>MDTD01190710.1_pt1 | contig 10526 bp, 13 predicted proteins | sample 811221 | NCBI WGS metagenome assembly MDTD01 (sample SAMN05326646, study PRJNA326480) | marine metagenome | isolation source: seawater | place: Pacific Ocean: South West | collected 2011
AGAGGTGGGTGAGTGGCTGAAACCAGCGGTTTGCTAAACCGCCGTATGACGCAAGTTGTACCGAGGGTTCGAATCCCTCTCTCTCCGCCAAAAATAAGTATGGGTATTTTGAAAAAAATAATACAAAATAAAATAAATGCTTAAAGGATCAATACCAGCAATAATCACACCCTTTCAAAAAGGAGAGGTGGATTTCGACTGTTTCGAAAAGCTTTTGAAATGGCAAATAAAAGAGGGTATCTCAGGCGTTACTGTTTGCGGTACAACTGGAGAGTCTCCAACTTTATCTCACGATGAACATATGCGATTAGTTGAATTTGCTGTAAAAGTATCTTCAAATAAAATACCAGTCATTGCAGGTACGGGATCAAATTCGACAAAAGAAGCCATTGAATTTACTAAACATGCATTTAAATCAGGAGCTAGTTACGGCTTGGTAGTTACACCATACTATAATAAACCTAATCAGTCTGGACTTGTTAACCATTTTAAAAGAATAGCTAAAGTAAGTCCTTTAAAACAAATTATTTATAATATTCCGGGTAGATCTATTGTTGATTTAACATATGAGAGTTTTAAGGAATTGAATAAAATTAATAATATTGTTGGCATAAAAGATGCATCAAATGATTTAACGAGGCCTTTAGTAATGAGAACATTTATGAAAAAAGATTTTAATTATATTTCCGGAGAGGATGGAACTATTGCAGGCTACTTGGCACAAGGCGGTCATGGTTGTATTTCTGTGACTGCCAATGTAGCACCAAAATTAACTTCTAAGCTTCATTACTTCTGGCAGAAAAAAAATTACAATGAGTTTGATAAAATTAACTTAAAGCTTGCACCTCTATCAAAAATTCTTTTTGCTGAACCTAGCCCTACACCTGCTAAATATGCTTTATCGTTAATGGGAAAGTGTAGCGCAGAAGTTAGAGAACCTTTATTTGAACTAAATTCAAATACTAAAAAGCAAATTAAAAAAATCATTAAAGATTTAAATTTTATTTAATTGTCTATTCAAAATCGTAGAGCAAAATTTGATTTTGATATTAAAGAAACTTATGTAGCAGGAATAGTTTTAGAAAGCAATGAAGTCAAACCACTTAGAAATGGCAAAGCCTCAATTCAATCAAGCTTTATTAACGAGCAAAAAGGTGAAATTTTTATGAATAATTTTGAAATAATATCCAACAAAAAAAACTTTGACTCAAAAAAAAAGTTAAGAAGTACCAAGAAACTTCTATTGAATAAAAGAGAAATTAAAAAAATTTTAGGTCTTTTGACTACTAAAGGATATACAGCAGTTCCAATGGAAATTTATTTTAATGAAAAAGGTCTAGCCAAAGTCAAATTTGGCGTGGGAGTCGGTAAAAAGAAATTCGATAAAAGAGAGTCAATAAAACAAAGAGAATGGAGTCGAAAAAAACAAAGATTAATGAAAAATTAATTATTATCTTGAAATATCTAATTCTTTTTCATATAAACCTCACATGGCAAGAGTAACAGTAGAAGATTGTATCAAAAATGTTGATAGCTTATTTGATTTGGTTTTATTAGCAGCTCACAGAGCAAAGGTCCTTAACGCGGGCAATGAAGCTCATGTATCACTCGACAATGACAAAAGCACAGTAATTGCTCTAAGAGAAATTGCTGAAGAAAAAATAAGTGTAGATGATGTAAAAGACGATATAATTAAAAGCTATCAATTAATTCAAGAAAAAGAAGAGGAAAACGAAGATCATCTTCTTGAAGATTAAAACTGCATTATAGTTTATTATAGTAGCTGATGTTTCAAACCAGCTATTTTAAAGATAGTTTTAGCGATTTCAAATCAGCACTAGAATCCTATGACAAAAATTTTAATGAGAATCTTTTTGTAAAAGCAATTGAAGTAGCTGAGAGTTCCCATAAAGATCAATTTAGAGCATCAGGAGATCCATATATTGTTCATCCATATGAGGTTTGTAAATCTTTAATAGATTTAAAACTCGATACTGAAACAGTTATAACAGGATTACTCCATGATGTTATTGAAGATACAAATTACTCAAAAGATCAACTTAATAATGAATTTGGTACATCAATTTCAAACTTAGTTGATGGCCTTACAAAAATAGATTTTCTAGAAGAAAAAAAAATTACGAGATCAGAAAAAGAAGCTGAAAATTTTAGGAAACTTTTAATATCTACTGCTCGAGATATTAGAGTATTAATTATAAAATTAGCTGATCGCTTGCACAATATCAAAACAATCCATTATTTTAAAGATGTTGAAAAAAGAAAAAGAGTTAGCAACGAGACTTTACTTATTTATGCCCCACTTGCGGAAAGACTGGGTTTTGAAAATTGGAAATCTACTTTAGAGAATATATCTTTTAAAAACTTACATCCTGATATCTACAACAGAATTAATGATAAAATTGATAATACTTTCAAAAATCTTGAGAACTCATTTAAAGAATTGGAGTCAATCATTTGCGAATTCCTAATTAAAGAAAACATTCATGGAGATATTCTTTATAGAAAAAAAAATCCTTATTCTATTTGGAAAAAAATAAACAAAAAAAATACTGATCTGAATTCAATTTCTGATATCGCAGCAGTAAGAATTATTACTAAATCTACCAGAGATTGTTATAAGGTATTGGGTATCATCCATAGAAATTTTTCTGCTAAGGTAGGAAGAACAAAAGATTATATTTCAAATCCAAAACCCAATGGTTACCGATCAATTCATACAGATGTTATTTTTAATAAAAAAATATTTGAAATTCAAATTAGATCTAGAGCTATGAATATGATTGCTGAAAATGGAATCGCAGCACACTGGCGATATAAATATCTCAGTAAAAATCAAAATGATGAAAATATTTATTCTTGGCTAAGAGATGCTGTAAATTATGTGGAGGAAAAAAATGAAAAACATTTGATTGTCAATAAAACATCACAGCAGTTTTTCGATGAACAGATTTATGTATTCTCACCTAAAGGCGATCTATACACACTGCCTATAGAGTCAACACCAGTAGATTTTGCATACACAATTCATACGGATATCGGTGACCGTTGCTCTGGAGCTAGGGTCAATGGAGTTGATGTGCCTTTAAGAACAAAATTAATGAGTGGTGATCAAGTTGAAATTATTCTGGATAATAAAACCTCTATTTCACCACTATGGATAAGATTTGTTAAGAAAGAAAAAGTTAAAGAAAAGATTAAACATTTTTTTCGTTCTAAAAGAAGAAGAGAATTTGAAAAATTGGGAAAAGAAATCTTAAAATATGTAGCAAAAATAAAAAATATTGAAATTACAGATAACATGTATTCCCAAATTTTGACTCAAACAGATCTTAAATATAAAAATAAACTTTTTGAGAGTGTAGGAAGGGGATTTATGTCAAAAAAAGATATTGATAACCTTTTCAAAGAAATAGAAAGTGGCTTTGTAAAGAATATATTTACTTCAAAAGATCATAATCAAAAAATTAATGTTACAAAATATGAAAATGGAATAGCTGTAAATTTTGCAACATGTTGTTCTCCTATTAATGGTGATAATATTATTTCAGTAATGTCTTATGGAAGAGGGTTAGTTGTTCATAACACAATTTGTGAGAGCTTAAGTTATTATCATAAAGATAACTTTTTTAGATCACACTGGGGAGGCAGTAATGGGAAAACAAGTTTTAACTCAAGAATTGAGATTGTAATCAAAAATCAACCTGGAGCTTTATTTAATATAACCTCCATATTTGACAAACATCAAATTAATATTGAAAACATAAGAATAGCTGAGAGAAATAAAAAAAATTATACTTTTATTATTGATATAAATATCGAGGATTCTGATAAATTAAAATTTTTACTTGCTGAGATGAAAACTCTGAGCCAAGTAGGCAAAGTTAAAAGACAAGCTTTAAAATACTAATGAAACTTGGAATAAATATAGATCATATTGCTACACTTCGTAATGCGAGAGGTCAAGACAACCCAAGTTTGCTTAGAGCTCTGAAAATTTGCGAAATTTCCAAAGTTGATACACTTACCGTTCATTTAAGGGAGGATAGAAGGCATATCAAAGATAAAGATTTAAATCTCCTAAAAAAATATTCTTCTATACCAATTAATTTAGAAATGGCTTTAACTAGTGAAATGATATCCATAGCAAAGAAAGTTAAACCATCTTTTATATGTTTAGTTCCTGAGAAAAGGAATGAGGTAACCACAGAGGGGGGACTTGATTTAAAAAAAATATCAAAAATTAAATTAAAGTTACTTTTAGAAATTTGTTTAAAGTATAATATTCAATTAAGTGTCTTCATAAATCCTTCAAAAAATACAATAGATCTTGCAAAAAAATTAGGTTTTCAATCAGTAGAATTACATACAGGTTCTTTGGACGTTAAAAACATTAAACAAATACACTTAAAAAGAATTAATAAAATGATTGAATATGCCAATAAAGCAAGATTAATAGTTAATATTGGGCATGGTCTTAACTTTAAAAATATTAAGTATATCAGGAAAAGATTTTTAATAGATACTGTTCATATTGGCCATTTTATAATTTCAGAAGCTATTTTTTTATCATTAAAATCAACTATTATAAAATTTAAACGTTTAATCAAATAAATGATAGTCGGACACGGTATTGATTTTTTAGAAGTTGAAAGAGTAAAACATATATATGACAATTTCAAAAGTAAATTTATTCAAAAATACTTTAAAACAGATAAAGCTAGATTTTTTAATTACAGAACTTTAGCTAATAATTTTTCAATTAAAGAAGCATTCTCCAAATCTGTAGGCTTGGGTTTCCGTAAGCCTTGCTTTCCGAATAATATCTCAGTAAGTAGAGACAAATTAGGTAAACCTATTATTACTCCTCAAAATGATTTGAAGAAGTATTTAGTAGAAAATTATGGAGATTTTGTTATCCATGTAAGTCTGTCAGATACAAAAAAATATTCGATTGCGTCGGTAATAATTGAAAAAATTTAAAAATGTATTTTATAGCAATATCAAAGCTTTGTTATGGGCTTTGCTAATAGCCGGTATAATAAGAACATTTGTTATTGAACCCTTTAAAATTCCTTCCGGATCAATGAAACCAAATTTATTGGTTGGAGATTTTTTATTTGTCTCAAAATGGGATTACGGTTATTCAAAATATTCATTCCCATTTGGGCTAGGTCCTTTCTCTGGAAAAATCTTCGAATCTCAACCTCAAAGAGGTGACATAATTGTTTTTAAATTACCTGGTCAAGAAAACATTAATTATGTTAAGCGACTATTAGGTCTGCCGGGAGAGACAATTAAGGTGGACAATGGAGAAGTTTATATAAAGAAAAGAAATTCACAAAAATTTAAAAAAATAAAACAATCTAATGACGGTATTTTTATAGATGATCAATACCAAGCCAAAATACAACAACTCATAGAAAGTAATTATAAAATTTTAAACATAACTAACAATGGACCTTTAGATTACACTTCAGAGTATCTTATTCCTGAGGGTAAGTTTTTTTTTATGGGAGATAATCGAGATAATTCATCAGATAGTAGAGTTATGAGCGCTGTAGGTTTTGTACCAAAAGAAAATATTATTGGTAAAGTATGGTTTATATGGCTATCAATTGACACTCAATTTTCTCTTTCTAGGTTTTGGACTCTGCCTTTTCATATCAGATATAACAGGTTATTTAAATCAGTAGAGTAGATTTGAATAAATCATCAATTTTTTCAATAGTAACAAGTATCAAAGGTTACGAAAAAAGTTTAAACCATGATAGTTTTGAAAAATCAAAAAAAAATGTAAACAAACCATTTCAAAAATATGAATTTTTAGGTGATAGGGTTCTGGGACTCATAATTTCTGAATACTTAGTGATCAATTATAATAACAATTCTTTAGACGAAATATCTCGGAGATTTATTCACTTGGTAAACACAAATACTTTAGCCAAAATTTTTAAAAATCATGATTTAAATCAAATTCTTAAACATCAGTTGGATCCTAATTCTAATAAAAATTCTGTGTATGCAGATGCTTTAGAGTCTCTAATCGGATTTATTTATTCTAATAAAGGACTAGCTTTTACAAAAAATTTCATTTTGAGATTATGGAAAAGCGAATTGGATACACTTCCGCAAAAAGATCCTAAAACATTTGTACAAGAGTATAGTCAAAGAAAAAATAAAACTATACCCACATACAATTTGATAAAGGAAGCGGGAACAAAACATAAACCAAAATTTAAAATTTCTCTAGAAATAGATAAATTTTATGTTGAAGGTGAAGGAGTATCTAAGCAAAAAGCAGAAATAGCGGCAGCAAAAAAAATGATTAAACTAATTGAGTCAAAATAAATAACTTGAGTAAAACAGATGCAATAATAACTAACTTAGAAAATTTCAAAGAAAATCATTTATTAATTTCTACTTATTCTACAAATTTTGGGAAAAAAAAATTAATTGTTTTTGGTGGTAAATCAAAAAAAAAAAATTCTAGTTATGTAAAGGGTATCGTCAGTCACATTGAGTTTAATGAAAGTGATAATTGTTTGAATTCTAATGTTATAGATTCATATGATTGGTTTATCTTTGATAAATATCGACTCAAGACAGTAGATTATATTTGTTACTTAATTGATAAGATTTTATTTTTACAAGATGAAGACTCTGATATTATTACATTTTATAAAGAGCTTATCTCTAAAATGAATGAGGGTAAAAATTACATATCAGAACTAATGCTATTAGAAATGGAAATACTCAGGTCGTCTGGCTATCAACCAGATTTGAATGAAAAAGTAATAAGTAAAATTTTCAAAAGTTCCAGATATTCTAAATTCAGAACGAATCAAGAACTTATTTATAATTTAGGGGAGGATTTAGAGGCAAATTATCTTTTTTTTGATTTCTTAGGTAAGGTTATATCTAGGGTGTTGATTAATCTTCACATTAATTTACCTTTTTCAAGAGATGAAATTATTAAAAAAAATTAAAACTATTTTCATAGCCTCAGATCATGCTGGTTTTTCTCTCAAAGAGATAATTATTAAGGACTATTTATCAAAAAAAGATTTAAATTTTATCGATTTAGGAGCTAAATCAGAAAAATCCGTTGATTATCCAAAATATGCAAAAAAATTATGTAAAAATATCAATCAAACCTCAATGGGTATACTGATCTGTGGCGCAGGTATTGGAGTAAGTATTAGTGCTAATAGACACAGGCATATCAGAGCAGCTTTGTGCCATGATGTAAGAACAGCTAAAATTACGAGAAAACATAATGACTCTAATGTTATCTGTTTGAAGGGAAGAGGTTTTGTAAAAAAGAATATTTTTGCTATGCTCGATGCCTATTTTAGTACAGATTTTGAAAAAGGAAGACATACGAGGAGAATCAAACAGCTATGACACTTAATGCAAATTTTTTTTCCAGTAATTTGGAACAAACTGACAAAGACTTATATAATAGCATTTCAAAAGAGTTATCCAGACAGCAAAACCAAATTGAATTAATCGCATCTGAGAACATAGTATCTAAAGCAGTACTAGAAGCTCAAGGTTCTATAATGACAAATAAATATGCTGAAGGATACAGCGCAAAACGATATTATGGTGGATGTGAATTTGTCGATATAGCTGAGAATCTTGCCATTGATCGTTTAAAAAAATTATATGGCTGTGAATATGCTAATGTACAACCTCATTCAGGAGCTCAAGCTAACCAAGCTGTTTTTTTAGCCCTTATTAAACCTGGTGATACAATCCTTGGTATGTCACTAGACGCTGGAGGTCATTTAACTCATGGCTCACGACCAAATCAATCTGGAAAGTACTTCAACGCAGTTCAATATGGTATAAATCCAGAAACTTCATTAATTGATTATAATGAAGTTGAGAGCTTAGCTATTAAACATAACCCTAGCATGATAATTGCTGGCGGTTCAGCCTATCCAAGAAATATTGATTTTAAAAAATTTAGAGAAATTGCTGACAAGGTAAAAGCTTATCTGCTAGTTGACATGGCACATTACTCAGGCCTTGTTGCTGCTAAAGAATATCCTGACCCATTACCTTATGCTCACGTAGTTACCTCTACAACACATAAGACTATTAGAGGTCCAAGAGGTGGTATGATATTATCTAATCACTTAGATCTTGGAAAAAAATTTAATAGTTCGGTTTTTCCTGGACTTCAAGGTGGGCCTTTGATGCACGTCATTGCAGCTAAGGCAGTCGCTTTTGGTGAGGCATTACAACCAGAGTTTAAAGAGTATATTCAACAGGTCAAAAAAAATGCTTCTATTTTAGGCGAAGTCTTAATATCTAATGGCATAGACATAGTTACTGGTGGAACTGACTCTCATATGGTGTTGGTTGATTTAAGATCTAAGAATGTAACTGGAAAAGATGCTGAGGAGAGTTTAGAGAGAGCTGGAATGACATGCAATAAAAATGGTGTTGCAAACGACCCAAATCCACCGACAATTACGTCAGGTATAAGGCTCGGATCTCCCGCAGCAACAACAAGAGGTTTCAAAGAAGAAGAATTTAAATTCATTGGTGAAAAAATATCGACGTTAATCAATGCTTTATCCTCTTCAAATGCTGATATTTCTATGACTGAAAACTCCATTCTTAAAGAAGTAACAGACCTCTGCTCTAAGTATCCGATTTATTAAATTATGAAATGTCCTTTTTGTGTTGATAAAAACAAAGAGACATCAGTTCTTGACTCCAGGCCCTCAGAAAACGGTACTGTAATTAGAAGAAGAAGAATATGCATAGAATGTAAAGGTAGATTTACAACTCATGAGAGAATCCAATTTAGAGAATTGGTTGTAGTGAAAAAAGATGGCGACAAAGTAAATTTTGACAGAGATAAAATTGCTAAATCAGTTGAGCTTGCTCTTAGAAAGAGACCTGTGGACACTGACAGTAAAGAAAAATTAATTTCTAAAATTGTAAATGATATTGAGGGTATGGGAGAGAATGAAATTAGCTCTAATGTTGTAGGAGAAGCAGTTATGAGAGCTTTATATGTTATTGATAAAGTTGCCTATGTCAGATTTGCATCTGTTTATAGAGATTTTCGTGAGACTAAAGATTTCGAACAGTTTCTTGACACCTTAGACAAATAATAATTTTGCCAACAAACACTATTCATTATAAGTATCTACAATCAGTAAATAACCTATCCATAAAAAATTTAGGCTTAACTGGTAAAAATCCATCAGTTGCATGCTTAATAGTAGACTATTCAAGTTTTACAAATGGTGAAATTCTTAGTTATGGACTTACATCCGCAGGTGGATCGCCCCATGCAGAAGTGAATGCATTACAAAAGTTAAAAAAAAAACAAATCACAACAAAAACTGTGATGTACATAAGCTTAGAACCTTGTTTTAAAGAATCTCACTGCTGCTCAAAACTAATAACACAAAGAGGTATTTCAAAAGTTTTCATTAGTTCTATTGATCCTAATCCTTTAATTTCTATGAAAGGCATTAATTATCTCAAGAAAAAAAATATCAATGTAATATTAGCTCCTCATAAGATAGATATTTTTAAAATTATTAATAAAAATTTTTATCATTATTTTGTTAATAAGAGACCATTTATAACTTTAAAATTAGCCATTTCCAAAAATGGTTTTTCAAAAGATTTAGATAGCCCAAATGTTACATCTACAGAAACTCAGTATTATATGCATAAATTTAGATTAATGCATGATGCAATAGCAGTTGGACATAACACTTATAAAGAAGATAATCCAAAATTAAATTGTAGACTAAATGGAGTTGATAAAAATCTTATTAAAATTGTTATTTCTAATAAAAAACAAAATTTTAAAAATTTTAATACTTTGCAAATTACTAATAACAAAGATTTATTTTTTGATCAGTTAGATAAATACAACATAAAAAGCATTCTCATTGAAGGAGGTGCGAATATTTTCAAATATTTTTTTAAAAACAAAATATTTGATCAAATAATTATTTGTCAATCAAATAAGATTATTAAATCTTCCAAATTAAATTATAAATTAAACGTATCTCTTTTAAAAAAGAATTTAACAATGTATTCTTCAAGTTCTTATGGTAAAGATTTAATTAAGATTTTTAGATAGAAGAATGTTTACAGGTATTATTCAAACACAAGGCAAAATAATCAAAGTTAATTCTTATCAAAAATTTAAGAGTGTAGAAATTGAGTCAAATTTAAAAAATTTTAATATTGGCTCATCTATTTGTTGTTCTGGAATATGTCTTACGGTTACGACAAAATCAAAAAAAAAATTTACAGCTGATATATCAAATGAAACTTTAGATAAAACTAATTCAAAATTTTGGAAAAAAGGAAGTATAATTAATTTAGAAAAATCTTTAAAAATTGGTGATGAAGTTTCAGGTCATTTTGTTTTTGGGCATATCGATTGCACTGCTCAATTAAAAGAAATAAAAAAAGTTGGGAAAAGCTGGCTTATTATGATTAAATTTCCATCTAAATTA
>MDTD01039356.1_pt1 | contig 10525 bp, 7 predicted proteins | sample 811221 | NCBI WGS metagenome assembly MDTD01 (sample SAMN05326646, study PRJNA326480) | marine metagenome | isolation source: seawater | place: Pacific Ocean: South West | collected 2011
ACCTAGGTTGCATTCTATTCGAAAGAGGAAACCTGGACTCTGCTTTGAATAGTTTTGAACGAGCGCGATATTTTAAACCCGAGCTCCGAATCAACGAATTGAGGTTGAAGGTTATTAAACTAGCTATCGAACCAAAGAATCCTACTGTTGGCCGCCGTGTTTTTGGGGTAGCCAGTGGCTCAAGATTAAATTCTGGTTTTTTGATCTCAGAAAGGCCAGTAGAAAAAGACCTCATCAGCCAGATTTATCACATGGCCTTTAGAAGTTTCGATCTCACGAAAGACGCGAGATTTGGAAAGGGCGAATGTTCAACTAATTTTCTAATGTTCGAAGAGAAGTATGAAATCATAAAAAAGGTTTCTTCCGATTTGAAAGAGATTATGCGGCATGCGGTTCAAAGTGATGTTTACGTCTACGACTCGTTTTTTAATATTATTCGGGAGGGCGGAGGCTCCCTCCCACATCACCACGTGAAATCGATCGATCAGCAATTAGGATTATCAAATCAAAAATATAGTCTTGTTTATTATCTCTCGGTAGGAGATCAAGTATGCCGCGAACCTGGCATATTAAAACTATATTCTCCAGATGAGGATATTCTTCCGCGTGACGGGATGATAGTTATCATGCCAGCTAGTCGAAAACACTCTGCAGTGTACTCTGGAGACAAGGACAGAATCATGATCGGTGTAAATTTTTATAGTCTTGAATTTTAAGGGACTGTTTTAGAAAGTTTTGAGATCTTAAATGTGTAAATTAAAAGTGTCGAGTTTAAAATGCACCTGAGTATAGACCAAGCATTGATGCAAGGGATTGCTGCTCACAATAAAGGAAAATATATCGAGGCGGCTCGATTTTACCGTGGGATCTTGCAAGTTCAGCCACTTAACTCGGACGCAAATCATAATCTGGGACTTTTAGTTCTTGATCAAGGAGATGCATTTAACGCTTTGTCCTTTTTTGAAAATGCTTTGAAAGCCAACCCGACGATTGAAAAATATTGGGTTGATTACATTAAAGCTCTAATACAAGGAAAGAAATATGAACAGGCTTTAAGTGTGCTCAAAAAAGTCAGATCAAAAGGTTTATCTTCACGGCCACTTGACGCTCTAAGAGCACATTTAAATTCTTTAAGAAAAGGCGAGAGATTTTGTGATAACAAGACTGCTCGCGAAAGTTTTAGGGTAAAGCATGGAAGAAAAAACACAAGTGGAAAGAAGAAAAAACTAAAAACCGAAAAAAAGACACAAAAAAATATCGGTCTTTTTAAAAAAGAGACTCAAGGCCTAATAGATAGCTTTCAGAATAAGAAATTTGAAGAAACGGAAAGGCTCGCACGTGCCATCACAAAAAAATGGCCTAGCGATCCATTTGCCTGGAAAATTCTAGGTGCAGTTTTAGGAAAGACGGATCGAGTAGAAGAAGCGCTTAATGTAAACGCTCAAGTTGTGAACCTAGCTCCTGATGATGCGGAAGCCCATTACAATCTTGGGTTAATTTTAAAGATCCTGAGGAGATCCACTCAAGCTGAAACATCTCTAAAAAAAGCAATAGCGTTAAATCCTTTTTTTACAGAGGCTTTTTATAATCTAGGGAACGTCTTAAAAGAACAAAAGCGCCTTAACGACGCAGAGGCCGCTTACACAAGAGCAATTGAGCTAGAGCCAAGTTACTATGAGGCGCACTTCAATCTCGGTAATACCCTAAGGGAACTTGGATGGCTAGAAGCGGCTGAGAGAAGCTACCTCCGCACCATAAAGTGGAAAGGAGATTTCGCAGATGCCCACTACAATTTGGGTGCTACCGCTCAGCAGTTGGGTAAATTAGAAGAGGCAAAAAAAGGCTATTCTCAAGCTATCTCAATTCGGTCTAACTATCCCGAGGCATTCAATAATCTAGGGACGATTTTGAAAGAATTCGGTAGATTCGATGATGCGGTATCTAGTTACAAAAGAGCTCTAGAACTCAAACCTGATTTCCCTGAAGCAAGATATAATTTAGGACTACTATTAACTAGCGTTGGTGACTACGATGAGGCAAGAAGGCTCTTAATAGATAATAGCAATGATAATAGTCAGACACTTTTATTGAAATGCTATTTCGAATTAGAAGACGAACCTAGTTTTTTTAAGCACCTAGATTTCTTAATGAAACAGGGCAAGCTAAATTCTACCATCGGCGCGCTGACCTCTCGTGCTGAAATAAGATTTGGGACGAAGAAAGAAAACGTATTCGCAAAATCACCGTTTGACTATGTGGTCATGAAAAAGTTATCTGAAAATCATGACTTTGAGGAGGTTTTTGTAAGACCGATTAGAGATGTTTTAAAGGAAAAAAATACTACGTTTCGAACACAAGATCTCTTAATAAAGGGGCAACAAACTGCAGGTAACTTTTTTGCAAAAAATAGTGAGAACATCAATCGAATTGAGAGGATTATCTTAGAGGAAGTTGAAAACTACCGAGCGCTCTTTCATGAGTCTGACGAAGGGTTTCTAAGAAAATGGCCAAGTGAAATCTACCTCAAAGGGTGGCTTATAAATATGAAAAGTGGAGGGGAACTTAGACCCCATATGCATGAAAATGGTTGGCTCAGCGGGGCAGTCTATATAAATATGCCGGATAAACAAGAGACAAATGAGGGCAATTTTGTTGTTTGTGTAGACGAGGATTTACGTGCGGAAAATAGAGAAACTGATGCTTTTCAAAATATTGATGTATCTACGGGAGATCTGGTGATGTTTCCATCCTCGCTCTTGCATTACACTATTCCATTCACATCCCTCGAGGAGCGCACAGTATTGGCATTTGACGTGAGGCCAAGGTAATGCAATAGCTAGAATTCTAGACTATTTTAGTGTTTCAATAACGAAGAGTTCTAAAAACATCCGTTTCTATCTTTTTCAAAGGTTTTTCATTTATCTATTCTCAGACCAGGAGTTCTCATATCTACAAGATTTGCAAGTTGATCAAAACCTTTGTTCTGTACCAACGCCGTGAGAGTCGGATCAAGCTTGATCTCATCAATATAGCTGTCGGACCTTTTCAATGCTTCAGCTAAACAGCGAACAGCTTCTTCAAATTGTTCCATTACCGTGTATGCGCAAGCTAGTTGATAGAAAGCGTGGCTATTATCCGCATCAATCTTAAGGGCTTGTTGACAAAGATTTATAGCCCATTGGGGCTCGTTTAACTCGAGAACTGCATCAGCTTTGTAGGTAAGGGCCTCGCAATCATCTGCTCGTAGTTTCAATAACTCATCATAGACCGTAATCTTATTGGCAGGAGAGGAATCTTGTTGCGCTCGCAACCACAGAGACTGTATTTCTTGGGTCATTTCAATCTCCTCTCTGTTTTCTCTTATTTGCGCCCTTTTTTCTTCTAGCTCATCTTCAATGCTTAGTAACCTTTTCTCGTATTTTTGAACCACCTTAGAAATTTCTTTATCCGCAAAATTCCGTGCGCCTTCTTTGATTTCTCTCAGTGAAGACCACCCTACTAAAACTAGAAGAGAGGTAGCCGCTGCAATTAGGTAGAAGAAATAAGTAATAGCGCTAGTGGCGTACTCTACACCCCGATCCACGGACCTGTTCTCCCGATCAACTATCTCTCGAATGATTTCCTGACGCGCGTTCGCCTGGTCAATTCTGAGTTGTTTTAGTTCATCAAGGACGTATCGTTCAATGAAAGGCGAGTAGACAGGAGCGGTCAAATCACCAAGTTGGTCTCTCGATGAGAATTCTGTATCGGAAGATAAAGTGTAAGAGGAAAAGCTATGTAAAAGCATGGAAATTATAAGAATTCTCATCTTGACGGGCCTACCCTTTGAGTGTGAATATTCGGGCGCGCATGGTAGATTGAAAATCTAGTCTAAGCAAGAAAAATTATTCAGCTTAAACTCACTTTCCAAGCTGCGGTGCTTTGCTATTTTGGGAAAGATTTTTTTAAATTTCGGGTCACTATTTTAGGACCTTGTTCAAAGTAGTGCGTTACTTATTTTAGACATGAAAGAGAGAAATACATGCCCATATCTTTTCTACCGGTCTCGGATCATCGATTTAAAAGATCACCTTTTTTCGCCTGTAATGATCGGGTTGATACGCGATACAGTATATACAATGGAAGGCTCTACCCGATAAGTTCTGGCTACGACGAAAAGGCTCATTATCTGCATTTGCGGTCTAAATGTTGCCTGTATGATGTACCAGAGACACCGTTGATGATCACAGGCCCACACAGTCTGGTATTTCTACAAAAGCTTTTTACCCGAGATATTTCTAAGATACGGATCGGGAGAGCGGGTTATGCGATCGCATGTGATTATCACGGTGGAATAATAATGGATGGCGTTTTGATGAGACCGAATGACCACGAATTTATCTATGTGCAGGCCAACGGAGACTTTCTAAACTGGGCAACTGCACATATCGGAAACCTAAATGTGTCAATCAGAGATTTCGACTCTTGGGTTTTACAAATACAGGGTCCCACTTCGTTAAAAGTATTTGAGGCCGTAACTAAGATTTCTTTGGAAACTTTTTCTTATTACGACGCTATCGAAACTGAAATTTGTGGTTCTTCTTTTTACGTTTCAAGGTCAGGGTGGTCAGGGGAGCGTGGGTTTGAAATATATTCCAAAGATGCTGAATTTGACGGAGTTGAACTATGGGACTATTTGCTTGAGAAGGGTTCAGCAGCGGGTCTGATTGCGTCCGACATATCGTCCATGCACACAAGAAGAATTGAAGCTGGCATTTTAGATTATGGAACTGATATCGATCAGAGTTTTAATCCCTTTGAAATAGGGCTTGGTCGGTTGGTCGATAAAGAGAAAGAATTTTTTATAGGTCAAGAGGCACTGGTAAACACAACGCGTACAGCGCCACGCTTAATGGGCATCAAATGCGAGGAAACTTTTCTAACTAGAGGTGACAGGTTGTTTGAAGTAGGGGGTGAAGAGGCTGGATTCGTGAGCGCGGGAGGGTGGTCTCCTCACTTAGAATACGGGGTCGGACTTATTCGGTTAAATGAACCGAAACCACCGAATTACAAGTTACAGATCTCCACTTCGGTCGGAAAATATGAGGGTATAGTTGTGCAACCCCCGTTTTACGATCCATCGAAACTCTTAGCGAGGTAGAGAGAATGTTTAAGGAAGCTGAATTTTTGTTTACTGCCGAGACTACCCCTGACGTTACTACCGACCTAAGCAAGACCGTGGCGAGAATTGATGATTTGGTTGGACTTGCTGACGCAGTAAATGTAACTGATTCCCCAAATTGTAAAAGCAGATTAAATAGCCTTCTGGTAGCGTCAGAAATAAAACGAAATGGCTTAGACGTAATACTTCAGCTAACGGGAAGAGACAGGAATCAAATCGCTCTAGAGTCGGTTCTTCTTGGCGCGCTGTCGGTGGGGGTGAACAAAGTTCTATGTTTAAGCGGAGATCAACCGCCTGCAGGCGGGCCGACAGCTGTGAATGAGTTAAACAGCAATGGACTAATAGAGCTTTGTGCGATTCTCTCGGACGGAGCATTAAGTGATGGAACCCTGATAGATGAGCCCTTGGCAATTTTCTCGGGTGCGGCGGATGACCTGTATGAACAGAAATCTAAAGCTGACGCGATGGGAAAGCTAATTAAAAAGATCGAGAGCGGAGCTAATTTTGTTCAGACTCAATATTGTTTTGACTATGAAGTAATAAAGGAATATTCCGAAAAGCTTAGCCAAAGTGGATTATTTGAAGATTGTAAAATCTTGATAGGGATGGGCCCGCTAAAATCAGCGAAACAGGCTGACTGGATGCGGAAAAATTTATGGGGGATTAATATCTCTGACGAGATACTCCGTAGATTGGAACTTAGCGATTCTCCCTCGGAAACAGGGGAGCAGATCTGCGAGGAACTAATTGAGAAAGCCATGGATCTGCCTTGCATACATGGCGTACATTTGATGGGGCCCAATTGTGAAAAAAGGTCGGCAAACATAATATCTCATTTCAGATGAAGCTGTCTCCGTACAATCGATAGATTTTTACAGCGCAGATCGATATCAAGAGGAAATATTTTTTCTATTACTTCGCCTATCCTAAAAGCTGCGTGCCCTCGTTGAAGAGGGATAGTCCACGAAGTTAAGCAAAAAATTACTACCAAAATAAAAGAGAGCCTTAATTAATAATTTAGCTTTTGCCTTATGATTGCATTGCCCAATCTAATATACTTTTGTCTCTTGCGTTTTCTGTAGATTAGCCGTTATCAGGATGAGAAAAAATTTTAAACATGACTATGATTACGTTGTAATCGGGGCTGGATCAGCTGGTTGCGTTATTGCCTCTCGTTTAGCAGAGAATTCGTCTGCTAGAGTCTTGCTTTTGGAAGCAGGGGGTAGTGACAGAAAGTTTAGTATAAAAATGCCCTCGGCTTTTTACATGCCCCTGAACGACAGTCGAATAAACTGGGGATTTTTTAGTGAGCCTGAATTGGGGTTAAATAATCGACGCATCCACTGTCCCAGAGGGAGAGTTTTGGGTGGTTCCTCCTCTATCAATGGCATGGTCTACGTAAGAGGAAATAAAGAAGATTTTAATTCTTGGGAGAAGCTTGGGGCCGCTGGTTGGAACTACGCGAACGTTTTGCCCTACTTTAAGAAATCTCAAAGAGCTGACGGAAGAACAGAGCCGCACCCCTATAAAGGACACGAAGGACCATTATCGACGACAACGGGAAAGATGTTAAATCCGCTCTACAATATTTTTGTCGAAGCGGCAGTCTCTGCTGGGTATCCTCGCAACGATGACGTTAATGGACAGGATCAGGAAGGTTTTGGGCCGATGCCAATGACGGTCGATTCTGGACGTCGAGCTTCGACTTACCAAGCTTTTATTAAAAATCGATCCTTAAAAAATCTAACTGTTCTTCGAAGCGCGACGGTGGAAAAAATAATATTTGAACACAGTAGAGCGGCCGGAGTATCTTTTGTTCGACAGAATATTTTATCGTCGGTCCGAGCAAATTCCGAGGTAATATTATGCGCGGGGGCGATTGGGTCGCCTCAAATATTGATGTTGTCGGGCATCGGCGCGGCGAATGAGCTAGCCTCCCACGGTTTAAAAACTCTAGTTCCCTTGCGAGGTGTCGGAAAGAATCTTATGGATCATCTGGAGGTATACGTTCAACAGGCCTGCACGCAACCGATATCGCTCCATAAGCACCTCAATTTCGTCGGAAAGGCTCGAATCGGTCTGGAGTGGCTATTGCTCAGTCATGGTTTGGGAACAACCAATCATTTCGAAGTAGGCGGATTCATTAAGAGTGAAACAAATAATGATTACCCCGATATTCAATTTCATTTTCTACCAGTAGCCATGTCTTATGACGGAAAAAATCAGGCTAGCCGGCATGGTTTTCAAGTGCATACGGGACCTATGCTCTCGAAAAGTCGCGGTAGTGTCACTCTAAAAGATTCTAATTTCCGCACTCCCCCTGTTATTCATTTCAATTATATGTCAGGAAAAGATGATTTTTCGATTTTTCGAAAGGCCATTCGTGCTGCGAGAAAAATATTCCGGCAATCCGAGTTTGATTCGTATAGAGGCATTGAGATCAGCCCTGGTGGACACCTAGACAGTGATTCGGAATTGGATGCATTCATCAGAGAAAACGCCGAGAGCGCCTACCATCCTTGTGGAACGTGTCGGATGGGGACTGATCTTGATGCGGTGGTTGACCCCAGAGGTAAGGTCCATGGGGTCGATAATCTCAGGATAGCCGATGCCTCAATTTTCCCCAAAATTACCAACGGAAATCTTAATGCGCCAACTATTATGGTGGCCGAGCGAATAGCTGATTTTATAAAGGCAGAACAAAGATAATCCAATGTATCGACTCAAAACATCTTTTTTCCCTTTTCCTCGCCGTTCTCCAACAAAAATTATTTTCGCCAAGTCAGGAAGTTATTGAAAATCTTTGACACGGTATAACTTTGATTCAATATACTCTTTCATAAGGAGAAGGCGTCAACTACCCCTTATTGAAAATCAGTCTGCTTAAGGAGGCTTGTTAGCTTTGATCAATATAAACGAAATAATGCAAATAGCAGTCACGCCAGTTTTTTTGCTTGCCGGGATCGGTTCTATTTTAATTTCTCTGACAAATCGCCTGGGACGGATAAAAGATAGAATGCGGGTGCTTCAAAGATTTGCTCTGGATTATGAGACGTCCTCAGAGAATAAAATTTTCGAAACAGCGCGTTTGAAGCTGATTTTAAGAAGTAGATTTTGTTACGGCTCGATCATTTTATCTCTCACCAGTGGGCTTTTAGTTTGTCTTGTTATTTTTTGTCTATTTTTAGAAGGCCACTACCAAGTAAGTGTTCCGCAGATTGTAGCTGTCTTGTTTATGCTGTGTGTCGGCGCATTAATATTTTCTTTGATTTTCTTTGGCTTTGAGGTTTACATTGCAACTCGTACTATTCATAAGAGAGGTGAAGACGTCGAGGCGGTGATATACAAAATCCGTAAAGGGCAGCTATGATACCCAAAGTTTAAACGTATTTTTAGCGTCTTAAATTATTAGGAAACTATCAAAACGAATACTTGGAAAAGACCCTCAACTGCATCGTCCACTTCAGGAATTAATAACACGCTCAGGATACTAAAAGCCGTCGCCACAGTAATAAATTTATAGAAAATCTTCATAAATTAAGTGCCCTTTGCGATGGAAGCAGTTAGCGGTTTTCGTGGTTTGGCTTCGAACACCCACACGTCTCCTCGATCCACGGAGTCTCGATTAAACTGCGATGGATATTTCTCACCGACGACAGCACTAAGTTCCTCAAAAACTGCATCATCCGTTAGACGCAGTAAATTTCGTTCATAGCGGATCCCGTCGATTCGCAACAATGCCCTTCCGTCTGCCTCTGCTTGAGCCGGCCAAGTTTTCCAGATTTGGCCAACCAGTGAATTCATGTATCCTGACCAGATAAACAATCTGCCTTGCGCTGAAGCGACCCAAATTCGCCGAGACAAGGGGGGTTCCAATAGCTGCAACTCTACGGTATCGATGGTATTCACAAAATCCCAATTGGGTTCCGCTCCCTCATAAATTGGACCACTTATTAAAGGACCTCCCGCGAACACTCGATTTGGACCATCTTCGAATCTCTGTTTAATTGCCGACGTTACTACCGCACTAATCGGAACAATTAGCACGCACAAAAAGATGACAAAACTTCGGAACATGGATTTCAACTTTTGTATTTCTCCTTAACTCAAGGTCTAAATCTGTGTCAATTCGCTAATTTAAACTTGAAATCGCCTCGCAAGCATACGCTATAGGCACGAACCCGTTTCCTCGGTAAGAGTCAGTGCGTTGAGGATCGCATGGTAAACATCAGTATTATCTAAGGTTCCTGAAAAGTTTACAGAACCTGGGCCGTAGGCGTAAACAGGTACCGGCACCCCAGTGTGAGAGCCGCCACCTATGGCGGTATTAAATGAGAATTTAATGTTGTTGCCTGTATAATACGAAAGGGCGATTGGTTCAATTAGAAGTCCTCCCGTCTCATGATCTGCAGTTACTACGACTAATGTATTTTGGTTCTGTTTCGCGTACTCAAGAGCGTAACGAGTAGCCTCGTCGAATTCTTTCAATTCTCTCACCAGATAATCAATATTGTTGGCATGGCCCGCCCAATCTATTTGCGATCCCTCGACCAGAATAAAAGATCCTCTGCATTTATCACCCATCGCTTCCTCGGCCCGCTCAAGACCGAATTCTAGCATCTCTGTGAGAGTCGGTTCTGAAGCATGGTTTTCCGGAGTTTCTTCGTCTCGGAGATGTTCATCTGCAAAAAGACCCAAGACTCTCTCAGTGGGGTTTACGTCAGAAATATTTAATTGGTTTTTGTGCGTCAATATTTTATGAGATTTCGCTGCTTCCTCAAGCAAATTTCTCTCGTCTTTCCGTTTACCGCCATTCTCAGCTGATAAAAAAAACTTTCTTCCTCCTCCCAAAATAGTAGCCACTTTAGATTCAAGCATTTGAGAACTTATCTCATCAGTATTCCGCCTTGAATCTACATGAGAAGAAAACGCAGCTGGCGTTGCATGAGTAACTTCAGAGGTAGAAATTAGAGCGCTTACGAACCCAAAGTTATCCAACCTTTCGGTAAGGTTTTCTAAAATCCGACCCTCTTGATCTACGCCTAAGAAGCCGTTTTTTGTTTTTGATCCCGTACTGTAAGCCGTCGCTGAAGAAGCTGAGTCAGTTATGATTGCATCGGCTGAGTGAGTAAGAACGATTCCTGAAATTGGAAAGTTGTCTACGGTTATCCTTCCGTTAGGTCCCTCTTTTAGAAGTCTATAGGAAGTGATTTGGCTAGCACTCATCCCATCGCCGATAAGTAGAATTACGTTCTTCGCTTTTTTGTCTACTTCAATCAGGTTCTTTTTAACTAGCGCACTATTTTCGGGAATTGATTTTAGGAAAACGTCCTTGTCGTTAATGGTGCCAGAAGGAACTGGTAA
>MDTD01044089.1_pt1 | contig 10525 bp, 5 predicted proteins | sample 811221 | NCBI WGS metagenome assembly MDTD01 (sample SAMN05326646, study PRJNA326480) | marine metagenome | isolation source: seawater | place: Pacific Ocean: South West | collected 2011
GTCATAATCCAACTATGCAGGCGCTTATGCTTGGCCGTACCATTTTAGGCGAGCGAATCTATGATGTCGACCGGGCTATCGACTATCTGCTGACTCGTACGGATGCCAAAGCCGACCGGATTGGCGTCATGGGAAATTCCGGAGGAGGAACCGTGAGTATATTTGCCGGCGGGCTGCTGGATCGTCTCAGCTTCGTCATGCCGGCATGCTCATTCAGCTCGTTTCTTGATTCAATTATGTCAATAGACCACTGCTGCTGCAATTATGTTTCGGGTTTGCTTGCGCTGGCAGACTGCGCAGAAATCACTGCTTTAGCGGCTCCCAAACCGCTGGTGGTCGTCAATGGTCTGACTGACCCGATCTTTCCTATAGACTCTGCTAAGCAATCCTTTACAAAAGTCAAGGAGATTTACGAACGCTTTGGCGCGGGGGAAAACTGCCTTCATGTGATCGGTGGCGAAGGACACCAGTTTTATGCAGACGAGGCATGGGAAGCAATGTTTAGGTTGATCAGACACAAGAATTGATTCCAGTGGATGGAACCTGGGTTTGATCAGGAAGGTTCGCAGATATAAAAGGTTGAGGTCTTAAGTCTCCGTAAATATACGAAAAATAAGTACAAGAGAAAACCATGAGTAGTGAAATCATCAGTGTTTTTATCAAACTGTTTTTTTTATTGACTCCATTTTTTGTTTTATCAATGTTCCTGGCGGTAACTCGTGAAATGCCGCCAGCCAATTGTCGCATCGCGGCTTGCAGGACGACAATCGCGATCCTGGTTATAAGTATAATTATTTATTTTGGCGGGAATTGGGCTTTCATGACCATGGGAATAACGATTGACGCTTTTAGGGTCGGGACCGGAATCATTTTAATGATCAGTGCTATTGAGCTGGTGCTGGGTAAAGGGAAAGACGGAGAACGTCCGGACAAACAGGACGGGACCTTTGAGGTAGTCCCATTGGCTATTCCGTATACTCTGGGACCAGGAACAATAGGAGCGCTTCTGGTCATGGGAGGGGAAAAATCCGATCTCAGGGAAAAGTTAATACATCTTGGTGGAATTACTGCCGCGATATTGGTGGTTGGCCTGTTATTGCTTATCGGGGGAAATATTGAAAAGGTTATTGGCCGAAAAGGAATTGCCATCCTAAGTAAAATAACAGGACTGGTTCTTGCCGCTATTGCCGCGCAAGTTATTCTAACCGGAATCAAAAACTTCTTTGCCTGAGGATAGTTTTATCGAACAAAAACTTACTCTGTTAAAAAAAAGATATAAGACCTTATCAATAAAATTATATTCTATGCAGTAAATATCCATATTTCGACTGTAGATAAGACTCAGGCATAAGCCTCAAACAGAGATTCTGAATCACAATACCTTTCTCGTGTATATAAATGATTGGTGTCAGTGCTCTGGTAAGATTTTGCGCTGCGTTGTCTCTGACTGGCTGTTGGAGTTGATTTTGACCAACGCAACGCCATATGGAGGTAAAGTGATTCCGCCATTAACCGCTTTTCCTGCGGTTTGATGCAGAACCTCGAATTTTACCGGTTTTTTTTCAGCATTGACAATTTCCACAGTCCGCGCGTTTTTCCCCAGATTAATCATAAAACACAACACTTGATTATGATAATTGCAAAATTCTGATCGTACCACAGGCAAAGCTCCAGACGAAACCTCTCTCAGCGAAAATACTTGTTTTATATCGGCCCATTTTAATACATTGGAAGATTTTTTTGTGTATATATCAGCACATCCCAAGGGCCAGCTAAGAACGTTTTTCAAATGAGTATCAGGAATAATTTTTCCGCGTGGTGCCAAACTAAAACAATTATCTCCTATCATCAGGAACTTAATACCTTGTTCATTGAGCTTTTTTAAGGCGAGCAAATCACTCGGTTTTATGTAGCGTACGTTTGGTATGATTAATAATTTCAGCCTGCCAAGGCCTTGCCTGTTTTTAATCATTTCAGGAGTGATGAAACCAAGTTTTACCCCGTTGAAGTAAAATCCCTCGTAAGCGTCTTTTATCACATCGAGATATTTACGGCCGTCATAGATGGCGGAGTCAAGAGAATATAGTAGCCTTACGGGGCGTTCTGCATTCTGAAATGCAAGAACCTGTTCTTGAAATTCCTCTATGGAAGCAGATTCATTAAAAAATTCAAACAAACAGTGCGGCTGAGTAAGAAGCTGTCCAAATGCATAATGAAACGGTTTGCCTCCATACTTTGTCTTTAGTCGAACATTGGTCCACATATCCCAAATCAAAGCCCCGTTCAAACCATGCATTGCGCCAAGCCACAGAGAGCCGCCAGAAAAGAATTCCGGCATATGAGGCCTACTGAACGTGACCGTCTGGATATTATGCAATTCAGTATCCAATAATGGTTTCTCAGGAGAGAAAGACTTCAGAAGGTCAAAGCTCATACAATAGGTGTTCCAGTCCCGCACCCCGAAGCGTCGTGTTGGCGCAGCCACCACTCTGGTGTCGCAGGAGTTTATATTCATAATGCGGCTAAGGGCTTCACGATCATGTCCGGTATTGTAATCATAACGCGTCTTCCAAAGGTGCCCGTTGGATATTTTACTCATAAAGCGATAGTGACAATTTTTGAATTTATCATTGATTATTTTGATGGTGAATTTATAGAAGTCAACAAATCTTCGGTTATTGAATATGCACCAGTCATAGTAGGCATTATCATTTGTGAACATAGCAGATATTTTTTCCGGAGTGTTGATAGCCGTGAATGAATTATATTTTGTCCCCCAGGATTTGTTTAGTTCGGCAACCATTTTGTATTCCGACTTTAGATACTGCTGAAATTTTGGAACGGTATACTTACTGATACTTGAAAAAGTTGGTTCATTAAGTATTTCAATGCCAATGATATTTTTAATATCATCGGCTGAGTAGACCATGTTGATACTGTGAAGAGTGGCCACGACATATTTTTCCCATAATTCAAGGAATGCCGGATTATCCGGATCTCCGTCAAACGTATGATTACCTTTAATAAAAATGTCTTTCTGATTTTTAATTAACCACTTAGGGAGCCTAACCCCGTTCAACTGCACAATTTGACATATTCCGTTAGGACGCAACATCTTTTTGTAATGTCTAAAAAGGTTGGATATGTAGTTTGCTTGTGTATTGGAATATTCTGCTTCAGACGGAAATACCTGGAAGCTGTATCCAGCGAAAGGTTCCAGACAGTTCATTCCCAGCAGTCGGTTAATTTCCGCCTGTTTCTCTGTTAATTTACTTAGAGCCCATGCTCCTGTAAGGAATAATGGCTTGCCATTTGCGTTTATAAACCCGCCACGCTTAATTTCCAGCGGGAAGGCGGCTGGTTTACTGGTCAAATGTACATTATTTTCTTTCAAGCTGGCAAGAGCTCTATCCGTCATAATATCCAGCCATTGTACTTGATACAGAGCACGACTATAATAGCCGTTCCTGATGTCTCCGTATATATATGGAATAAACTGTTCACAGACGCCAAGGCAAATCAGTTCTTTGTTTGGTTTTAGTTTTGAATGTTTATATTTAGCCAGCAACTGTTTCAGAGTATCGACCTTGGCTTTTACTGCTTTCAAGATTAAGCTAGTTTTATCAATAAGCTGTTTATGGTCCAATTTTGTTAATGCAAAATGACGGTCCACCAGTTTTATATTACCTGGCTGACCAGTAACTAGTACTCTGACTTTAGAGTTCCCAATTGGTAGATTCCTTGAGGAAAAGGAAAAGTTAATAAGATTCTCGCCCTCACGCAAAGGCAACTGCAAGTTTTTGTCAGCAATCCTGCTCTTTTCAGAGCATATGTCTATGTGGACATCCACAACCTCAATATTCCCGTATGATTTAGAGATAACAACCTTACCGGAAACATCTTGCATCCCATTAAACAAACGTTTTGAAGAATTAAGAATAACCTCTGCGCCAGTCCCGAGATTTTTCTTGTCAAAAATAAATATCCCATACCTGGAAGGCTTTTTATCGTTTGATATCCGGTTATTCCAGCCAAAAGTTTGGCGCCCCTGACCGTCCAGATTATTTATCAAAATACTCGCCCCCAAACTATGTGAATTACTCCGGTCGTAAACGACAAGGCTTTTCCATGGAATCATTATTTTGTAAACCACGGTTCCTTTTTCTCTGGCGGTATTGAAACTAAGTAATGTCGCTGGAAAAACCTTCTCCGGAGGGATTCGAAAGGGATAAATTAGTTTTGCCCCCTGAACCATTGCAAAGCCTATTTCGTAATCATTATTATCCGGGGATGCGGTACGATCAAAGCCGGGATCAAGGGCGATTTGCACGGAGTCCCCCTTCCAGATCAACTCACCTTGGTACGGCTGCACATAGGACTTGTCGGGTGCAGAGACTATCATCTCCAGATTGTCCTGGTCATAAGCTGCTTTTATGGTCATTTCCCCCTCTCGTCCCACTGCATAGCGTCCGGTTGAGATTTTGGGGACCAGCAACGATAACCCGGGTTGCCGATTATACGTGACGCTTGTTTTTACAGCATCCGCTTTTTCTATCTTGATATTACGGACAGAAAGTGTTCCTGTGCTGTTTAAAAGTCCGAAAAGAACTTGCATTTTTACTGCATTTTTGGGAATTACTATTGCACTTTCAACGGCTTTCCATAAAGTATCTTTTGTAAATGTCCGGACTCCTGATATCATACGTTTCCCGTTATTATCATATAACCTGACCTGGCAGCATGCGCCGTGCCATGGCTTGGTAGCATAATGCTTGTAGTTGCTTAATTTATAATCGAACTTAAGAACCATCGTATATCCCTGCAAAGAACTAATTGTAAAAACAGGAGAAGAAATGTAACTGTTAACTCCTGGTGTGTGCTTTTCCAGAGAGAGAAATTTGTCACCGGAACCGGTTATCATCATTTTTGAGTTGTCTTTTGGGGATTTTTGCAATTTCCAGTCTATTTTGTCAGGGGTTCCATCAAAAGGCAATGACATGTTTTGAGCCCCGTATAAGGCGAATGATGAAACTGTAATAAAAATACAAAGACGCACGGTGAAATATTCAATTAAAAAATTTCTGTAAATCATTTTTTCCCTATTTGATTTTTGATTGAGAAATTCGGGTTACTGCCAGATTGATATTTTGTTCGATATTTGATAAACCTATGATTAACAACTGATACCAGTTTCTGCAAATGGTCCGTATAGCAAACGTAGATGTAACGCTCCTTCAGTTGGACCATCGTCAAACGCAGGGAGGACCTCGCTCGCTATTACCTCAGTTCCTGAGCTGGCTAGCTCACGCTATAAGCCTTCTGTCAGCACACGGGATGCCACTGAAAAAATTACATACATATTGGCTTGGCATACAGATAATAAAACTGCTTGCACTCTTTCACAACCGGCTGAACTATACGTAAAGTACTGTTTTAACGATCACCGCACCTCGGATTGCAGCATGAATCGCGTTCGACTAGAGTCCCTTTTTGAATGATGGATACCTGGTCTCGGTTCGGATCTTTGATCCGTTTAACCAGTGTGCCAATCGCATTCCGACCTATTTCCGCGCTGTCAATTGCAATCGTGGTAAGGGACGGATATACAAGCTCAGATGTACTTAGATTATCAAAGCCCATCACTGATATTTCGCCAGGCACATCAACATTGCGGGCTCTGAATGCCAATAGCGCGCCGTAAGCCAACTCATCACAGGCACAGAAAACGGCCGTTGGTCTTTTACAATTCTCAAGCAATTTTTCTGCTGCGGTAAAGCCGTTTTCCCGGTTGAAGTCCTGACATTCAAGAATCCAGTTATTATTGATGGGGATTCCCTGCTCATTCATCCAGTCAATATACGTTTTATACCGCACTCGTATTGATTTTTTTCCCGCATCATCAGACATACGCACACCAATGAAGCCTATACGATGGTGTCCAAGGGATAATAAATAATTCAACGCCATGCGAGTTCCGCCCTCCAGATCAGCAATGATATAGTCCGCTTCAGCATTTTTGCTGCCAATGCTAACAACTGGAAATGAATTTGCAAGTCGGGACAAGTGACGTTTGTTGCCAAGAAAAGAAATAACTCCGTGAATTCTTTCTCTGTCTAGAAAATAATTGTACAGCAAGGGATCCTTCATAAGCACTTCCCCGGATTGCACAAATGAGAGACAGTGATTATGCTTTTGTGCCTCATTTTCCACTGCATGAAGTATATCGAGGTAAAATAAGTTATTGAAACGATCAATCGGCGAACTGACAATACATCCTATCTGTAGTTGCCTGGGAACATATTTTCCCCCTTTGGAATTTTTTTTGTAACATGCGAGTTTTCTCGCGGACTCCGAAGGCTGGTAGCCCAACTCTTCAATCGCTTTCCATACCTTTTCCCGCATGGCATTTCTTACATTCGGATGTCCGTTTATCACATTAGAAACGGTTTTGAATGATACATTACAATGCTTTGCTACATCTATAATTGTCGGCATAAATCCTCCTGAGTTCAATACGCCGGATAAAAGCGAGCTGAGGCTTTAAAATTAAAATCCTGCCAACGGTATACAAAATCCTGAGCCATATAGTTAGCCGGCGGCTTATGGAAATTAACATGTCCGTCAACAAACAGATAGTTTGATCCGCCTTCGTGACGAGTTCTAGCATAACAATACCATTCGTCCCTTGCCGGACTGGTATCGTCCCTACCCTCCACACGTGTGTTCAACGCAACTTCTGCCAGCATAATTAATTGGCTGGATTTTTTTATTCTTGATAGTTTTTTGGGTGAATTCTTCCCCTCATAGTAACATACTTCTTGATTCGCCCCGTAAGAGTAGTCAAGAGTCTGCGCCCAAACCTCAGAACGTGTTGTGGTTAACAGAGTTTTGGGGCACTGGGTCACCGCTCCTGTATAAGCCAGTTTAGTGTTTGCTTTTTTGATTCCATACGGATTTAAAAAATCATATAATACTTTGCTGGTGGATAGCCTCGAAGCCGGCAAAAAGCCATAATCATCAGAATACATCATAGTTGCAATGCCTATTTGTTTTTGATTGGCGGCACAACGTATCTTGTGAGCTGTATCTCTGGCTTTTCCCAGGGCCGGCATCAGCATTGAAGCAAGAATCGCTATAATAGCTATTACAACTAAAAGTTCAATTAACGTAAAAAAGTTCATCACATTAGCACTTTGTTTTGACAGGTAATCTTTCATAGCAATACAACACCTTTATTGTTTACAACGTTGTAAATAGTATAATGCATATAGCTGTTATTGTCAATAGGGCTAATTTGAAAAAGTTTAAAATGTTCACTTTTTGAAAATTGAAAAGGTAAACGCACACCTGAAGACAAAGATATTTGCAATAAGCCTGACAAAAAATAGTATTGTCGAATTGATGAAGTTATGCATAGGCCTGGATCCTGCGAGAATGAACATATTAATGGATTTACCGGCCTCAATTTATGAGACGTTAAAACCCTAGGCTATACCGGACGCAGCATACGTACGGGGGAAGCCGATTCCGGAGGGTGCAATCCCCCGGAATACTGGCTGGCCCCGAATAATAAAAGGTTATTTTGACAAGCGGCTTTTAATCCGGTCCGCCCGGTCATAGAACGCCTGATCAGGTTGGGACGTGTTGTGCTCAACAGAGCCTTTACGCTGCAATGGAATGTGTACGATGGTCGGATTGAAGCGGTCACAAATCTTTACTTCAACCGGCAAATAGTAATAGGCACCGGAAAATTCACCTGGAATAATTGATAACGCAGCTCCACCGATGTGGGAATGCTTTGCAGTGAATACGACTCCGCTACAAGGATCAGCCTGCCAATCTTCCGGCAGCATCAACTGCACGGAAATCACTTTCTCGATGGACAGCAAACCGTCCAACTTAAATTTCAGCTTCTTCGCTTCTCCCGGTACAACTTCCGGACCTTCATTGTACTCGACGATAAACTTTCCGAACGGCAGATCAAAGGTGAGTTCATACGGGGAGCGGTTCCAAATGCGTTTTTCCACCGGACCGCTGTCCTTGAACGAAGCGATATAGTCGCCACTGACCTTGTCCGGACCATCAGTGAATTGCGGCAGTGTATTGCTTTCGCGCTGGGCGGAATCAGCCAGAGCCATAACCCGATCGGTCAGTTCATCCAGAGTCTTCGGCACCGGATACATGGTGTTGCGTCCGTAAGTGTCGATCGAACAGGTCTGAATGCTTTCGCCGATCGGCTCGATCCATTCCTGAGGAATGCCGGAGCGGCCGAACATAATTCCAAGTATCGCGCCAACGGTGCCGGCAGTGCAGTCGGTGTCATCACCGCAGTTTGTGGCGATACAGACGCTCTTCCCGAAATCACCTTCCCCGTAGAGCAGCCCGATTACAACATAGCCGATATTAGCCGGGGCCTGAAACCAGCCCAGATCTTCACTATCCTTGACCAGAGCCTCTCTGGCGGTCAGAAAATCGCTGCCATTATCATAATGTTCGCAAGCCAGTTTAACGGCACGGGTAATCCGACTGTCAGACGGAATCATTGACAAACCAATATCAATCAACTCACGAACGTCATTAATAACGAATGCGGCGGACTCCAGTGTGGCTGTAAAGAGTTCCGCATAAATACCTTCTCCGCAGTGGTCACAACAGGAATCGTAATAGGCAAACATCGCCGCTTCCTGCGGTGAACCAGGGAAGATGCAGGCCCATATCTCGGACCGGATCCAGGCGCCGTTGCTGTATTTCCAGACATCATTGTTGCATGATCCCGACAGCGGCGGCAGCAATCCATTACGGATATTTGACTTGCAGACTCCATACTCGTTCCACGGTCCGCTAATGTAGGCCATCCAATATTCACCGAGGATGCGCTCATTGAGATGGTATATCCCGTTTTTCTCAGCGGCCAGCAGCCAGATCAACTGCAAATCAAGGTCATCGTTGGGCTCCGGATTACCTTTTAGGTCCTGGGTGTAGAATGTAACGTTATTAGTTTCTTTTTTCCCCTCGAAAGGAGCGCCAATAGTACCGCCGATGTTTTTACCGGTCCAACAGCCTAGTACTTTGTCGCGATAAATCGCCCGGTTCAGTTTCTCTTTAGACGGCTTACATGTATCGAACATTTGATATCTCCAGTTTTTATTATTATAACGGCAAAAAATAATTGCCTTTTTTCAAATAAGGGGTTCGTATTGAAATTTAACTTTAATTTCAATCTTCTTCTTACGTCCAAGCCTCCATATCAATTATTTATTCAATTCAAGAAAGGCGAACTTTGAACGGTTACGGTAATTTTCATTATTCCCGTGCCAGAACAATTCACTTTCTCTGCCTTTGCCATCCGAATCCCCCGCTGAAATATCAAACGCGATTAACTTGGCTGAATCCGTTTTTTGAAGGTTGAGTTTATCCAAATTAATGCGAACGACCATGTTATATCCGCCTGGAATATTTTTTACTTCAGCGTCAATTTTCCCCGGAAAATATTCGCTTGATATTTTGTTCTTCCCTTGCCGGAAGGCTGAAATTACAATTTTATACGTATGTTTAGAGTATTTCGGGAAACTTTCCAAGGAGAGAGGAAGCATGTCAAGGTAGATCTGGATGTTGTCCTCATTCCATAACTGAACGCGGTCAGACAGGATTCCTCTTTTGCTGTCTTTGACGTTGATAAAGACATAAAGGTCGTTCCCTTTTTTTTCCAGACTGAATGAGGCGGAAAAATCCTCCGGTGACTCAGGCGCTTTCCCGAAGACCTTTTCCATGTTATAGGCAGGACTCTTTTTCCCTTCATTCAGCTTAACCAGTTTATGTATTGTCAAAGCCTGATTTTGAGTAAAGACTTTTTTCTCTTCGCTGATTTTTACCTCAATACTATTTTTTTTATTCGTGCGGGGAACAAGTTTTACCGACGCCTGGAGCGTCCGGAGTTTGAAGGGCGGAAAATCGACCCCTTTTATCTCATATCTCTTTTTCAGAAAAACATCAGATGAGAGGGACACATCGACGCCGTTTTTGCTTTCACTTGACATGGAGGTTATACCGATAAGTAATTCTGCCCCGGAGTCCTGTACGACAACCGCTCTTTCGACATTAAAAGCTTCCGTGCCGGTTATTTTGGCATTTTTCAGACTTTCGAGCATTTCTTTTTTAGTGATTGAATTGGATTTCCATCTAAACACGATCGGAGCGACACCGAGTTTTATGGTCCTGCCGTCGAACTTCTTTATCTTATTCCCGAAAATATCATAAGCGACCGGCTTCGCGGAGCCTGCGGGCAATATCGCCTGCCAGCGAGTCGTGTTCCGATAGTCCCAACAGGCCGCCAGAAATTCACCGTTCCGTTCATAGGCGTAACAAATACCGCTGGATCCCCAACGGAACTTGCCGACTGGTTTGGCTCCTTCGAAGAACCTGGCAAAGGCATTGTAAAATACATAATTATCGTTAGGGATATATTCAATTGCGGGAATAGCAAAGTTATGAAACTTGAAAGACGGAGTAAGCAGATCCTTCCATA
>MDTD01058758.1_pt1 | contig 10524 bp, 17 predicted proteins | sample 811221 | NCBI WGS metagenome assembly MDTD01 (sample SAMN05326646, study PRJNA326480) | marine metagenome | isolation source: seawater | place: Pacific Ocean: South West | collected 2011
CTAGATGGGCATGTAGTTCATTGGTAGAACGCTACGTTGACATCGTAGAGGTAGTAAGTTCAATTCTTACCATGCCCACCATAGGTTTTATTTATATTAAATTTGGTTGCGGGGCTAGGATTTGAACCTAGGACCTTCAGGTTATGAGCCTGACGAGCTACCAGACTGCTCCACCCCGCGATATAAAGCAAGAAAAGGAAAGTTAAAATCGAGCTTTTAGTTTTCTTAATTTTTTGAATCTTTTAACGCTTTCTTCTTTTTCTCTTTTTTTCTTTTCAGATGGTTTTTCAAAGTGACTTTTTAACTTAAGAATCCTAAATGTACCTTCTTTTTGAAGTTTTTTCTTAAGAACTCTAAGCGCCTGTTCTAAATTGTCGTTTTTTACTTCTATTTTAATAACCTACCTCCTAAAAGCGGGTCAGATAGCATTTTAGTTTAAAAAAGTCTATATATATAACTATAATTAAAAATGGAATATTTTAGTCCAAAAGTACGCAAAGGTATTGAGAGTAAATCAAAAACAATCTCTCGCAGGGGTTTTGTACTTTCAATTGCCAAAGCCAGTTTTTTTGGTGTCATTTTTTCTAGACTGGTATATTTGCAGTTGTTTAAATCTAAAGATTTTAAACAATTATCTGATCGAAATAGGTATAGAGAAATAAAAGAGGTTCCTGAGAGAGGCACAATCTACGATTTTAAACAAAGGGTAATTGCATCAAATAATCAAGTTTATCAATTAAGTATCTTTCCTAGAGAAATTAAAAATTTAAATGAGTTTTTTTATAGTTTAAAAAATTACGTTAATTTTGATATTCTTGAAATTAATAAATTTAAAAGAGAAATATATAGACATAAAAGAACGAAAAAATATCAGGCATATATTATTGATAAAAAACTTTCCTGGGAAACTATTGCTAAAATTAATTATAACTTAAGTAACATTCCACATGTTCAACCGTTAGTTTCTTATGAGAGAACTTATAGTTACGCAGAAGAATTTGCTCACATAATAGGCTACGTGGCTGAACCTAATAAAAAAGAGTTAAAAAGAATATCTCAAAATTTATTATACGTTCCAAATCTTAAAATAGGAAAAAATGGGATAGAAAAAAGATTTGAAAATAAAATTATAGGCTCGCCTGGAAAATCTGTTATTGAAATTGATGCTTATGGTAAGCAATTAAAACAGGTAAGTTTTGATGAAGGTATTAAAGGTAATAATTTTTACTCTACTCTAGATACAGATTTACAAGTCTATGCAAAAAAAGTTTTAGGTAATGAGAGCGGGTCAGTAATAGTTATGAGTACCAAGGGAGAAATAAGATGCTGTGTATCTTCGCCGTCATTTGATGCAAATTTATTTACTTATGGAATAAGTAATTTCGAATTCAAAAAATATTTAAAAAATCAGAAAAAGCCTTTAAGCAATAAATCTTTATCATCATTATATCCTCCAGGAAGTACTTTAAAAATGCTAGTTGCAATTTCAGCTTTAGAGAACAATATTGTAAATAAAAATTTTAAAATTAGATGTAATGAATCAACAGAGTATTTTGGGCAAAAATATCATTGTTGGAAAAAAAAGGGTCATGGAATAGTTAATATGAAAAAAGCAATAAAGGAGTCATGTGATATTTATTTTTACGAAGTTGCAAGATTGCTTGGTGTAGACAGGTTGCATGAAACAGCTTTAAGATTTGGATTAGGTGAATATGTATTAAAAAATTTTATTGAAGAGAAAAAAGGAGTTTTTCCTAATACTAAATGGAAAAAGAAGTATGTAGGCCAACCATGGTATCTTGGTGAAACAATCATTGCAGGTATTGGCCAGGGTTATATACAAACAACACCCATCCAACTTTGTAAAATGATTGCTCAGATTGCAAACGGTGGTTTTAAAATTACACCCTCATTAGATGCTAATGATCAATTCTTGTTGGGTGAAAAAATTATAAAAAATGAAGATCATTTAAATATAATTAGAGATTCCTTAAACGTAGCAACTAATGAGTGGCGTGGTACTTCATACCGTTCTAGAATCAATGGAGAATATAAATATTGTGGAAAAACTGGAACGTCACAAGTAAGGAAAATCACTCAAGAACAAAGGGATTTAAATATCAAAAACAAAGATCTTCCTTGGAAGTTTAGAGATCATTCTCTTTTTACAGGCTATGGACCAGTTTCAAACCCAGAGTATGCCATATCAGTCATTATAGACCATGGTGGATCAGGATCATCTAAGGCTGCTCCAATTTCAAAAAAAATAATGCAAAAAGTATTTGAATTGTATTATCCAAAGGAAAAAAATGTCTAGTTTAAATAGAGGCATCATAGAAGATTTTGTAATAAAATTAAAATCATTAGATTGGTTCATTATAGCTCTAGTAATATTGTTATCACTTACAAGTTTAATAGTACTTTCAAGCTTGGATACAGGTGATAAGAATTTGGTGGAAAAACATTTTTTAAGAATAGTTTTTTCTTTTATAGTTTTTTTAATTGTTGCGTCGGTAAATATTAAAACTTGGTATAAATTTTCTTATTATTTTTATGCATTTGTAATTTTTCTTTTGGTTTTAGTTGATTTTTATGGGTTAGTTGGAAAGGGCGCAAAAAGATGGTTAGATATTGGTATATTTAATTTACAACCATCTGAATTAATGAAAATTGCAGTTATCATGGCATTAGCCAGATATTATCAATATATAAAAACTGATGAAATAGATAAGTTAAGAAATCTAGTAATACCAATCTCTTTAATTATCATTCCTTTTGTACTTGTGATAAAACAACCTGATTTAGGTACCGCATTATTTATATTACTAGTTGCGATATCAATTTTGTGGCTCACGGGTCTAAATTTAAAAATTTTTACCTTTGGTACCTTGTCACTTTTAATATTAGCTCCATTATCAATATCATTTCTAAAACCCTATCAAAAACAAAGAATTTTAACATTTTTAAATCCAGAGAATGATCCTACTGGAGCAGGTTACCATGTAATTCAGTCTAAAATTGCAATTGGCTCTGGTGGATTTTTCGGTAAAGGATATATGCAAGGATCACAAAGTAACTTATCCTTTTTACCAGAACCCCATACAGATTTTATTTTCACAGCTTTTGCTGAACAATTTGGTTTTTTTGGAAGTATAATTCTATTAATTTTGTTTTTGCTATTAATTTATAGAATTGATGTAATCTCTAAACTTTCAAGATCAACATTTGGAAGATTATTGTGTTTTGGAGTTTCTTTTAATTTTTTTGTTTATATCGCTATTAATATTGGAATGGTAACAGGTTTATTGCCAGTTGTTGGAGTGCCAATCCCTATTATGTCATATGGAGGTACAGCAATGCTAACGTCGATGTTTGCATTAGGCTTAGTTACGAGCGCAAAAATACATAAGGATCAAAATATTTACTAAAATAGCCTAGAATCAGCTTTAAAATGGGCTAAGTTTTCTTAGACTCTTGTAACTTTAGTTTGTATAATTCTAAAAATGTTTAACAATAATAATAACAACTCACGTTCTGATGACGGCGTTTCGTTAATTGGAGAAGGGTTGAATGTTGAGGGTGATTTGAATTGCAAAGGCTCCATAGAAGTCGCTGGCATTATGAATGGAAATATCCTTGCAAACGGATTGAAAGTTTTAGAGACAGGATCAATTATCGGAGGTGTAAAAGCTGGAAGATTTGAGGTCTTTGGATTTATCGAGGGTGAAATTTTTGCTGATGACATAATAATTGGAAAAACAGCTACAATAAAGGGAGATATCTTTTTTAAAGATAATCTAAAAATTGATGAAGGAGCTGATGTAGACGGGTACATCAAAAGGGTTAACCAAGGAAAATCAACATCTAACGCACCTAAACAAACTCAAAAAAGTCAAAAAGACAAAAAAGATAAGCAACTAGAGATTGAAGGCTCTGAGAAAAAAGCTGTAAATCAATCATAATTTTAATAAATAAACATTAAAATTATGATTAAAAAAATCCAACAACATTTAAAAGATGCTAATAAAAGCTATTTTGAGCATCAAAGATTTGCATTCAAGGCCAGCCTGAATTGTTTAAAATCTTCTTTTACTGCTTTTGTACATGGGGTGTGTCCAGCATTATTTGAATACAACACTTCAACAAATATTAGAAAATTGTATCAAGAAATGCAGCCGATTTATAAAATGCGAGAAAATAAAAGCAAGAATTAGCTTTTCACTTTAATGCAAAATATTAAAGCCTATGTATTTTTAGTACTTTGCACACTTTTTTGGGCAGGAAATTTTATTGTAGGCAAAGTCGCAACTCTTTTTGAGATACCACCATTCACATTAAATTTTTATAGATGGTTAATTGCATTTTTTATTTTACTACCATTTACTTATAAAAAAATTTTTGAAGGACTCGAAGAAATTAAAAATAATATTATACCATTATCAATTATGGGATTTACTAGTATTTCAGTTTTTAATTCTGTTGTTTATTATTCTCTAAATTTTACACAAGTTTTGAATGGTGTCCTAATGATATCAACAATTCCAGTTTTAATTATTTTTTTTTCGTCTTGTTTTACAAATGAGAAAATAAAATTTTCTCAGGTTTTAGGTGTTATAACCTCTTTATTTGGTGTTTTAGTGATAATAACTAAATTTCAATTTGATAAACTATTAAATCTTAATTTAAATAAAGGTGACTTATGGATATTAGTAGCAATGATATCATGGGCTACATACTCTATTATGGTTAAAGAAAAAAAAATCAATCTTTCACCTTTTGCTTTGCTCGAAACACTTATTTTTATAGGTTTAGTATTTTTAATTCCATTTTATTCATTTGAACTCTATAGTGCTCAGTATCTTAACATTAATATTCCTGTAATTTTAACAATAGGGTATGTTGTATTTTTTGCAGGAATTGGAGCTTACATACTTTGGATTGGCGCCATACAAATAATTGGCCCAAGTCGTTCAGGTGTATTTTTGCATTTGATGCCAATTTTCAGTTCTTTGATGGCAATATTTTTATTAGGAGAACAATTAGCATTTTTTCATATTCTGGGAGCTTCTTTAATTATTTTTGGTATTTTTGTTTCAACTAAACTTAATAAAAATTAACCTAAATTTCCAAGAAAAGGAAACCACTCTAGAAGATAAAAACCAAGTGTTTGTAATTTACCCGTTATTATTAAAACACCTGTAACTAACAAAATATAACCACTGATTTTTTGAATCTTTACAATATGCAATCTCGTTTTTTTTGAGAAAATTAAAAATTTAGTTATGTAAATCCCTGACAGAATAAAAGGAATAGCTAGACCAATTGAGTAAATAATAAGCAACAAAACACCTTTCATTAAAGTTGTCTCTAATGAAGCCAAAGCAAGAACTGAACCTAAAATTGGACCAATACACGGAGACCAACCAAAGCCAAAACCAATACCAATTAATAAAGACATATAAGGTTTGGTAATTTGATTTTTAAAATGATATTTAAACTCCTGATTAAGCAACCTAAGTTGTAAAATACCAGTCATATTTAAACTAAAGAAAATGATAATGACCCCAACTATATAAGTGAAAACGTTAGAGTATTTCAGCATAGTCGAACCAAACAATGTTGCTGTAGCTCCTAATGAAACAAATACAATTGAAAAACCAATTGTAAAAAGAAGAGTTTCTTTAAAAATAAAATATTTTTTTTTAACTTCTAAGCCTTCCAAAGTGGTTCCATTTATAAAAGATATATAACCAGGAATAAGGGGTAAAACGCACGGTGATAGAAAGCTTAATATACCTGCACCGAATGATAAAAAATATAAACTCATTATACTCCTAAAATTTTATCTAATTGATCTTTGTTATCAAGATCATGAACGTAGTCACAGTCGCCAATATGGGTTTCATTCACAAAAATTTGAGGAACCGTTTTGGCTCCATTTGATTTTGATATCATTTCTTCAAACTTTTCTGGGTTGATTGAAAGATCAATTTCTTCAAAGCTAATATTTTTGTTTTTCATCAATTTTTTAACCTTAATACAAAAAGGACAATAAGGTGTTGTATAAATTTTTATTTTGTTCATTTGGATTTTAAAATTCTACTTATATTTTTTTTATCATATTCAGTAAATTTTTTTTCATATGAAAATGCATCTTGAAGGTTGGAAATAATTAAAAAAACGGTTAATGATATAGCCAATATAATCAAAATAACTATAGAGAATACTGTGGATAAAAGTCCTAATAATAATTTTAAAAAATTCATACCTTGATGATAAAAACTAATTAATGAGTAATTTTGATAGTGTCAAAAAATTTATGCTTACATTTGGCCAAGATGTAAAAGATAAACCCAGTTTTCCTGACGAAAAGACTTTAAATTTGAGAGTAAATTTAATAGATGAAGAACTAAAGGAGCTGCAACAAGCAATTAAAGATAAAGATTTAAAAGAGGTAGCAGATGCCCTCACTGATATATTGTATGTTACTTATGGAGCAGGACACGCCTTTGGGATAAATTTAGATAAGTGTTTTAGCGAAGTACAGCAGTCAAATATGAGTAAACTTGGGGATGACGGTAAACCTATTTACAATGAGCATGGAAAAGTATTAAAAGGGCCTAATTATTTTAAACCAGATTTGGGAAAATTTATAAAGTGAAAGAATACAAAATTGCGTCAATTGCAGGTGATGGTATTGGAAAAGAAGTTTTGCCTGAAGGAATAAAAATCCTTAAAGAGGTTGCCAAACAACATCAGTTTAAACTTACTATAGATGAATTTGATTTTGCCTCATGCGATTATTACGAAAAGCATGGAAAAATGTTACCAGATGATTGGCAAGAAAAAATCGGTAAACATGATGCCATTTTTTTTGGTGCCGTCGGTGACCCCGCGAGGTTACCGGATCACATTTCTTTGTGGGGATCTTTACTTAAGTTTAGGAGAGATTTTGATCAATACATTAATTTAAGACCAGTAAAACTAATGCCAGGAGTCCCATGCCCATTAGCAAATAAAAAGCCAGGTGATATAGATATGATGATAGTACGTGAAAATACTGAGGGAGAATATTCCTCTGTAGGCGGAAAGATGTATCAAGGTACTGATAGAGAGATAGTAGTTCAAGAAACAGTCATGTCTAGAGTTGGAATTGACAGAGTTCAAAAGTTTGCATTTGAGCTAGCTAAAAAAAGAAAAAGAAAAAAATTAACTAGCGCAACTAAGTCTAACGGAATTTCAATTACTATGCCTTATTGGGACGAAAGATTTGAGTTAATTAAAAAAGATTATCCTGATGTTAAAACTGACCAGTACCATATTGATATTTTGACTGCTCGTTTTGTTTTAACACCAGAGTGGTTTGATGTTGTGGTTGGATCAAATTTATTTGGTGATATTCTCTCTGATCTTGGACCAGCTTGTACAGGCACAATTGGAATTGCGCCATCTGGAAATATAAACCCAGAAAATAAGTTTCCTTCATTGTTTGAACCTGTTCACGGATCGGCTCCGGACATTGCGGGCAAAGGTATTGCTAACCCAATAGGTCAAATATGGTCTGGTGCGATGATGTTAGATTACCTAGGAGAAAAAGAAGCTAGTGATCGAATTATTAACTCAATAGAGAAAACTTTGTCAGATAAAAAAAGTAGAACAAAAGATTTGTCAGGCGATTCTGATACCAAAGATTGTGGGAACGCAGTAATAAGTAATCTTAAATAGAATTAAAAAGTTTAAAACAAAAAACTTAAACAGTAAATTTAAATAATTTTTTCAAAACCTTCAAAATTTGGCGGACCAATATATAGGTTTTTATATTGACCTGCGTTTTTGTGGGCAAGTTTAAATTCCTCTGATTTTGTCCAATTCCAAAAATCTTCCTTAGAATTCCAAATACTATGAGATGCATATAAAGTATAATCATCTTTTTCTTCACCTTTAATTAAGTTGAAGGACTTGAAGCCAGCAACATTAGCTAAATGAGTATCTCTTTTTTTCCAAACATTCTCAAATTCTGTTTCTTTTCCTTTTATTATTTTAAATCTATTCATTGCTATAAACATAATAACCTACTTTGCTTTTAACACCTGTTACATCTTGTTGTGGCAAACATATCATCCCATTCTGTCTCATTTTCATCTACATAATCAATCAGAACTCTCAATGCTTTTGATTTATCAGGTAAATTGTAATCTTTTACAATCTTATCTAATAGCTTGTCCATATCTTCATATATTTCAAATTCCACTTTTTTTTTGGTACTAGACATTTTATTCTCCCTTAAATAATTTTGGGGCGTTTTCTTGCCAGGTGCCCCTGACCTGTTAATTATTTAACTTTTAAAAAGTTTAAGCGCTTTGTTTAATAGCTCCTCAGACTTTCCATGTTTTCCATCTTTATGAGCCTGAACTCCTGCTTCGTGAAGTTTTTGAGCTTGTTCGATTTTAGATTTAACTTTTCCTGCCATAATTGGACAAGAGCCAGCAAAAGCAGAAGTTGAAAAAATAATTAAAGTGAGAGCAAATATAATGTTTTTCATTTTTTACCTTTCAGTTAGTTTCTGAAATATATATCTTTCAAAAGTTTAATCACTGCGACGTTTGCTCACCAATTCATACACTTCCAAAATAAACAATTGAATTTAAAATTGAAAATTTTGCAGTTTTATGTTCAAATTAACATAGGATGGGTCATAAAAGAAAAGAGCCATATACAATAAAAAAATTAAAACAATTTTTAAAAAAATGAAAAAATTTTTTGGTATAGCGTTTCTCACAATGTTTTGGTTTATTAATGTTCAAGCTAATGAAGTAGAGTTGAAAGGATTTAAATTAGGTTTAAACAAAAAAGAGTTCAAGCAAATTTGGAAATCTCAAAGAAAATTATACGATACTTTCCATTATGTGACTACATTAGCAGGAGTTAATGTTGACAAACCATATGTATGGTGGACTAAAAAACCTAAAACGATTGAAGCTATTCAATTTACAATCTACTATAATATATCTGCCACACTTTTATGCACTGATTTAAAAACCTGCCCTAATGTTATTCAACCAGCATCTAATTTTGTTAGAGTTGTTGAGGCAATAAAAAATAAATTCCCTGGTTTTAAATGCACAGAAACAGATCTTATGAATAAAATGGGAGCAAAATTTGTTAATAGAAAATGCGTATATCACAATGGCCATGGTATCTCTATTTCTACTATAAGGTATAGAGATAACAAAGAAAAAGGAACGATAACAATTTTACCTACAGAAGTGTATGAGCAAAGCAAGAAAAAAGATGCTGAATTATTTAAAAAAGATTTATAAGATTAATTTCTTCACAACCTCGGCTAACTTTGATTAAATTGACTTTATGAAAAAACTATTTTTATACATCTTTCTAATTTTGATGTGGTGCAATGCTGTAATTGCTGAAAAATATATTTTAGCTTGCAATAATGATAAATTTTTGAAGGTTTATTCAATTGATGAAAATACCAAAACAATGATCTTTTTATCATCTAAAAGTTTAGTTTCTGATCAGGAATTTAATAACCTAAACCGAAGAATAAAAATTATTTCTTGGAAAAATAATATTGTGAATAGTTTATCCCAACCATCTTCAGGAGTTTATACTTATATGACTTTTTACCTAAAAAAAAAAACCATGCTTCAATCTGGGCATTATCCTGATGGTAATAATATTTTTAGTTTAAAATTTAGATGTATAATGGGGTAATTATTATAAAATCTATTTCAACAACTTTACTTATTTAATAAGTAGAGGCGTTCTGTTGCCAGGTGCTTATTTTTTTATAAAATAAATACCCCAGGCAATAACTAGAGGTATTAAAGCTAACCAAATAAAAGCTCCAGTATCTCTTGAATAAGCACTTCCTGTCATGGTTGCTGAATAAATTATTAATAACCAAACAAGAGAAATTAACCCCCAAACTTTTACTTTTTTTGATAAATTTTTTTTTTTCATTTTCATTATTCTTTAAGGGCGTTCTGTTGCCCGGCATTTATTTTGTAAAACAATGTTTTATTGAATCAATAACAGGGTCTCTTTTAAAAGACAGATTATTTTCTTTATTCCATTCAACCAATCTGTTGTACATTATATCATAGCATATTTCTTCAGCTGATTTTTTCATACCTAAAGTCGTAGCAATAATAATTGATCCAACAATTATAGAAATGGCGATTATTGTTTTATTATCTTTCATATTTTTAAGGGGCGTTCTGTTGCCAGGTGCCCCGGACCCCGTTTGCAAAATTAACCTAAGCTAATTAAGCAGCAAGTGCATAACTTTCGTTAGCATTTATAAATTAGCCCATTACGGCGGAACAATACCGGGTAAAAGAAAAGCCTTTAGACATCCGTCGAGCCTATTTCACCCCCATGAGTTGTATTTGGTGGAGGTGCAGGGTACCGCCCCCTGGTCCGAAATGTTTATTACGAATTTCGTTTATCACCATAGTTGGAAAACCAACACAAATTAATATAAGTGAAAGATTCTAAATTTAA
>MDTD01195079.1_pt1 | contig 10524 bp, 13 predicted proteins | sample 811221 | NCBI WGS metagenome assembly MDTD01 (sample SAMN05326646, study PRJNA326480) | marine metagenome | isolation source: seawater | place: Pacific Ocean: South West | collected 2011
ACTCATGCTATGATTCGTGAAGGGAAGATGAACCGCTCGAAGTATTTCTTCAGCGATCCTAGCGTGATTATTGCTCCTCCTGAGAAGGAGATGAAGTTGCCGACCGAAGATGTTTCTTTTGTTGTTCAGGATGAGCAACTGCGACGCATCATGAAGTCTTCTGGCATCCTGGGTCTACCTGATCTTTCTGTTGTTGGTGAAGCAGGTGTAGTCAAACTCGTGGTTTCTGACCGAAAGAACGATACATCCAATGATTTTCAGATCGTTGTTGGAGAAACATCGGCAGAGTTTTGCTTCAACTTCAAAATTGAAAACATTAAACTGGTCCCTGGAAGTTATGAAGTTGTCATCTCACGAAAGAATTTGGCACGGTTTGTCAACAATGCCCTCAATCTTACGTACTTCATCGCCCTGGAACCCGACTCCAAATACAATGATTGATAACGAATCTAAACAGGACAAATGGAACCGAGGACTTGATCTCTTTATTGAGTCAGTCCTTAAACCTGATACCAAACTCCGTCAGTGTGCTCACAATCAAAAGTGCTACCACGAACTGATGGATGTTCGTAACGACGTTCTAGATTACCTTAAAACCAAGCGTTGGTGATATGGCAGACTGGAAAGTGGCGACCCATAAAGCAATAGCAGATAACTTACTCGAAAGCGTCGCAAGTCTACTGAATGGAAGATGGTACACAGTCAAAACCCTTGACTACACCGGAAAACGAACCACAAAGCACGTCATCGAATTCGACACTCCCGACGAATCCGATAGTGCCAACCCTGATGTTTCTGGGAGTGATCCTAGCGACGCTTAGTGTTATTGTAGCGGGATACTTTCATGGTCACATGAGTATCCAAGCAGTTTACAAATCACTTACTAACTTTACATAATGAATGATGATTTCCTTTGGGTCGAAAAGTATCGACCCAAAACTATTGATGAGTGTATCCTTCCTAGTCATATCAAGGAAACACTAAAGGGATTTGTAAAGAAAGGAGAACTGCCTAACCTTCTCCTTTCTGGTCCTCCTGGTATTGGTAAGACCACTGTTGCCAAGGCATTGTGTAATGAGATTGGAGCAGATTTTTATGTCATCAATGGATCCGATGAAGGACGATTCCTGGACACGGTACGAAACCAGGCAAAATCTTTTGCTTCGACCTCATCGCTTTTCGCAGATGCTAAGCACAAGGTCATCATTATTGATGAGGCTGATAACACAACCCATGATGTTCAACTCCTTCTACGGGCGAACATTGAGGCGTTTTATAACAACTGTCGATTCATCTTCACTTGTAACTACAAGAACAAGATCATCGAACCACTACACAGCAGATGTAGTGTCGTTGACTTCGCCCTCACGGGTAAGGAGAAGCAAGGTATCGCTGCTGAGTTCTTTAAGAGACTCAATCAGATCCTTGCTGCTGAGAATGTGGAGGCAGATAAGAAGGTTGTTGCGACGGTTATTCAGAAGCATCTTCCCGACTGGCGGAGAGTTCTAAATGAGTGTCAACGATATGCGGCGAATGGTTCTATTGACACGGGTATTGTTTCAACATTTGCGAATAGCAATGTTCAAGACCTGGTGGGTTACCTCGCCCGAAAAGAATTTCCCAATGTGAGAAAGTGGATTGTCCAGAACATGGACAATGACACCAACACAATTCTCCGCAATGTGTATGATGCGATGTATGAATCGCTGAAACCACAAAGTATTCCTGAAGCAGTGCTAGTGATCGCAAAGTATCAGTATCAATCTGCTTTTGTTGCTGACCAGGAAATCAATATGTTGGCAGCGTTGACCGAAATTATGGTACAGTGTGAATTCAAATGACTATTGAAAGACGACCTTACTTGGGTCCTGATACTACTTACGATCAACAACGTTTGTTGAGACTTCAAGATGCTATCGATGATTATCTTCTAGACGATCAAGTGTCTAGCAGACAAATCTATGAAGAGATGTTATCATGTGTTGATGATACTCTCTCGTACTATGAGAAAAATGCAGAAAGAGTCAGAGGATTGAGAAATCTGATGACGGGACATAAGGAGTGTGAATTCAAATGAGTCGTTCTCTAAAAACCCCGCTGCGGTATCCGGGTGGCAAGAGTAGAGCAATCAATAAGATTGCCCCATTCTTCCCCAAAGACTTTAAAGAGTATCGTGAACCCTTCCTAGGAGGCGGTTCTATGGCGCTGTATGTGACGCAAACCCGTCCTGACGTAGAAGTCTGGGTCAATGACTTCTATGAACCCCTGGTGACCTTCTGGCAGCAACTACAGGATCACGGCAATGAAATTAAGGACCAACTCCTCCAACTTAAACAAAGGCACCCTGACCCCGCTTCGGCGAAACATCTTTTCCTTGAAGCTAAAGAGTATCTGTGCCAAGACCCCCGACGGTGTGATGCTAAGGCTCGTGCTGTCAGTTTCTATATTGTTAACAAGTGCTCTTTTTCTGGTCTCTCTGAGTCCTCATCCTTTAGCAGGCAGGCGTCAGATTCCAACTTCTCATTACGAGGGATCGAGAAACTTCCTTACTACTCCATGATCATCAAGGATTGGAGAATCACTAACTTTAGTTATGAAAAACTACTTACTGATGACAAAAACGTCCTCACCTACCTTGACCCACCCTACGATATACGAAGCAATCTTTATGGAAGGAAAGGGAGTATGCATAACCGATTCAACCACGACGATTTTGCTGCCGATTGTGATCGGTTTATTGGTCCTCAACTCGTATCTTACAATTCGTCTCAACTGGTCAAGGAAAGATTCGAAGGGTGGAAAGTAAGCGAGTTTGATCATACGTACACCATGAGATCTACTGGATCTTATAGTAAAGATCAGCAAGAAAGAAAAGAACTGCTGCTGTTTAACTACGAGCAAACTCCTAAAATCAAACTAAAGTTTGAGGGTTGTTACAACTACGCAAGACTAAAGAAAGAAGGACTGGTAGATGCCTGAACTTAAGGACTGGTTGAATAGTATTAACCAATCTAAGGTCAATATTATTGACGAGATGCCGGATGTCGAGTCCAAATATCTTCCGTATATTGTTAACAGATGCTTGTCTGGTCACCTGGACGCTGTGATGTATGCGAACGAGATGAATATTAACAATCATCTTGACAAGAAGTTACAGTATGATTTTTTACTAAATACTCTGAGATCAAAGAAAAGATTCTCTCCCTGGATTAGAAAGGAAGAGATGGAGAACCTTGAACTAGTCAAAAAATACTATAGTTATAGTAATGAAAAGGCAAAGCAAGTTCTTTCTATTCTGACTGAAGATCAAATTACATACATCAGAAAGAGACTTGACACTGGAGGAACCAGATGAGCGTGATCCAGGAACCAGAATATAACTGGTCACCTGACAAGATGATTGAGGTATCCCTAGCGGAACCAGACGATTTTCTAAAGGTCAGAGAAACACTTACACGTATTGGCGTAGCGAGTAGGAAAGAGAAAAAACTCTATCAATCCTGTCACATCCTACACAAGCAGGGCAAGTATTACATCGTTCACTTTAAGGAACTGTTCGCTCTTGACGGCAAGCGAGCAAACCTAAGCATGAACGACATCCAACGTCGCAACCGTATTGTTCAGTTGCTAGCAGATTGGGGACTGGTTGGCGTGGTAACACCAGAACTTGTCACAGATATTGCCCCACTAAACCAGATCAAGGTCATCGCTTACCGCGAAAAAGGTGAGTGGATCCTAGAGACTAAGTATAATATCGGCAAAAAGCGGAGCCCAGAAGGGTAAACCGTAATAATCACGGGGGTTTTCACGACCCCCTTTTTCATGTCTTGTGTTATAATTAGTAGTGTCGCCCGAACAGGGGACATCCACGATGCTCATTAGAGGTCATGTTCAACACATCAACAAATACCGTCACGCTTAGCGTAGGTGACACTGCCGATTACTTGGAATCTATCAAACACCAACCAAGTTATCCACCTTATAACCTTGTGAAATATGGACAGGTTTATAAGATGGAGATGGCACTAGCAGGATATCCTGAACGATACCTGAAGGTGTATGAGAAGGAGCACAACCTTTTCATCGAACACCCAGGACAAACTTTCTTCCAGGATCCTAACCAACCAGCACCACAATACGTCCATAAAGGTATCTCTGGACGACAATTCAAGCGTTCCTGGAGAATGCCAGAGGATTGGGTGATTAAGTCTGCTACCATGAAAGATGGTATCCTGACAATTACATTTGATGAAGTAATTCCTGAGGAGAAGAAACCGAAGTACTTCATCGGAGGTGAATAAATATAGAAAAATGATAGTGATCTGTGTATAGTCGTGTTCTAAGACATATTTCAGCGTCAGATCTTAGAGAGTCCCTGACGCTGAAGTTTCGCGACAAACTGAATACCGTCTTCTGGAAAGACAACTCACTGCGCGGGGAAGTGCGTGAGGCGTTGATGAAGTTCGGCAAGGCGTTCGCTGAGTATGTTGATCTCCCTGAAGCAGCCATCAAGGACATCCTCATGCTCGGCGGCAACGCTGGATATAATTACACAAAGCACTCGGACATTGATGTTCATCTGGTAGTAGACCCAAAATATGTCCCTGACTGCGATCCAGAGTTAATCGATGATTACTACAGCGATAAGAAAATGCTGTGGTTGCTCACACATGATGTAAAAGTGTATGGTGCTGAGGTAGAACCATACGTTGAGCAACCTGGTAAGAAGCGTAGGAAGAGTCAGGGCGTCTACAGCGTTCTTAAAAAGAAGTGGATTCAAGAACCAAAACAAATTTCTGAGGATCCAGACGAATCTGAAATTGCGAAGAAAGCAAATAACTACAAGCGTAAGATTGAGACCCTAATCAGAGGAGACAACGCTTCTGGTATGAAAGCGGTGCTCAAGAAACTCAATGCTATCCGCAATGAATCGCTGGATAAGTATGGTGAGTATGGATTTGATAACATGGTTTACAAAGAACTGCGTAACAGTGGGCACATTGACAAGGTACGCAAGGCTCTGGTAGAATTGAAGTCCAAGAGCCTATCCCTATGATCATTAAACTTATTGTTCTGACTACCGGACCATGCCTGGTAAGTCAGATTGAAGAGGTCGGCGCTGATATCGGTGAACCAGACTGTAAACTGGTCAAACCAATGCTTGTCGGTGAGAACAATACACTGTCACCATGGTTGATGGATCTGACCCAGGAAAGTGAGGTCATGATTTCTTCTGATAAAATTCTAACTCTTTGCGAACCTATCGCTACTCTTAAGGAAAAGTACATCGATCTTACAAAATGATTGACAAGAAGGATCTAAAAATCCTCTTCCTGTATCCAAACCAACACATGCGAGTGACACCTCCTGGTGGAATCGCCATCATCTCAGCGTGTCTGAAAAGATCTGGGTTTACTAATATTCATTTGTTTGATTCCACCTGGTTTCCCTACGCCGATGAAACAGATGCTATGTCTGGAGAACAGGTAGACAGAGATAAAGAACGTGCCAAGCGTGGCATGTTTAAGGAGTATAAGTGGAGTGAAGACTTTCAGGTAGAAAATGTCAACATGTATGATGCATGGCGTGACATGATGCTTGAGGTACAACCTGATGTGGTCATCTCTTCTATTGTCGAAGACACTTATGGTATCTGGAAAAAGATGATCAAACTGGTCGATGATCAGGAGTTCATCAGTATTGTTGGTGGAGTATTCCCAACTTCAGTTCCAAAACTATTTGAACCTGATTGTGATTATATTGCTTGTGGTGAGGGTGATGAAACCATCCCTGAGATGATGGAGAAGATTTGTAAAGGTGAATCCTGTAAGAACGTAGCTAATGTATATCCCAATGCCTTCAGACCTGCGGTAGATGTAAACGAACTCCCATATACTGACCACGCTATCTTCCCAGATAAGGCACTTTACAGACCTTTTATGGGATCAATCCGAAAGATTGCTACGATTGAGACCCAGCGTGGATGTCCTTATGGATGTAAGTTCTGTAACTCGCCTGAGAAGAATTTTATCTACAACCGTGAGCGTGCTGGTAAGTTCTTTCGTCGTAGATCTATTGAGCATATCGAAGGAGAACTCATGGATCTTAAAGAGAAGCATAACATAGATTTGATTTGGAACATCACGGATACTCTTCTGACCATGGATCCAGAAGAGTTTGATGAATTCTGTGATATGCAGGAAAGGGTGGGTCTAGAATACTTTGCTCAAACTAGACCAGAAACTCTTACAGAGTATCAGGCAAAGCGTCTTGTGGACTCAGGATGTGTTAAACTGAACATGGGTGTTGAGCATGGATCCGATGAGTTTCGCAGAAAGCACATTGGTCGTGTGTATGACAATGAACTAGCAATCAATGCGTTCAAGATTTGTCGGGAAGTTGGACTCGATACGACATGTAATTTCATTATGGGATATCCATATGAAACTATGGATTACTGCTGGGAATCCGTTGAGATGGCAAAGCGTATTGAATCTGATAACATTAACGCATTCATCTTTACCCCATATCATGGTACACCTTTGAGACAAACGTGTGTTGACGCCGGATTTATTAGTGATGATTTGATTGTCAGTATGAATTTTGGTACGGAAGACACTTCTTCATATCTGGACATGCCACCTCCATACATGTCAAAAGAAGATATCCAATATATGTTTAACAATTTTGTGAGTTTCGTTTATTCATGAGGTATTACACTAACGTTCAGATGGTCGGGAACGATTTCCTCGTTCGCGGTTACGAGAACGGTGAGTCATTCACTTCGCGTGAATCATTTCAACCAACACTATTTGTTCCCAGTAAGAAAAAGACAAAATACAAAACACTAGAAGGCAAACCTCTTCAGTCTATCCAACCAGGAACTGTACGAGATTGCCGTGAGTTCATTAAGAAACACGAAGCGATTGAGAACTTTCCGATCTACGGAAATCGTCGATACATCTATCAGTATATTTCTGAGAAGTATCCTGAGAATGAGATCAAGTTCGATATTCGCAAGATGCATATCGCCACGATCGACATCGAGGTCCAGTCAGAGCGCGGGTTCCCGACAGTAGAAGCATGTGACGAAGAACTTCTTTGTATCACACTTGAGAACTTTGCCACCAAACGCATCATCACTTTTGGTGTTGGACCATTCCGCAACGATGACCCTATGGTCAAGTATGTGGAGTGTAAAGATGAGTTCGAACTGGTAAATAAGTTTATGGCATACTGGGAGCAGAACACTCCCGAGGTCATTACTGGGTGGAACTGTCAGTTGTATGACATTCCATACCTTGCCAAGAGAATTACCAGACTTCTGGGTGAGAAGCGTGTCAAAGGACTTTCTCCGTGGGGACTTGTAACGCATGAAGAGATCTACCTCAATGGCAGACCACATACGGTTTACGATATCGGTGGTATTACTGTTCTCGATTATCTGGATCTGTATAAGAAATTCACCTATAAAGCGCAGGAATCATACCGGCTTGACTATATTGGAGAGGTGGAGCTTGGACAGAAGAAACTAGACCACTCTGAGTTTGATACCTTTAAGGAATTCTACACAAAGAACTGGCAGAAGTTTGTAGAGTACAACATCCAAGACGTTAAACTGGTTGACGCCCTGGAAGAGAAGATGAAACTCGTCGAACTGGCGATAACCATGGCTTATGACGCCAAGGTGAACTTTAACGATGTCTTCTACCAGGTCCGCATGTGGGACATGATCATCTATAATGATCTGAAGAAGCGAAACATCGCTATCCCACCCAAACAGGAGGAAGTCAAGAATGAGAAGTACGCTGGTGCTTACGTTAAAGAACCAGTTCCGGGTGTGTATGACTGGGTTGTATCTTTTGACCTCAACTCGCTATACCCGCACCTCATTATGCAGTACAACATTTCACCTGAAACGTTGCTGGATGAGAGACACCCAACAGTCACCGTTGATAAACTTCTGGGAGAAGAAGTTGACCTATCTGATCTCAAAGATGTAACCGTTTGTCCTAACGGTGCCATGTTCACGACAAAAGAACGTGGTTTCTTGCCGGTCCTGATGGACAAAATCTATAAGGAGCGTGTCATCTTTAAGAAGAAGATGATCCAAGCGAAAAAAGATTATGAGAAGAACCCTTCTAAGGCACTTGAGAAGGAGATTGCCAGGTGTAACAACATCCAGATGGCTAAAAAGATCCAACTTAATAGTGCTTATGGTGCTATTGGTAATAACTATTTCCGTTATTATAAGTTGGAGAATGCTGAAGCTATTACTCTCGGGGGTCAGTTCAGTATTCGATGGATCGAAAACCGGATGAACCGGTACATTAACAAAATTCTAAAAACCGACGAGGTTGACTATGTTGTTGCTTCTGATACTGACTCTATCTATCTCAATCTGGGTCCTCTTGTTAACAAAGTATTCGCGGGAAGAGAGAAGACTACTGAAGCAGTTGTCAATTTCCTTGATAAAATCTGTGAGACTGAACTTGAAAAGTATATTTCTGGTTCTTACCAAGACCTCGCGACATACGTAAACGCTTACGAGCAGAAGATGTTCATGAAGCGTGAGACAATCGCTGAACGTGGCATCTGGACTGCTAAGAAGAGATACATTCTCAACGCTTGGGACATCGAAGGTGTCCGATTTACTGAACCAAAACTCAAGATGATGGGTATTGAGGCAGTCAAATCTTCTACACCAGCACCTTGTCGCACATTGATCAAAGATGTGCTAAAGGTTATCATGACTCAGACTGAAGACGACGTGATTGACTTCGTAGAACGAGCAAAGGTTGACTTTAAGAAGTTGCCACCACAGTTGATTTCGTTCCCACGTTCTGTCTCTGACGTTAACAAGTACAAGAGTAACTTGTCAATCTACAACAAAGGAACTCCTATCCATGCTAGGGGTGCTTTGCTCTTCAATCACTACATCAAAAAGCATGGACTCGATAATAAATACAACGCTATCAACAACGGCGAGAAGATTAAATTCTGCTATCTGAAGAAACCTAATCCGATCCACGAGAATGTAATCTCGTTCATCAATGAGTTCCCTGTGGAACTGGGATTGGAGAAGTACATCGATTATGATCTTCAGTTTAGTAAGTCGTTTGTCGAACCCGTTCGTGCCATCCTGGATGCTATTGGATGGTCACTAGAAAAAACTGCTACCCTTGAATCTTTCTTCATTTAGTGCTATTATGGATCTGCCCATTAACGACAAAGAGCTCAAAACCATTATCAATGCTCTGCGTCTAGGCGGTGATACATCTCTGTATCAAAAATTGAATATTATCCACCAAATCCGCGAGGAGAATCCTGGTGGTTCATACAAGAAAATTGCTAGAGAGCAGTTCGGTTTCGTTATCTGATGTTTTTTGACAAAGTGAGTCTGGTGACGGGTGGATTTGACCCCATCCACAGCGGGCATATTTCATACTTTAAACGTGCTAAGGATCTTACCAACAACCTGATCGTAGGATTGAACGGCGATCCTTGGTTGAAGCGTAAGAAAGGTCAGTATTTCCAGTGCTGGACAGAACGTGCTGACATTGTACGCCACCTGAACATGGTCGATGGTGTCATCTCCTGGGATGATGCCGACGACAGTGCCTGTGGTGCCATTGAGAAGTGTTTACAAATTGCTGATCAGGTGGTATTCTGTAACGGTGGCGATCGTGGCAAGGACAATACTCCAGAACTAGATCGCTTCAAGGATAATGATCGAGTTATCTTTGAGTGGGGTGTGGGCGGTACCGACAAGTTGAATAGCAGCTCTTGGATCCTTCATGGATACTTTGAGAGACAACGTAAACTACTAGGAATTTGATGGATTTTTTCGACAAGATCGCCAAAGAAGTTGGCGAAGATTATATTACTCACGTTGACAACATTAAAGAACATGAAACTTTTGTTGACACCGGTTCTTATATCTTTAATGCCTTGGTTAGCGGCAGCATCTTTGGTGGTGTGTCAGGAAATCGTATTACAGCAATTGCTGGAGAAACATCCACTGGTAAAACGTACTTCGCAACCGCAGTAGTAAAGAACTTTCTAGTACAAAACCCCAAGGGTGCTGTCTTTTACTTTGACACAGAAAATGCTATTGAGAAAAATATGCTGGTCTCGCGTGGTATCACTGGACGCTTCTACAAGGTAGATGTTGCGACAGTTGAAGAGTTTAGACACCAGGCATATAAGATTCTTGATAACTATATGAAGGAGCCTGAAGAAGACAGGCGACCAATGATGTTCGTGCTTGATAGTCTGGGCATGATGTCTACCACTAAGGAGACAGAAGATACCCTGAACGACAAGCAAGTTCGCGACATGACCAAGAGTCAACTGATCAAAGGCACATTCCGTATCCTAACTTCTAAGTTGGCAAAGGCGGATGTTCCGATGATCGTCACCAACCATACCTACGATGTTGTCGGTGCTTACGTTCCTACAAAAGAGATGGGAGGAGGTAGCGGACTCAAGTACGCTGCATCCACTATCATTCATCTTTCTAAG
>MDTD01188336.1_pt1 | contig 10523 bp, 9 predicted proteins | sample 811221 | NCBI WGS metagenome assembly MDTD01 (sample SAMN05326646, study PRJNA326480) | marine metagenome | isolation source: seawater | place: Pacific Ocean: South West | collected 2011
GAAATTATTAAAAAATTCACCAGAAGCAATGTAATCAAGAACTACCCCAGTTTATATTTTGTTCTGTAGTTAGAGCAATTTTCAGCAATTTACTAATTTTTTTTGCTGATTTTCCATCTCCAAATTCATTTATTTTAATTTTTTTGATTTCAAATTTTTTATTAATTAAACCTTTAATTCTTTTAAAATCTAATGGATCAACAGACAGTGAGCAATTTTGGAGGTTTATATTTTCCCAAATTGGTTTTCCCCTGTGAGGAAATATGCTCATTTTTTTTGAAAAAAAAGCTTCTCTTTTCAAACCACCAGAATCTGTAAAAACTTTATTACAGTAGTTTAGAAAATACATCATATTAAAGTAATCTACAGGATCATGTATAATTAAATTATTTTTAGAAATCCAATTCAAAGATTTTATGATTTTTTTAAGTCTGGGATGTGCGAATAGTATAGTTTTATACTTTGAGCCGTCTAGTATTTTTAAATATTGTTTTATAATTTCTCGTTTACAATTTTCCTCTCTATGAATTGTTGCTATACAATAATCATAAGGTTTCAAGTTTAAATTTGTAATTTTGTTTTTACTTAAATTAATAATTTTCTTTTGAGTTTTTTTAAATAAATCATACATTAAATCTCCAGTAAATTTGATTCTACTTGGTTTAAAACCTTCAGCTTTCAAATTGTTAACTGCTGCTTTTGAGCAAGCAAAAAGTATATTGCTTAAATTGTCGGTGATAACTCTATTAATTTCCTCTGGGAATTCATGTCTATAAAATGTCCTTTCACCACTTTCTATATGATATAGATTTAAATTTTTATAAGCAGCAACTATAGCTGAGGCAACTGTAGTATTTGTATCTCCAAAAACTAAAATATCCTCATATTTTTTTTTTAATAAATAATTATTGAGTTTATTAATTATTTTTGAAATTATTTTTAATTTATCGCCTGATCTGATATTAAAATTATAATTTGGTTCAAAACCAAAATTATTAAAAAAATAAGTTGATAAATTTTTATCATAATGTTGTCCTGTATCTAAAATTTTAAATTTTATTTTATTTATTTTAAGTTCTGAAATTAAAATACCTAATTTTATATATTGTGGTCTATTACCAACAATAATCAATAATTCACGCATTATTCAAAACACTTCGAGACTTTTAATTGATCATTTAGAGTTAAGTAAGGATGGAATGGGACGCTTATTACCTGATTTACAATTTTCTCAACTATACTCAAATTGAAATTTTTGTCATAAAAAGCTTTTTGCTTATATAAAGGTTTTGGATAGAAAATTGAAAATGGAATTTTTTTATTCTTAAATTTTTTTAATATTTTATTTCTATTTTTTACCTGTATTGTATATTGTGCAAAAACTGAATCATTATATTTTTCTATCTTGGGAAGATTAATTATTTCCTTTTTATTTTTTAATAATGAATAATAATTTTTTGCAACTTTCTTTCTTAAAAATAATTCTTTATTCAAGTTCTTTAGTTTTAAATTAATCACCATTGCCTGTATGGAATCCATTCTTGAATTTAATCCTAATATTGAATGATTATTTCTGTAGATCTGACCATGATTTCTTAACATCATTATTTTCTTATAAATTTTTTTATTATTTGTAAAACATGCACCACCATCACCATAACCGCCAAGTGGCTTGCTTGGAAAGAAACTTGTACAAGATATATCTCCCAGACTGCATGAATAATTATTTTTATATTTGGCCCCAAAACTTTGGGCTGCATCTTCAATTATAAATATTTTTCTTTTATTTATTAACTTTCTGATTTTTGCATAATCGCAACATTGACCAAATATATTCACAGTTAAAATAGCTTTTGTTTTTTTTGTAATTTTTGAGTTAATTAAGTTAGGATTTAGATTGAAATTATTTTCATCTATATCAATGTAAACAGGTTTTGCTCCAAGTAATTTTATCATTTCTGAGTTTGAGGCCCATGTAAAAGGTGTTGTAATTACCTCATCACCAGGCTTAATGTTAATTGACATTAGCGCCAATAATATTGCATCAGTTCCAGAACCAACACATATTGCTTTACTTTTTACAAATTTAGATAAATTTTTTTCTAATTCTTCAACCTCTGGTCCTAATATAAACTTTTTATGCTTAAGAATATAATCTATGTTTTTATAAAATTTTTTTTCAATTATTTTATGACTAATCCCTAAATCTACAAACTTCATCATTGATAGTTAAACTTCCTCAAATTAATGTTAAGTATTTTAAATTTAATAAGTGTTTAAATATTAATTATAATAATAAATATGGACTATAAACAGAAAAATCTTAACTTAAAATATATCTTAATAATTTTATTATTTTCTTTTTCTATTAGATTTTGTTACTTGTTTATATTTGAAGGTTTAAACACTGAATTTATAGAGGACAGCAAAGATTATTATGAAATTTCAAAAATATTTTTAAAAGATGGTTTTTTTAATGATTCTATTCCAAAAAGACCTCCCTTACTTTCAATTATAATAGTTCCATTTTTATCTTTTTTTTCAGAGATAAAATCTATTGTTTTTATTAAAGTTTTAATGCTGGTTTTATCTTCTAGTACCTGTTTAGTAATTTATTTAATATGTATTCAACTTAGTTTAAAAAAGAAAATTAGTTTGCTAATTAGTTTAATATACACATTTTATCCTTTTTCAATTTTTTTTTCTTCTAGACTATTAACAGAAAATCTAGCTAGTTTTTTAGTATCCATGTCAATATTTGTATTTATTATATTTTTAGAGAGAAAAAAAATTATTTTATTAATAATTACCTCAATAATTTTGGGGATGTTGACACTTACAAGATCATCTTTTTATTATTTTCCTATAATTTTTATACTTACAATATTTATTTATAACTTCCCTTACAAATTAAAATTTCTTTATTCCGTTTTAATAATATTAGTTTTTTACTTAACCTTAAGTCCTTGGATTTATAAAAACTACAAATCTTATAATCATTTTATTCCTACAACAATTAGACTTGGATATGGTCTATGGCTATCAAATAATGATTTTAATAGTAAAATTATTCAAAAAGGAGGTTATGAAAGAACTATAAAATTTGAAAATGAAATAATAAATTCATCAAAAATGCACCCAATTGAAAAATCAAATTATCTTAAGAAAAAAGCTCTTGATGAAATCTCAGAAAATAAAACTATTTTTATTAAAACATTATTTAATAGATTTGTAATGATGATACATTTTAAACCTAATCCATATCAAAAATATAAAATGACAGATTATTTAATGATGGTTTTTTGGATGCCAATTTTAATACTTTTTTTCTTTAGTATATGGCAAAATTTAAATAGAAAAAACATAGTTATTTACTTATCTATATTTTATGTAATATTTGTGCATCTGCCTTTCTTTGGATTTCCTAGATTTAGATATCCAGTAGATTGTATGATTTTTTTGTTGGCTTTAGATTATTTTTTTAAAAAAATTAATTTAGAAATAAAATAAAAAAATATAATTTTGAAATTACTAAATTTTTAAGTTATTCATATTTTTACTCACAATATCTAAATTTTTAAAACTTGATAGTGCTTTGCTATTTGTAGACAAACTATTCATTAAATTATTTTTGTTTTTTAAAAAATTAAATACATTTTTATGAAATATTTCCAGTCCTTTACCGAATTTCGAAATTTCTTTAGATAATTTCTTTGAGTTTTTGCTTATATATCGATCTAATTTTAAAGTAGAATTTTTACTTATAATTTTTTTTGAATTAAATTCTAAGGAACTATTCTTACCTAGAATAGTGAAATGAGTTTTTAAATTATTTCCAAAACTTTTTAAAGAGTAGTTTATTGATAAAAAAACTCTAGTTTTAAAAAATATTGAAATTTGACCTGAATGTTCATTTTTTTTTGGATTATCAACTAATTTAAAACCTTTTGATTTTTTGATATCTCCAAAAAACCAGTAAAACAGGTCGATATAATGACTTATTTGATTAAATAAAGTACCACCGTCTAATTTTTTTCTACCCTTCCAATTTGAATTTGAAAAATAACTTTTAGACCTATTTAAAAAAATATCCAAAGAAATATAATAAATCTTACCAAACATCCTTTTTTTTATCATATCTTTAATGAAAACAAATATTGGGTTAAATCTTAATTGTTTTACAACAATAATGGTTGTTTTTTTTCTTTGAGCTTTATTAATTAGTTTTTTCGCTAAATTTAGTTTGAGACCTAAAGGTTTTTCTATAATTATATTTTTTACATTACCAATTGCGATTGATGCAAATTTTAAATGCAAATGTGTTGGTAATGTAATTATTAATATATCCAAATTTTTTAAGATATTTTTTTTTTCAAATTTAGAAAAAACCTTTGTTTTTTTATCTAATATTTTTGAATTAATGTTTGAAATATTTTTTTCGTATACTGCAGTAAGGTTGTATAAATTTTTTAATTTTTTAATAGCTAAACAATGATGTTTACCAATATACCCAAATCCTACAATTCCTACATTGTACTTTTTTTTTATCATTTATACTCTGATTATTTTTTTTCCTACTGAGTAAACACCTCTTGTATCAAAAATTTTTTTTGAATATTTTTTAATTAAGCTATAGTTAATATTGTCATGATCGGTTAGTAATAATACTGCATCTGCTGATGATATATTTTTTTTGTCAATATTTATTGAGCTTAAGTTTAATTTATGTTTTCGTGTTATGGGTAAATATTTTACATAAGGATCATGGTAACTAACATTGGCTTTATATTTCTTTAATTCTGACATTATTTCAAAAGATGGTGACTCTCTACAATCATCTATGTTTTTTTTATATGCAATACCAATAACAATAATTTTTTTGTTTTTTAATTCTTTTAAATTATTTTTAATCTTTTTAACAATCCACTTCTTCATATCATTATTTATTTCATGTGAGAGTTCAATAAATTTAGTTTTTAATCCATATTTTTTTGCTTTCCATGTTAAGTAAAATGGGTCGAGTGGAATACAATGACCACCGACACCTGGACCAGGGTAAAATGGCATAAATCCAAACGGTTTGCTTGCCGCTGTTTTAATAATATCAAAAATATCTAGTCCCATTTTATCTGATACGATTTTGATCTCATTTACCAGTCCAATATTTATAGATCTGAATACATTTTCTAATATTTTTGAGAATTCAGCAGTTTTAAGATTCTTTGCTAAAATTATTTTTTTGAATACTTTTTTATAATAAAATTTTGCAACTTTTTCACATTCTGGGGTATATCCAGAAATAACTTTAGGTATCATATTCATTTTTATTTTATTTCCTGGATCTTCTCTTTCTGGGGAGTAGATGATATTAAATTCACTACCAATTTTGAATTTTTTTTGGATTTTTTTAACTATCAATTCTTCTGTAGTCCCGGGGTATGTAGAACTTTCAAGGCTTAGTGCTTGTCCAATGGTTAAATATGGAAAAATCTTATTTAAACAACCTTTAACATAACTTAAATCTGGTTTATTGTTTCTATTTAATGGTGTTGGTAAACACAAGAAAATTATATCCATCTGCTTTATATATTTAAAAGTAGTAGTTACTTTATTTTTAACTATAAATTCTTTTATTTTAGAGGAATTTATGTGGCTAATATAACTCTTACCTTTCTTGATGTGATTGATTTTATTTTTATCATTATCAAAGCCATAAACTGTAAAATTTTTAATTTTCCCAAAATTTAATGCTAGGGGCAAACCCACATACCCAAGTCCAATAACTCCGATTTTTTTTTTAATATTTTTTTTCATTAATTAAAAGATTGCACTCTTTTTCAAATTTTTTAGAAATAATATTGTAATCATATTTTTCTTTTATTTTTGACAAATTATTTAATAACTCCTTTTTATAAAAACTGAATTTGCTACTTAATAAGTCAATCTTTTTAACAAGATCATCAACATTTCCTGTTTCGTAGCAAATACCAATACCATCTTTTTCTCTTTCTCTTGATGCCATATCGTTAGTCATAACAACATTTGTCCCACAGAATGCACATTCGATTGCACTTAATGATGTTCCATAAGGAAACACACAAATATCTGCTGAATTATAAATCTTACCTAAATTTTTATATTCAACAAATTTTTCAAATTTTAAGGAATTTTCAAAATTATTATCTTTAAACAATTTATTTATATTTTTTATGATTTGCTCATCACCATCTCCATAATAAGTCAAATATATATTCTTACCTCTCTCTAACAGTTTAATAACTGCTTTTGCTAAAATTTCTGGACCTTTATCTTTATTTAATTTTCCGGTTTGAATTATATTAATATTATTTTTATTAGGGTGGTTTTTTTTTTCTGGATAAAATACAGAGGAGTCTACTCCCAAATTTAAGAGTTTTAATTTGTCTTTTTTATATCCTTCCATTGCAACCAGATATTCACAAGTTTCTTCTGTAACACCATAGATTACTGAAGCATAATTTTGTATATAGGGTGTTGTAAAGTTTTTAACAATAAAGTAAAAAAGTTTTCCAATAAAATTTTTTCTTACAACGCTAAATACCATATGATTATCAAAAATTATTGGTATTTTATTTTTTTTAGCTACTTTAAGTGTTCTTATAGAGTTAAAACTGGTTGTTCCATGGACCATAATAATTTCTGGTTCAATTAATTTAATATTTTTTTCTAAGTTAAGTATCCATGGCCTTCTAAAAATTTCGAATATCTTTTTTTCTCTTATGATTTTAACATTATCTATATTTTCGTTTTTGGGTTTAAAAATTCTGTTCCCTAGGAATCTTTTCCAGGTACTATTATAATTTGGAACAGGATAATAAGCATTTGATGTCAATATTGTAACATCGTTATCTGTATTTTTTGCATTAAATTTTGGAAGTATAAATTCTTGGTAACCCATCATTGGCATTAAGTAATCTACTATGTGTAAAATTTTCATAAAGTAATTTAATTTTTTATAAAGTTTATATAGCTATTAAAAATTTTATGACTCGAATACCTTTTGGATAACAAGAAAGCTAAAGATGAGTAAACTTCGTAATTTTTTATCATTTTATTAAGTGCTTGGTTAATTTTGTTTGAGAGACAGATATTAATATTATTAGCTTTTATTTCAATTGAGGAAAAAGTTGTCAGTTCTTTTAATGATCCACTTTTTATAAAACAACTTGGAATTCCTTTTGCTAATAATTCAATTAATGAGTTTGGACAACTAGCTTTAAATTCAATAGGAAAATAAATAAATTTTTTATTTGTAATTAATTTTATTATTTCTTTTCTTTCAATATATCCAAAAAAGAATACATTTTTATTTTTTTTAAACAATTTTTTAAATTTGGAACTTGCTTTTCCAAAAATATAAACATTTTTAACTTTTTTATTTCTATTTATCGCATGAAAAATAACTTTTAAAAGTTTAAAAGTTTTTATATCATTTTGAATATTTCCCTCCATAATTAATAAATTAAAATCTTTACCCCTGTAACATGGTTGTGATTTATCAAAATAAGGATTGTGGATTATTTTTATTTTTGCATTTGTTCTCCCGTATTTTTCTTCCCATCTTTCTTTTACAAATAAACTTTGATAAATAACTTTATGTGCAATATTTTTTCTAATAAAATTCATTGAAAAATTTGATAATGCTGCCCTAAGTTTTATTCTATTTTCATTAAAATCTCGTAGATCATTGAAACCATCTAATCTTTGCACTATGAGAGAGCCTATAATTTTCTGAAAAATCAAATAAAATATTTTTTTTGAACCTGCGTTTACAAAGATAATTTTTGTTCTTTTGAAAAAATTTCTAGTAAAATTATAACTATAATTTTGATAGTCTAACCATCTGAAAAACTTTATTTGAAAATTTTTAGGTCCTCCATTATTTTGAATTTTTTGTAAAAAAGTAATCATAATATTTCTTTATTAGACTTAATGGAACCAAAGTCAAAATTAAAATAAAAAAATATTTTAAAGAAACCAATTTAATAAAATTTTTAAATAATAATTTTATTGCTAAAAAATTTTGACCTCTTTTTATAATAGTAAAAATCGAGTCTAAGAGAGTTTTTTTTCTCATAATTTTAAAAATTATTTTTTTATTTTTATCAATCTTTGAAATATCAATTGAATACCAATAATAAAAATGATTCTTGCTCCACAAAGTTAGGTTTTTAGTTAAACTATTATTATTAGCAGTCTCATAGTACATTAGTGGTTTTGAATTAAATAATATTTTTTTATTACTTAATACCCATCTCAAGAATATTTCACTATCCTCAACTGATATTAAGTTTTCGTTGTAAAAACCTAATTCATAAAATATTTTCTTTTTTACAAGGATAGAACTTGGTGGATGAAAACTGTATCTACCTTTTTTTTTTAAATAATTTTTTACTTCTCCCACTTCTAAGTTAGAATTTTCTAAAATTTTACTTTTATCAAATCTTAAACCTAAAATCTCATCTCCATGAATTGATTTTGTATTACAAACAAAAATGTCAAAATCATTATGTAATTTATAATCTTCTGCTTGATACTTTAACTTATCTAAATGCCAATAATCATCGGCATCTAGGAAAGCAATAAGTTCATTTTTAGATTTTTTTATACCTATATTTCTTGATGAAGCAGGTCCACTATTTTTTTTTTCTATAATTTTTAAATCTGGCAAAATTTTTCTTGCTATCTTTAGAGTATTATCTTTTGAGCCATCATCAACTAGTATTATCTCATTTGTTGGGCTTTTAAAGGTTTGGTTTTTTACCGAAATTAATGATCTTTCAATATAATTTTCAGAATTGTAAGTAGTTATTATTGATGTAATCAAATTATTTTTTTATTTTCAAAAACCATTCTGAAAAATTTTTTAATCCATCTTTTAAATGAATTTTTGGTTTATAATTAATTAATTTATTTAACTCATCAACTGAAGCTTTGGTATATTTTACATCTCCCAATTGATGTTTGACAAATTTGATTTTAGCTTTTTTTCCAATAAATTTTTCAAGATAATTTATAAAGTTCATTAGTTTGTCAGCTTTGCCTTTACCAATATTTAAAATTCTGTAAAAATTATGCTTCTTTCTTGGTGGTTTTTTTAAAAGTTTGCTTATTGAATTTATGATATCCTCTATATAAGTAAAATCTCTTTTTTGCTTTCCGAAATTATAAACTTTAATCGGTAAACCTTTATAAATTTTTTCAGCAAAATCGTAATAAGCCATATCTGGACGACCGTAAGGTCCATAAACTGTAAAAAATCTTAGACTTGTTATGGGTAAATTATATAACGAAGAATAAGCATAACCCATAACCTCGTTTGATTTTTTTGTAGCCGCATATAACTGAACAGGTTTGTCAGTTCTGTCAGTTTCTTTAAAAATTAAATTTTTGCTATTTCCATAAATACTACTTGAGCTTGCAGTTATCAAATGTTCAATTTTTTTATATTTTAAAACTTCTAAAATATTAAAAAAACCTATTATATTTGAATTAACATAATCTCTGGGTTTTCTTAAGGAGTATCTAACGCCTGCTTGAGCTGCTAAATGTATAAAATATTTGAAATTAATTTTTTCTAAAACCTTTTTAAGTTTGTTAAAATTTTCTATATTTATTCTATGAAATAGAAATTTTTCGTATTTTTTTAATTCTTTTAATCTCTTATTCTTAAAATTAACTGAATAATAATTATTTAAATTGTCTAATCCTACAACATTATAACCTTCATCTAGAAATTTTTTTGATAAATGAAATCCTATAAACCCTGCACAACCTGTTATTATAATTTTTTTCATTGTAAGTGGATAATGTTATCACATTTTTCTTTGATTATATTGTTATGAGTGATTATTATAATTATTTTTTTTCCAAGAAAGTTAGTTATTATATTATTGAATATTTTCATTTCTGTATCTGAGTCTAGTGATGATGTGAATTCATCTAATACAAGAATATCAAAATCTTTATATAATGCTCTGGCAAGACCAATTCTTTGTATTTGACCTCCACTCATGTTTTGTCCAGACTCATATAGTTTAGTTTTTAAACCATTTGGGGTCTTCGCTATAACGTTATCTAAGTCACAAATACTTACGATTTTATGAAGTTTTTGTTTATTTATATTTAAATAATTATTCTCTAAAGTTATATTCTCATAGATGCTTTCTGAAAATATAGATGTCTGTTGTGTACAATAAGAAACTTTATCTCTTACTATTGCTCTAAAATCTTGAGTACTAATAGTATTGTCATTAATTTTTATACTAACGTCATCTAAAGTAAGTAAACCAGTCAAAATATCTGCTAGAGTTGTTTTACCACTTCCAGAATTACCATAAATACATGTTATCTGATTAATATCTAATTTTATTTTTACTTTATCTAAAATATTTTTATCGCCATAACTAAAATTGATATTAGACATCTCAATTTTTTTTATTTCAATAGGATTATTTTTTTTAGATATTTTTTGATCTATATTC
>MDTD01082676.1_pt1 | contig 10522 bp, 9 predicted proteins | sample 811221 | NCBI WGS metagenome assembly MDTD01 (sample SAMN05326646, study PRJNA326480) | marine metagenome | isolation source: seawater | place: Pacific Ocean: South West | collected 2011
AGAGGCGCGCAAGGTCGCCGAGTACGAGGATCGGTTCAACAACCCCTTTGATGCCGCTTCCCGCGGATTCGTCGATGCTGTGATCGAGCCGGCCGACACCCGCCGGCAGCTGATCAAGGCGCTCGACCTCCACGCCACCAAGCGGGATGCGATGCCCGCCAAGAAGCACGGCAACGTCCCGCTCTGATCGATGCCACCGCTACGCAAGGTACTGATCGCCAACCGCGGCGAAATCGCGCTGCGGATTCTGCGCACCTGTCGCGAGATGGGGGTGGATACGGTCGCCGTCTATTCGGAAGCCGACCGGGAGGCGCTGCACGTGCGCTTTGCCAATGAGGCCTATCTGCTCGGGGGGCCGGCGCCCGCCGACAGCTACCTGCGCCTGGATCGCATCATGGAGATCGCCCGCAAGACCGGGGCGGATGGGATTCACCCGGGCTTCGGCTTCCTGGCCGAGAACCCGGCGTTGGTCGCGGCCTGTGAAGAGGCCGGGGTCGCCTTCATCGGTCCGCCGGTGCGCGCCATGGAGATCATGGGCGACAAGCTGGCTTCGCGGCGCGCCATGATCGAGGCGGGGGTCCCGGTGGTGCCGGGGACCACCGATCCGGCGGCCGACGTCGACGAGGCGCTGGCCGCCGCGGAGGACATTGGCTACCCGGTCATGCTCAAGGCTTCAGCCGGGGGCGGTGGCAAGGGGATTCGCGTGGTGCGTGAGCCCAGCGAGATGGAGTCGGCCTTTTCCACCGCCAGCGGCGAGGCCGCGAGCGCCTTCGGCGACGGCCGGATGTACGTCGAGAAGATGGTGGTCGAGCCGCGCCACATTGAGGTGCAGGTGGTCGGCGATCGCCACGGCAACTGCTACGCGATCGGCACCCGCGAGTGCTCGATTCAGCGTCGCCACCAGAAGCTGATCGAGGAAGCGCCGGCGGTCAACCTGGCGGATGGCGTCAGCGAGCGCATCCAGGAAGCGGCGGTCGCCGCGGCCAAGGCCGTGGACTACTTCTCCGCGGGCACAGTCGAGTTTCTCTACTCACGCGGCGAGTTCTATTTCCTCGAGATGAACACGCGCCTGCAGGTCGAGCACCCGGTCACCGAGGAGGTCTACGGGGTCGATCTGGTCGAGCTGATGATCCGGGTTGCCGGCGGCGAGGAACTGGAGGATCTGAGCGCGCTCGAGCCGCGCGGCCACGCGATCGAAGTGCGGATCAACGCCGAAGATGCGGCCAACAACTTCATGCCTTCGCTGGGCACGGTCAGCGGGCTGCGGATGCCCTTCGGCCCCGGGGCGCGGGTCGATGGGGCGGTCTATCACGGCATGGAGATCACGCCCTACTACGACGCGATGATCGCCAAGCTGATCGCCAGCGGCGCGGATCGCGAGCAGGCGCGGCGACGCATGATGCGCATGCTCCAGGAGCTGCACATCGGCGGGGTCACGACCAGCGCCGGCCTGGCGATGCAGATCCTGCAGACCGAAGAGTTCTGCGCCGCGCGGGCCGACACCAACTTCGTCGAGCGTTACCTCGAGGAAGGGCGTGCGCCGCAGCGCGAGTTTGCCGACGACCTCGAAGAGGTGGCGGCGATCGTCGCGGCTCTGCACCGCATCCATCAGGGCGCGGCGCCGCTCCGCCGCGAGAGCGCCGCGGGCGGCGGGCTATCGCCCTGGGTGGCCGTGGGACGTCAGCGCCGTCTCGCCGGGAGGGCCAATCGATGAAGTATTACCTCAGCCTGTCTTCCGGCCGCGAGGTCGAACTGGAAGTGCTCGAGCAGGGGCCGGGCACGGCGCGCCTGCTGGTCGATGGTCGCGAGGTCGCGGCCGACTTTCTCGATGTCGACCGCTTGGGGCAGTACGCGGTGGGGCTTGACGGGCGCAGTTACGCGGCTTCGATCGAGGCGCGCAGTGACACGCAGCTCGTGGTGACGCTGGCCGGCGAGAGCTTCGCCGTGACCGCCGTCGACGAACGCGAGCGTGCGGCCGGCGAGCTCGCGGCCTCGCGCCCGAAGGCCGAGACCATCATGGCCTCGATGCCGGGAATCGTCGTCGGGCTGCGGGTCGAGCTGGGTCAGACGCTCGAGCCGGGCGATCCGGTGCTGGTCCTCGAAGCGATGAAGATGCAGAATGAGATCTGCAGCGAGCACGGCGGCATCGTCCAGGAGATCCTGGTCGAAGCCGGCGAGAGCGTGGCCGGCAATCAGCTGCTGGTCAAGCTCGCGCCGCTCGAGGAAGAAGCCTAGTTCTTGGCTTCGTCCGTTTTGGGCAGCGGCGGCGGCGCGAGCAGATTCTGTGCGCCGCGCTCGAGGACCTGAATGTCCGCTTCGCGCACCGATTTCTTGATGTAGGCGCGGATGTCCTCGCCGGCGGCGTCACGCTTCTTGAGATCCGGATACATCACGAGCACGTGGCGAACCGTGGTCTGATCTTGGTTGGCGGCCGCGCCGCGCTCGTAGTCGAGAATCTCAAGGAAGTGGTAGCCGTAAACGGTCAGGAAAGGACCGTGGATCTGGCCCACTCGCCCGGAGTGCGCCAGGCGATCGAAGGGCTGCACCGCGCGCTCGCGCCCGAAGACGTACTTGCCTTCCGGATTCTCTTCGTCGGTGTCGTCGCTGTACTCCGCGACGGCGTCCGCCCAGCTGAGCTCCCCGTTGCGGATGCGGTCGAGCGCTTCATCGATCCGCTCGCGCATCGCGGGCAGGTCGTCCTTGTAGCGGACCGCCATCAGCTTGGACGGCAGCAGCGCAGACACTGCGTCGCGGAGCTGCAGATCGACCGAACCCGGGCGAAAGCTCTGGTAGTAGGCGACCAGCTGGTTGAGCTCCGCGGTGTAGAGGGGGTTGCCGTCGATCTGAATCAGCGGCCGATTGCTGGTGTAGGGCAGCTTCAGATTGCCGGGCAGGGTACGCGGCTGCTTCGGGTCCTCGACGGCCGGTGCACCGGTCGTGCTGAGTTGGCCTGCGCCCGGCTGCGCGGCCGGCGGAGGAGGCGTCTCGGCCGCGGGCTCCTGGGTCTCTTCAGCGCCCTGGCCGGGCGGGATCAGCACCGGGGGCTTCTTGCCGCGCTGGGCCGAAGCCGGCGCCGCGAACAGGCACAGCACGAGCGCGAGGATCGCAATCCGAGGGGTGGAGCCGCACATGGCGAAATCTTAGCACTCGGTGTGATCCTGGCGACGAAAGGCCCGGCGCACGACTTCCCCGGTGTCGAGCGTCGAATCGGTGCCGCTGTGCAGCAGGACCTGCACCAGCTCTTCACGGCCCGCCAGATAGAGGAAGCCGACCAGCAGCAGCGCGATCGGAAACTCGCCGTACCAGCCGGCGACACCCAGCAGAATCACCAGGACGAGGTGGCTCACCCGGATCGCCGCGCGGGTCGCCGCCAGCAGCGGCGCGCGCATCGCCAGCCAGGCACGCAGCACGCGGCCGCCGTCCAGCGGAAAGGCCGGGATCAAGTTGCCCAGACCGAACACCAGGTTGATCAGCGTGCCGCCTGTCCCGATGTGACCGGGGACGAGCAGAAACAGGCCCGCCAGCAGCAGATTGACCGCGGGCCCCGCCGCCGCGACCCGCAGCTCGATCTCTGGGCGGGTGCTGACACCCTCCATGCGCGCCATGCCGCCGAGCGGACCGATGCGCACGTCAAAGACCCGCACGCCGAGCCGTCGGGCCGCCCAGGCATGGGCGAATTCGTGCGCCAGCAGCGAGGCCAGGGCGAGCGCCAGCCAGCCGGTGACCTCGCCCAGCGCAGCCAGCCCGGCGCGGTGGGCGACCTGGACCAGGATCACCGCCAGCAGCGCGACCACCAGCGGGGAGACCAGGACCGGGACCCCGAGCAGACGGCCGACGCGGCGGGGGCGGGTCAGAAAGCGCACGGAACCCGATTCTAGGTCGTGCGCTGCTTCTCGCGCAGCCGCGACTTCTCGTCGAGCTTGCGCTTGCGCAGCCGCAAGGAAGCCGGCGTGACCTCGAGCAGCTCGTCATCGCCCAGATACTCGAGGTAGGCCTCGAGGCTCATCTTGCGCGCCACCCGGATCGACTCGACCACGTCCTTGTTCGAGCTGCGCACGTTGGTCAGCTTGCGCTCGCGCGAGACGTTGAGCGTGATGTCCTCGTCCTTGTTGTTCTCGCCGACCACCATGCCCATGTAGACCTGATCGCCGGGCTCGACGAAGAACTCGCCGCGGTCTTCGAGCGCGCGCAGGGCGTAGCCGGTGACCTTGCCCTGATGGCTGCTGACCAGCACGCCCTGGTGGCGTCCGGAGAGCTCGCCGTGCCAGGCGTCATAGCCGTCGGTCAGCGAGGACAGCACGCCCTCGCCGCGGGTCAGCGAGAGCAGCGGCGAGCGGGCGCCGATCAGCCCGCGCGTGGGGATGCGGAAGTGCAGCGCCGCGCGATCGCCGCGCCGCTCCATGTCGGAGATCTCGGCGCCGCGACGGCTGAAGAACTCGATGACCTTGCCCATGGTGTCCTCGGGCAGGTCAACGCGGGCGCGCTCGTAGGGCTCGCTCTTCTTGCCGTCGACCTCCTTGATCAGCACGCGCGGCTTGCCGACCTGGAACTCGTAGCCTTCACGGCGCATGTTCTCGGTCAGGATGCCTAGGTGCAGGACGCCCCGGCCGGCGACCAGCTTGCCGTGCGACTCGCCGGGGCGGACGCGCAGCGCCGGATCCATCCAGGCGGCGCGTTCGAGGCGCTCGGCGACCTGGCGCGAGGTGACGAAGGTGCCTTCGCTGCCGGCAAAGGGGCTGTCATTGGGCAGGAACTCCATCTCAATGGTGGGTTCCTCGAGGACCAGCGGCTCGAGCGGCTCGACCGCCTCCGGGTCGCACAGGGTGTCGCCGAGGCCCAGTTCATCGATGCCGGCCAGGCAGGCGATGTCACCGGCGACGACCTCATCGGCGGCGATCCGCGCCATGCCGTCGAAGCGGTAGAGCTCCTTGATCCGGCCGCGGCGGCGCTTGCCGTCGTTGCCGACGCAGGTCACATCGGTGCCTTTGCGCAGCACGCCGCGCTCGACGCGACCGATGCCGATCCGCCCGACGAAGTCATCCCAGTCGAGGGTCGAGACCTGGAGCCGGACCGGCTGCTGCGGGTCGAGGGTCGGGGCCGGGATGACTTGGAGGATCTCGTCGAGCAGCGGCTGCATATCGCTGCCAGTCTGCTCGGAGTCGAGCGTCGCCCAGCCGTCCCGCGCGCTGGCGTAAGCCACCGGGAAATCGAGCGCGAGCTCTTCGGCGCCCAGTTCGACGAAGAGATCGAAGACCTCGCCGAGCACCGCGTCCGCGCGGGCGTCCTTGCGGTCCATCTTGTTGACCACCACGAGCGGGGAGAGCCCCTGGGCGAAGGCCTTCTCGAGCACGAAGCGCGTCTGCGGCATCGGCCCCTCGAAGGCGTCGACCACCAGCAGCACGCCGTCGGCCATCGACAGCACCCGCTCCACCTGGCCGCCGAAGTCGGCGTGGCCTGGCGTGTCGATTAGGTTGACGTGCACCCCGCGCCATTCGATGGCGGCGTTCTTCGACAGAATCGTGATGCCGCGTTCGCGCTCGAGCGCATCCGAATCGAGCAGCCGGTCGGCGCCCTCATCAGTGCGTTTCAGCGCACCGGCGGTGCGGAACAGACAGTCGACCAGGCTGGTCTTGCCATGGTCAACGTGCGCAACGATAGCCACGTTGCGAATCGCGGGAGCGGTCACAGGCGAATGGGGATGCAGAGGGCGGACTTAGAACGAAGTCCCGAACAGCAGGCCGGCGAAGGAGGACACCGGCTGGGCTTCGCGCAGGTCCTCGAGCGTGGCGGTCAACAGCGAGAGCGCCCGGACCAGTTCGTCGTAGGCGACTTCTTCGTTGAGCAGCTTGCCGAGGGTGCCTTCACCCTGGGCAAGATTGTCGCTGACTTGGCGCAGATTGGCCAGAAATGCTGAGGCATCTTCTGCCAGGCTCGGATCCGTCAGGATCGCCCCGAGCAGGCCGTCCCCGGAATTGGCGCGTTCCAGGGCGTTGCGCAGCTCGCCGGCCGAGACGCGCAGGTCGGCGACCAGGGCCAGAGCATCGGCCTCGAGCTGGTCGTCGTAGACGATCGAGCCCGCCAGGCCCTCGCCGGCCGCGATGTGAGTGGCGATCTCCTCGATGCTGGCTACCGCGGTGGTGGCGCTGCTGATCATCGACTCGACCCGGTCGCGGGCCTCCTGGTCGGAGGTCAGCAGGCCCAGCACGCCGGCTCCGGCCTCGAGGTCGTCGGCAATCTTCCCGGCCGCGTTGATGAAGGACTCGACCTCGCCGCGCAGCTCCTGGTCCATCAGGAGCGCGCCGAGCGGCCCTTCGCCGTTGGCCAGCGCGTCGCTGGAGACGCGCAGGTTCTCGATGATCTCGTCGACCTTGTCGCGGTTGGTGGTGACGAGCTCGCCCAGAGCCTCGATCGCTGAGGGCTCGACGACGCCGATCAGCTCGGTGTCAGCGCCGATCGCACGGGCCGCGCTCGGGCCCGGGTCGATCTCGACCACGCGCCCGCCCAGCAGCGTGAACTCACTGATCTGCAGCGCGTAGCCATCCCGCAGCGTGACCGGCACCTCGAACTCCATCATCACGCGGACGCGGCGATCTTCGGCGCGGTCATCGACGTAGCCGACCTCCTTGACGGTGCCCGCCTGCAGCCCGGCCACCAGCACGGCGTCGCCCTGCTTGAGGCCGGCGCCGTCCGAGAACCACGCTTCGAGATAGGTCTTCTCCTGCAGCGAGAAGCCCGTCAACACGATCGTGTAGTAGAGCAGCATCGCCAGAGCGCCGAAGAAAACGACGCCCAGGGTGAAGTCACGGCGGGTGGGGTTGCTGTCCATCGAGGTAGGGGCTACTTGGGAACGGCGAAGAACTCTTGCACGCGCGGATTGTCGCTGGCGAGGACCTCGGCGGGGGCGGCGTCGATCACCAGCTTGCCATGCTCGAAGAACGCCACGCGATCTCCGACGGCCTCCGCGCAGGGCCAGCTGTGAGTCACCGTAACCGAGGTCATGCCCAGCTCGTGGCGCAGCTTGACCATCATCCGGCTGACGCTGGCTGACATTTCGGGGTCGAGGCCGGCTTCCGGCTCGTCGTAGAGGATGATCTCCGGGTCGGTGACCAGCGCGCGCGCCAGGCCGACGCGCTTCTGCATCCCGCCGCTGATCTCGCCGGGGAACTTGCTGCGGGCATCCAGTAGACGGACGAGCTCCAGCACCGAGTAAACCTTCGACTCGATCTCTGATTCGCTCTTCGAGGTCGTCTCGCGCAGCGGGAGCGCCACGTTGTCGTAGACGCTCAGCCAGTTGATCAGCGCCGCATGCTGGAACAGATAGCCCATGTCGCGGCGCAGCTCGGCCAGGCCCGCGGGGCGCAGCCGCGGCACTTCGCGCCCGGCGACCTCGATCGAACCGGAGTCCGGTCGCAGCAGGCCGATCAGGTGCTTCAGGATGACGCTCTTGCCCGAGCCAGAGGGGCCCATGATGACCAAAGACTCGCCCCGGGCGACCTCAAAGCAGAGGCCTTGGAGCACCTTCTGCGGCCCGAAGGCCTTGTGCACATCCTGCACGCGAATGACCGGCCCCTCGCTCACATCAGCACCTTGCCGAGGAAGAAGTCGAGGACGATGATCAGCACGATCGCGTTGCGGACCGCCGAGCGGGTGGTCTGACCGACGCCCTGCGCGCCGTTGCTGGCCGTCATGCCGGAGGCGCAGCCCACCACCGCGGTGACGAAGCCGAAGATGGTCGCCTTCAGCAGGCCGTCGAAGAGGTACTTCGGCACCGGAATCGTCTCGCGAATCACGCGCATCGAATCGAGCGAGTTGTTGATGTAGCCCTCGAAGCTCAGCCCCAGCTGCGAGACCGCGATGATGCCGCCGCCCAGGGTCGCCACCCAGGTCACGAGCAGCGAGAGGAGCGGAGCCATCAGAGTGAGCGCGATCACCCGCGGCAGCACCAGGTAGCTGATGACGTTGACCGACAGCACGTTGAGCGCGGTCAGTTCCTCTTGCACCTTCATCGTGCCGAGTTCGGCGGCCATCGCCGAGCCCACGCTCGCCGCGAGCAGAATCGCCGTGATCAGCGGCGACATCTCGAGCGCCATCAGCGGGGCGACGATCAGGCCGATCGACTCCTGCTGGCTGAAGGTCGCGAGCTGCTGGCCGACCTGCAGCGAGAGGATCATGCCGACGAAGAAGCCGACCATCAGCACCACGGGCATGGTCTTGACCCCGACCAGATGCATCTGGTCCAGGGTCGCGCGCATTCGCCGCGGCAGGTGCGGCAGCGTTAGCAGCGACTGCAGACCGATCGAAACCGCAAAGCCTGCAGATTCGATGGTGGGGCGCAACCAGGTGGCGCCGACCCGCGTGATGAGGTTCATGGTTGATCCGCCGGCTCGACCGAGGTCGTGCGGTGGAGTTCGGGCCAGCCCGGCCCCGGGAATGCCGGCGCCTGCCACGTCCGCCCGTCTCGCCCGGAGCTCCAACGGAGCAGTCCGAACAGATAGGCATGGTGGCGAGTGCCGCCCGGCTCGGTCCACTGCCCGCCGATGATCGGCATCGACCAGCGGTGGTGACCTTCCGCCTTCAGGGAATGGTAGAGACCCAGGAAGGCGCGTTCCAGGCGTGGCCCACGCGGGGCATATTCGCGACGCTGCCAGAGGGCCAGCGGGCGGGTGAGATTGCGGGCAATCTGCTCACCCAGGTAGGGGACTTCCAGCTGATCCCCTTCGACGTCCTCGGGCCGCAAGGCGTCCTCCGGGGCGATCGGCGGTCGATCCGGGTCGACCGGCTGAATCCGGCGCCAGGCGGCGAAGGGCCACAGTCGGCGCACCTCTTCGACCTGAATGAGCTGCCGATCGGGGTCGCTCGCAGGGGCGTCGTAGCGCTTGGTGGTCCAGGACCACCAGAGCGGCAGCGCGTAGTGAGCCTCGCGGTCGATGTCGCCGAAGTGATCGTGGCGTTTCCAGAACAGCGGAAACAGCAGCGCACTCCACTCGGTCGCTTCGTCCTCGAAGTGCATGTAGAACGGCAGGATCCGCTGCAGCTTGCGCGGGTCGGTGTCGCCGAGTTCGCCGCGGCCGCCTTCCTCGAACTTCAGGAAGGGCCAGAAGGACCACGAGTAGTAACCGGTGCTCGGGCGTTCCGCGCGACCGAGGAAGGGCCACAACCAGGTCGAAGCGGTGTAGTCGTCTTGTTCGATCCGGCCGTAGAAGGGGAACAGGAACCAGCTCTTGCGCGGGTGCGGCTTGTCGAGATCCGTCTCGCTCTGATTCCAGAAGGGCCAAAGCAGATAGGAGCTGCGCTCGCGCCCCGGCACCTCCCATTCGCCGAAGAAGGGCCAGAGGTGCCAGCCCTCGCCGCGTCCGCGTGAGTAGCCAAAGAAGGGCCAGAACCAGTGCGTGGTCTGGGTGCCGGTCTGCTTGCGGGTATGCGCCCACAGCGGGAACATCACGAAGTTGACTTCCTCCCAGGCCAGCACGTTCTTCAGTCTGCCCCAGAGGGGGAAGAAGGCGAAGTAGTCCTCTTCCTTGTCGCTTGACGAGCCGCCGGCAAAGAAGGGCAGCAGCAGCCAGTCGGTGTCCTGCACACCATCGGGACGCCGTTCGGTCTCGAAGAGGTAGAGCGGGAAGATCCGCGTTCGGGTGCGGTTGCGCTCGGGGTCGTGTTCATAGCGCCCCAGCAGGACGGCAAAGTCGGCCTGCAGACTTCCGTCCGGTCGCCGTTCCCGCCACAGCAGCGGGTTGAGCGCCCACCGCGTGTGACCGCCCGCTTCCTCAAAGCGCGCGAGGCCGCCGAGGGCTTCGGTGCGCTGCACGCCCGGCACCGTCGACCGCAGGTAGAGCGGCGCCAGGTTGATCTCGGAACTCGGTGAAGCGCAGCCGCTCCCGGTCAGGAGCAGCAGCACAATCGAACCGAGGAGCCGGGCCATCGCGGGATTCTAAACGCGCGCGGTGGCTGAGTTTCGGTACGAGCGGCTAGGCTGGAGGGGTGTCGAGAAGGACTCTGCTCGCGGCGGCCACTCTGGCGGCTCTCGGCGGTTGCGGTCTGCTCAGTTTTGACCCCGAGCCGCCGACGTTGGAGCGCGCGCTCCGGGCCAAGGCGGCCGATGCCGCCGGCTGGCAGAGGCTGGGCGAGGCGCTCGCGCTGTACACCGAGCAGGGGCTGGAATCGACCGAGGTCTTCCTGCTGAACGGCCAGGAGCCGAGCGTGCGCGAGGAGATTCTGCTGCAGGATCTGCGTCAGCAGGAATGGGAGCGCGCCCAGCTCGTCGAGCACTATGACCGGCGCTATCTCGCCAGCGGTGACGCGGTCTCGGCGCTGCTGCTTGCCCGAGTGACCGAAGAACTGCCGGTGCGGCGTCGGCTCTTGGACGAAGCCAAGAAGTCGGATCCTGAGCTGCTGCTGGTGCGCGTCGAGATTCTGGCGAACGAGCCCTTCCGCGTCGGGGACAAGACCGTCATCGAACGGCTGGTCAAGCTGCTCGACCGCGAGCCGGGGTTGGCGGAGGGCTGGCGGCTGCTGCGCGAGCTGG
>MDTD01008843.1_pt1 | contig 10521 bp, 9 predicted proteins | sample 811221 | NCBI WGS metagenome assembly MDTD01 (sample SAMN05326646, study PRJNA326480) | marine metagenome | isolation source: seawater | place: Pacific Ocean: South West | collected 2011
AAAGTACCATCGGCGCTGAAGGACTTAACTTCCGAGTTCGGGATGGGATCGGGTGTGGCCCCTTCGCAATAATTACCAGGCACAGTCTTATATTATTTTTGAAATAATATGTAAATAGCTGAAAATTAGCTTATTAAGGGCTTTATGGTGGGCGTGATAAGAATTGAACTTATGACCTCTTCGATGTCAACGAAGCGTTCTACCACTGAACTACACGCCCTTATTTTAAACCGTATTTTTTAAGTGAGTTAATACTAATAAAAAATATTGAGACTAAATTATCAAACATACTTAATTTGTTTATCAATTTATTTATTTTCCATAAATATATTAAATTATTAAACTTCTTTGAACTTCTTGATAATGATATAATTCTATAAACGGCGCTAACTGTATTAAATTTTTGAAAAGGAATTCTTGTTTTTTTCATAAGATCGCACTTGAAAATATAATCCTCCATTAATTTAAGATTCCTAAATTTAATATCTTTTATATATTTTTTTTCAAGTATTATTGTAGATGTATTTATTGACGAATTTTTAATAAATTTTTCAAAATTAAAATAATAATCAATTCTTGTTTTATTCAATTTAATTTTTTTATTCTTATTTTGTATTACTGGCAAAAAATCGGTAAAAGTAAATGGATATTTAGTTTTTTCCATAAATTTTAATTGTTGTTCTAATTTATTTTTCATCCATAAATCGTCTGAGTCTATAAATGCAATAAATTTTGATTTACATAATTTTAATCCCAAATTTCTACAATAAGCAGGTCCTTTATTTTTTTTTAAAAAAAAAATTTTAATATTTTTTCTTTTCAAATATTTTTTTAAAATACTTTTTGAATTATCGCTAGAGTTGTCATCAATGATTAAAAGCTTCCATTTTTTGTATGATTGATTTATCACAGAATCAATAGCTTCCTTCAAATACTGCCCTTTGTTAAAATTTGGCATTATGATATCTACTTTATTTTTTTTTGATTTTTTATACATTATCTATAAATCTTAAGTAAAATTTTTTCGGTAAAAAAATAATAATTAAAATTTTTATAAAATTATAAAAATCAAAATTATTGAATATCTTGGTAATAATATTAATTTTTGATTTGTTTATATCTTTTATTAAATTATAATATTTAATCTTTTTATTGATTGTAGATAGATCATACTTTTTAAATTTTTTTTTTATATTTTTTTTTTTGTACCAATTACAAAATTGTTTTGCTTGTTTTACCATATTTAATTTTTGAAACTGTTGATCATGAATTCTATAAAATCCTAGGGGTTTGTTTATGCAAGCAAACTTAAATTTTAACGAAAAAAAAAGAATAAAATCATAATCTGATAGAAGATCATATCTATAATCAAAAGAATATTTTTTTGTAAATTCTTTTCTTAAAATTACTGTTAAAAAACCTACTTGATAATTTTTGATAATTGAATTTGTAACAAAACCTGATGGTAATTTATTTTTAAATGCTATAATTTTTTTATTTCTGTTATAATATTTGTAAAAATTACTATATACTAAACCTATCTTCTCATCTTTAAACTTTGGAATTTGTTTGCTTAATTTATCTTCTGTCCATAGGTCATCTACATCTAAAAAGGCTATAAATTTGCCTTTTGCTTTTTTCATAGCCAGATTTCTTGCTTTATATAAAACAGTTTTTTTTTTTGAAAAAAAATACTTTATTCGTTTATCCTTAAATTTTTTCAAAATTTTTGCACTATTATCTGTAGATTTATTATCCCAAAAAATTAATTCCCAATTAGTGTATTTTTGATTAATTATACTCTCAATAGCGAGCTTTAAATACTTTTCACCATTGTAACAATTCATGATTATACTTACTAATGGTTTATTAATCATGAATAGCTTTTGATAGTCTCAATTAAACCATCTCTCAATTTTAATTCTGGTTTCCAACCTAATTTAGATTTTGCTTTTCTTATACTTGGAAAGTTTCTCATACTCATACCTTTTTTGTATTTTAAAGCTCCAAATAAGGGTTTGCCTTTTCCAATATGTTTTCTCACAAATAATATTACTTGTTTAATTTTTATTGGTTTACCTGAGCTAATATTAAATATTTCTCCATTAATATTTTTTTTATGTAAAACCTTAAAAATTGCTTTAACTACATCTTTTATATGACAAAAATCAGAAAATTGATTCCCGTAAGTAGTTTTAAATTCTTTATCTTGTAAACATTTTTTTATTATAAAGGGTAAAATTCTATTTTGTGCTTGATTTGGACCATAGGCTTGAAAAACTCTTAAAATAACAGAGGGATAACCATAATTGATATATAGATTTTGCAAAAAGTTTGAACATGAAAGTTTTGCTATTCCATAAGGTGTTGTTGGAACACATTTGTCTTTTTCCTTAAATGGAGGTTTGGCTTTACCATATTCTTCTGAACTACCTATTTGAATAAATCTTTTTAAATATTTTTTGTCTATTATATCAATAATATTTATTAAGCCATTAAAATGACTATTGATTAACTTGTTTCCATCTTTTCCAAAATTTGGATGTTTTCCATAACCTCCCGCATTGATAACAAATTCAAATTTACTATTAATTTTTTTCTTTAATTTTTCAATATCTAGCACGTTGATTGTTAAATAATTTACTCCCTTTACGAACCTGCTTTTAATTGGTTTGCGTAAAGAAATGCTTGTTACTAACATTCCTCTAGATTTAGCCTCTTTTACAACATGAAAACCAATAAAACCTGTTCCTCCAATTACAAGAATTTTTTTTATTTTAGCCATGGAGCTTTTTTTTGTTCGACCAACTCTTCTAGATAATCTTTATCTAATTTATGGTCCATGCATTGCCAAAATCCCTCGTGCTTAAAAGCCTTTAATTCTTTTAAATTTGTAACCTTTTCCAACGGCTCTTTTTCCAAAATAGTTTTATCGTTTTCTATTAATTTCAAAAAGTTAGAATTCATTACAAAAAAACCACCATTGATCCAACTTTCACCAAGTTGCTTTTTTTCCTTAAACTTAGTTACATCTGATCCCTTTAAACTCAAAGATCCAAAACGTGCTGGAGGCCTAACTGCAGAAATAGTAACCATTTTTTTATGATTTTTGTGAAAATCAATTAATTTATTTATATTTATATCTGAAATACCATCTCCATAAGTTAATAGAAAAGTTTCTTCATCTAAATATTTTTCAAGCTTTTTTAGCCTGCCTCCTGTTAAAGTGCTTGAACCGGTTTCTATTAAATTGATCTGCCAATCTTTTCTATAATTTTCAAAATACTTTTTTATTATTTCTCCTTTATATCCGAGAGCAATGTAAAATTCTTTATGACCATATTTAGCGTAAATCGACATTATATGTTCAATTATAGGTTTACCTCCAATCGGTACCATTGGTTTTGGAATAGTATCCGTATACTCCGATAACCTTGTTCCATAACCACCAGCTAAGATTACAACTTTCATATTTACTAGTTCAATATTCGTGGTTTAGGAAATGGAACAATAAATTTTCCACCTTTCTTTGAGAAGTAAGTTTCTTGTTTCATGATTTCATCAATAATATTCCATGAAAGAACCAATAGGTAATCTATTCTATATTTTCCAATATTGTTTGGATTTTTAACTTTAATATTAGTGCCTGGAGTATATCTTTTTTGTTTTAATTTGCTTTTATCAAAAACAAAATCAATTAATTTACTATCAATTTTACAATATTGCATCAAAGCTTGACCTTTTCCAGATGCTCCATAAATTGAAATTTTTTTTCCTTTCATTTTTAAATTGTAAATGAGTTTATACAACTCTTGAGAATGCAATTTAATTTTTTTACCAAATTTTTCTAAATTCTTTGACAAAAATAATTTCGATTTATTTTCTATTCTCAGCATTTTTTTCACTATAGACGAGGATTTTCTAAAACTCTCCTCTTTACATATATAACATCTTATCGACCCACCTTGAGAGTCAATTTTTTCGACATTAAATATTCTAAGATTACTAATAATACATAAATCTTTAATTGATTTTAAACTATGAAATCCTATATGCTCATGAAAGATATTATCATATTGATTATACTTGATAATATTCAAAAGGTATGGGACCTCTAAAATAAAAATACCTTTGTGGCTTAATAGGTTTTCAACTCCTTTGAAAACTTTATTAGGATTTTTTGTATGGGCTATTACATTTCTTGCTATAATAAAGTTAAATTCATTAATATTTTTTTTTATAGTATTAGATAAATTAAAATCAAAATATTTATTAATAGTTTTAATTTTATTTTTATTAGCTTTGATAGCTAAATTTTTTGCTGGGTCAACACCTAGAGTCACTGACTTAAATTTTTTTTTAATAGTATTAATTAATGAGCCGTCGTTACTCGCTATTTCCAATATTTTTGATTTATCACTTATTTTAAACTTTCTAAGTTTTTTTATAAAGTTTTTAATTAGTAATAAATTACTTTTTGAAACACCGGTCTCCCATAGATAGTTTTTAAATAAAAGATCTGGATTGATGATTTCGGCAATTTGCACATGCTTACATTTTTTGCAATAATTTAATGTAATCTTATATTTTTTTTGATTATTTTTTTTTTTTAAAAAATTTCCAACTAAAGCTATTTTTTTTAGATTTATAATTTCTTTAAGTTTGCCCCTACAGATTCTACAATTTTTCATTTATCTTTTATTTGAATAGAATTCGATTTGACTATTGGTAATTTTTTCAATCTTATTATTAGAAAAATAATTTTTATACCAATTTACCGTCATTTCGATTGTTTCATTTAATGATAATTTTGGTCGCCATGACAATTCTTTTTCAGCTTTTTTAATATCTAAACTCAATAATCTTGACTCATGAAATTTTTTATTCTTTTCCACTTTTATTAAAACTTTATTTTTTATAGACCAATTTTTTTTAATTAAATTAACAATAAATCGAACTTTCTTGCAATTTCTTGGGTATGGACCAAAATTCCAAGATGGTTTTATATTAGATCTTAAATTTTTATTTACCAACTTTTCTCCTAATAAAAGATACCCAGATAAAGGTTCTAAAACGTGTTGCCATGGTCTTGTAGCATTAGGGTTTCTTAAAATTATCAATTTATTAGAATATAATGATTTTATTACATCGGGAACTATTCTGTTATTTTTAAAGTCTCCGCCACCGATAACATTACCTGCTCTTGCGCTAGCAATCGATAAATATGATTTCTTAAAATAAGACTCAAAATATGATCTAAAAATAATTTCAGCACTAGCTTTTGATGAAGAATAATTGTCTATACCGCCGAGAATATCTTCCTCTTTATAATTTTTTTTTTTATCCAAATTTAAATAACATTTGTCTGATGTGATATAAACTAGATTAGGAGTTTTATTTATTCTAGCTGCTTCAAGTATGTTTGCACTTCCTATTATGTTCGTCGAAAACGTCTCTAGAGGATTTTTATAACTTAGGGAAACAATAGATTGGGCTGCTAAATGAAAAACTATATCTGGTTTTTCTTTTTTAAATATATTATTAATTTTTTCAAAATTTTGGATGTTAATAAAATATTGGTTAATTTTGTTCTCTAATTTTAAAGAATCAAAAATAATCGAACCCTTTTCTGGTCTTAAAGCTATACCTACAACTTTAGCTCCAAGTAAATTTAACCAGTATGATAACCAGGCACCCTTAAAACCTGTAGAACCTGTTACTAAAACTTTTAAATTTTTGTATGTATTTAAAAAATTATTTTTTTTTTTCAATTTAAATTAATTTGGGGAGTACTCAGATTTTCCTATTATTAAGTCAACTAATGATAAAAGCAACGCTTGGTGGACATTTTCAATATGATTGTATGCTTTGCTATTAACCCACAAGTTAATATCCCCAAGTTTTTTTAGCCCGTTGTTTTCGTTGTTTCCTGTAAGAGTAATAATTTTTCTTATTTTCATTTTTTGAGCTAGATTTGCTCCATTAGTCATGTTTTTAGAGTTTCCGCCAGCAGAAATAAAAATTATTGTATCTCCTTCGTCAGCGTAAAATTCTATAGCTTTCTCTACCCATTTTTCATATCCAAAATCATTAGCAAAACAAGTCAGCAAATCAGACTCATTATAGTTAGTGCATCTAACTTTTGCGTTTTTTGTGAGATCTACGCTAAAATGACTGGCAATAGCTGCGCTTCCTCCATTGCCAAAAATCATAGTTTTTTTTCCATCTTTGTGTGTCTCTATCAATATTTGTTTAATTTTAATTAAATCTTGAAAATAATTTTGATTACTAAGCAAAACTTTAAGATCTTTAAAATATTTATCTAAAAATTTGATTTCATCCATATCTTATTTAAACTTTTTTATAAATTTTAGCAATTTATTAATTTCTAATTTTTTAGAATAGTTCTTATTAATATCTCTAATTAATTTTAAATCTAATTTCTTTTTCTTTAAATAAGAATTACATATTCTACTAAAATCTTTGACATTAAGAATATAATTTTTTTTATTTAATTTATATAGAGGGTCAATATTTGCATCTCCTTTATTGTGCAAATATAAAGGTATGTTTCCATGCAATGTACTATTTATGATTGCTCCAGAACCTCTATATAAAGTAAAACTGGTTTTTTCAAAATCTTTTGAAATTAATTTATTATTAGAAATCTTTATATTCGATGGCAATTTCTTAGATGGCAAATCAAGCAATTTTAACATTTTTTCTTTTTTTATTATTGGATGCACTCTCCAAATAAATTTAAAAGATTTATTTTTCTCTGCACACAGTAAGGAAAATTTAAACAATCTTATACATTCTGAATTGGTCCCTTCTGGAATCACAAGGCAAATCTTTTTTATTTTATTCTTTTTTAATACCAGGATTTTTTCTTGATAAATTTTGAAATTTCCTAATTTATTAAGAAAGGTATGTTTTATTATTGAAGAATGATAAAGTTCATCATAAGAATTATTATTTGAACACCAGATAATGTCAGGATTATAATTGCCTTTTAAATTTCTTTTTAATGAGTAATTGCTTTTTATAACAGGCGCATGTTGATATCCGACACGTATAAGATCTTTAGATAAGTTTTTCGCTTTGTTAAAACAGAGCCTTTCCCAAGGATAACCTTCATAAGTACAAATTAATAATTTCGGTTTAATTTTATCTATTAATACTTCTAATTGATAATTTGTACGGAGTGCGAACAATGTCTCATCTTGAAATAATGAAACTAATGCATCTTTAATAATTTTTTTTTTTAAAGCTTCCTTTGTTCTAAATTTAATCCTTATTAATCTTAAAAATTCCAGTAATTGTATTGCTAATAATTTTATCTCTCCCTTTAAATTTAAATACTTTGATAGAACAATTGTATTTTTTGAGTTTTTTAAATTATTAAGACTAAATATATCATTTGTATGATTACAAAGAATTTTGTAATTAGATATTTTTTCTCTTTCTAATATGTTTTTTAAATTACCGAAATAAAAATCATTTTTTTTATTTACATTTTCTTTTTCTAGTAGATGCGAAATAAAGATTACATTTTTTTTTACCAATTTAAAATTCTCTAAGTTTGTTTTAAAGAAAAAAGTATTAATTGATGAAAAAAATAATCTTTTAACTAAAAGTAGAAAAATTTTAAAAATATCAATTTTTTTACGCTGATTTAAATAATCCGGATGATTTTTAATTAAATGTAAAGATCTTATTGCTATCGTTGTAGAATTAGATTCTTTACTATTAAGTATTCTATCCGAAATAGAACATATTTTTTTAAATAAATGATCTTTCAATTTATTAAAAGTTAAATTTAATTAATTTTTTCCCAGGAGTATGTGTCTTTAAATGTACAATTTTTGCAAACTTCTAAATCATCCACTTTATTTTCATGATGATATTTTCTTACAGTATTAAGTTCTTTGCCTGACCAGATCTCTTCGAGAGACTGAACTGTATGATTAGGTTCATTAAAATTGTTTGGTAATTGAGCTTCTTTTAATAACTCAAACCCTTTTTTATTGCTATCAATTTTGTTTTTAACTTTATTAAATTCACTTGTATCGTTTTTATAAGCCTCATCATTTACAAAACCGATTCCATGTTGAGCTCCCCAGTCGTGGCAGCACATTCCTACCCTCCCATTGTAAGTAATCATCAATCTTTGAAAAATTTGCTCGCATGGTTTTCTTTTTTTTGAGATAGATATATTTCCATCAATATTCACCATGTATGGCAAATTTCCCTCAATGTTATTTTTCTTTTGATAGTCTTCAATTTGTTTTCTTTCATTATCTGATAAGTCATTAATCGACCCGCCACGTTCATTATATTGTGTTACTGTGACGTCATCTAATATATTTCCAAATAACTTAAAAAAATTTTCTTTTTCATTTTTTGAGTCCTTAGTGAGAATCATCTGGATTTTAGTAATAGGAAATTTAGATCTCATTTCTTTTTTTATCTCACTAAATCTTTTTATATTTTCATAAACTTTATCAAAAATATTGTTATGAAATCTACCAGGTCTCATTTTTTCGTAAGTCTTTTTTGTGCCTCCGTCAAAAGAGAAAATTATTATGTCTAAGCCTGACTCTATTAGCTTTCTAGATTTACTCTCGGTTAGTGTTACAGCGTTAGTGTTAATTGAGACTTCTAATATTCCCTTTTGTTTTGCGTATTCGATAAATTTTTCTAATTGAGGGTTTAATAATGGCTCTCCTCTCCAATTTAATTTAATTGATGGGACGTTTAAATCAGCTGCTTGATTAACAATTTCTTTATAAAAGTTAAAATTCATTATCTTATCTGGTGTAACAATATATTCTCGGCTACAATGTGGGCAAGCTAGATCGCATATAGAAGCTGTTTCTATATCTATTGAAAGCGGAGGAAGTAATTTTTTGTTTTTTTTAAAGTTTTCCTTATCTAAATAAAGTTTTGGTATATTTATCCATCTTTCTCTATATAATTTATAATCATTTTTTAATTTTTCTAATATTTCATTTTTTTTTTTGGGCTCGTCGGTTGCAATCGATAAATAAGCTTTATTGAAATGCATGTTTTCCATCATATATTGAACTCTATCAAAAGGTTTTTTGTCCTCTTTTATTAAACGAGCTGAACCTGTTAAGATTTCTTGTTTTATATTTTTTATTTCACTCATTTTAAATTGACAAATTAGTATTAATTTCCCTTTTATTAAATTTTGGTCTTAAATGACTATTAATTTTTATAATCCTTTTATTTTTTTTTAAAAAATTTAAAACATCAGATAAGTTAAAATGTTTTTTTCCTTTTAGCCCTCTGTATATTTTATTTAATTGTAATAAATCTTCCTTATAATCAAGTGTCAATCTGACATTTTTATCAAAGGTATAGTTTGATTTAATATATTCAACTTTAAAATTTCTATTATTTTCCAAAAACCACTCTAAATATTCCGTCTTATCTGGTTCTAGAGAATGTTCGGCTATAGTCTTTATAGTTCTCAAGTTAAAAACCTCTTTGGCAGTACCGTAAGGCATATTTTTCATAAAAACAACATCAGTTCCTTTTCTTATTTGTTTAATTATAGCTTTATCAATCATTTTTTCATCTGCAAGGATAGCGTCACCTGTAATTCTTACAATCTGATCAAGCTTAAATTTTTTTGCTGCTTTATAATATCTTGAAGCAACATCTTTTAAAGATCCACGAAAACATTTGATATTTTCTCTTTTAGCTATTTTTTCTAAAATATTATCTGACTTCGATTTAGAAGTCGCTAAAATAATTTCATTAGCATATTTCACCTGTTTCATTCTATCAATCAAACAAGCTATGGACTCTCTTCCGCAAATTTTACCTAGTGCTTTTTTTGGAAATCTGTTTGAGCTATTTCTAACTACAATAATTATCCCAACACGCTGATGGATTTTTTGAAGTGAAATATTTGTGCCTAGCTTTATATTTTGTATCAGTTTTTTATTGCAAATTTGCTCTATATTTAGCGACTGAGGTTTTTTTGTATTTTTTTTAAAAATAATTTCGTTTGAATGAATCTTTTCACCTTTTTTTTTTTCATTAATTATCACAGGTGATTTCTTAAACATTGATCTATATGATTTTTCCCACTTATTAAATTGATTTACAGGTTTTAAAATTTTCTTATATTTTTCAATTAAATTTAGAAATTTTTTTAATTCACTTCTATTAAGAGAAGACTGAAAGTCTGTCTGTTTTAATTTTCTATCAGTGGTAAAATGTTTTTCTATAAAAGAAGCTCCAGCCGATATAGCCATTATTGGCAAAATATAGCTTTCTTCTGTACCTCCAGATACATGATCAGAAAAACCCACTTTCACCTCAGATTGAGAGTATTTTTTTACAAGGTCACTAATTTCTGAAATAGAGTGAGCTTCTAAAGGTGTTGGAAAAGTTTGGACGCCTGTCATCAATATAACTTTTTTTAAAAGTTTCTTTTTTTTCAAGTATTCCAAAAGAGAATTTATCTCTATGCGATGTGATCCTCCT
>MDTD01149145.1_pt1 | contig 10521 bp, 11 predicted proteins | sample 811221 | NCBI WGS metagenome assembly MDTD01 (sample SAMN05326646, study PRJNA326480) | marine metagenome | isolation source: seawater | place: Pacific Ocean: South West | collected 2011
CTATACCAATAGCAATTGGTTCAGGTAATTGATTCTGTAATATTTTTATTGCAGTGCGCATGTCCTGGGCACAGGCGACAGCACGTTTCTCATGTTCATCTATATCTAGGGGGCAGTTAAAGATGGCCATACATGCGTCGCCTATGAACTTATCAACCATACCGCCGTGTGCTTGAATACATGTAACTTGTGCAGTAAGCACTTTATTCATTATTTCTGTAACTTGTTCAGGTGGCAGTTTTTCTGATAAATTTGTAAAACCTCTAACATCTGTAAAAAGAAACGTGCATGTGCGTTTTTCTCCACCTAACTTTAACAAGCTGGGGTCTTTTTGTAATTGTGCAACTTGCCTAGGATCTAAGTAATGTTCGAATTGTTTCTTTATTTGTTGTCTTAATTTATATTGTTCTCCAAATCTTAACCAAAATTCTTGTACAGATAAAAGTGTCATACTAACTGTGCTATAACTAAAATCTATAAGTACATTATTTCGTGCAAGATATACTGCAGCTGCAGCTTGCACAGCATATAAAAACCCAACCCCCGCCATAGAACCTATAACAGGTGCATTACGCACTATAAGTATTAATAATGATAAAGACCCTACTAATATAAGTAATTCATATAACAAAGAAAGACCAGGTATTGCAGGCACATCTACAGTCATACTTTCTGCTAAAGCTGCTTGCACGTGGTGTGGATATTTTAAACCAACGGAAGTGGCTATTTGCGGCATCACCCCTTTTGCTGTTACTCCTACAAACACAAACCTGTCTTTTACGTCCATTTCTTGTAGTGTAGTAGTTGGTGTATCAATCCATGATACCCAACGTCTTCCAATATTATCTACTGGTATTTGTGCATAGTTAGGCAAAGTAAGTTCTACTATTTGGCCTTGTTCAGATTTAATAATGTAAGTATCGGAACCAGATACTATTTTCATTACTTCTATACCAAAAGAAGGTGTCCAACCATCTGGCGTTTGTAGCAACAAAGGTAAACGTCTTACTAAGTTATCTACATCTGTTCGTGCAACAGCGAGGCCCTGACTAGTTGCACTTGCAAGTTTTTCTGTGTTTTTTACTACTCCTTTAGATTCTATTGCTTGTATGGGTAAGCCATCTCCTAATATAACAGTGCCTGTAGTGGGCGGATACTCACCTGTATCATTTTCAAACATTGCAATAACACTTGCTGTATTTGATAACATGTATGCAAAATCATCATCTCCTCCAAACCTATCTTCTTGTGGAAAAGCGACGACCCAACCCACGCCCCAGGCTCCTGCATCTATGAGGTTTTTATGAATATGTGCAAGATCTTGACGTGGGTAAGGCCATCCACCAGACAAAGCTAGGTCTTGCTCTGTTATATCTAGTGTAACAAACATGTCACTAGGTTCTGGTGTTGTAACTAAAGCGTCAAAAGTTTTTAATTTAAGTATTTCTAAGGCTTGCCAATTAAATAGTAAAGGTATGCATAGTATTGGTATGCTAAGTAACGAAATCCATTTCTTCATCCTGACCCCTGTTTAATTGTAATAGTAGAATTACCTCCACCGTTAACTACAATCTGCTGGTATTTACCATCCTGTATTAAAATAATAGTGTAACCTTGGGCACTGTTTACCGTCAACTGTGCGTTTTGATTAACTTTTCTTTGAAAGGCGATCTGTTCTCCTTGCAATAAAGTTATTATCTGCGTTTCTAAGTCTTGTCCTATTTCTGTGCCTTGTATCGAAGTGCCTACAGTTAATTTTTTAGTATCTAATTCATCTATTTCTTCTATTATTGCTAGTAAATCTTCAAAGAAATTTATGTCTAAAAAGTTTATATCGAGTTCTGTAAACTCTAAAGTATCTTCAGCTAAATAATCTTGTTCTAGCTCATTAAACTCTAAATAATCTATATCTAATATAGCTCCGCTATCTGCTACGGACGTTGTGGATGAATCTGTGGATAACTTTTGTTCGTCCGGAGGTGTAACAATAAGCATGTTATCTATAATATCTAAAGTAAGGTCAAGTATTACAGGCTTAGTAGGTGCAGTTTCCCATACTTCCACGGTAGTAGCTTGATAAGGTTTATTAAGAGTAACGCTACCTGTTGCGGTAGTTACAAGTATTTCACCACTAGATATGCCGTTTTCATCTGGAAGTAATATTATTAAACTGCGGCCTAGTTCATCTACCGTGCAGGTAAAATCAGTTCCCCTAATCGCTATATCTGCAGTAGGTGTAGACAACCTAATGTTTTTCTTATCTATTTTACCTAATCTACTAGTTACAAACCTAGCAGTACCACTGGCAAACTGCAAAGCCATTTTGCCTTTTGAGGGGTCAGGATCGAATATGTATTCGGTAATAACTAACTTAGAATGTTCGGTTAATCGTACAACAGAGTTGTCCAGGAAAGTAATTCCTACACGACCCGTACTAGTACGTACATCGTCCATTTGTTGAATGCCAAAGTCTAATTCAGCCCCATAAGGCTTATCTCGTATTACTTCAGCAGAGCCGTTTAGCTCAGATATGTCTCCAATGTTAACAGCTTGTGCTTGTACCGCCGTCGTTCTGAACAACACACACAGTGCCATTATTGCCAGTAGACAAAATCTTAAGCCAGTCGCTAGCCAATGTAGATGATTGCGTAATGTTAAAAGTCCTGCTGTTGCCTGTTTGGTCAAGATAGAAATATCCATTTTGATATCCACTTCCGTCAAATGTTATTGAGTTAGAGTCCCCGTCGACATCTACATAAGATGTACCTAGGTCATAATCAATATCGAAATCAAACGTGTTGCTATCTCCATTAATTATCCAGTCTAAGTCAAGTGTCGAAGCTAAAGCATTAGTACCAACGTTTAAATTAAAGTCGTTACTAGAACCAGTTACGTCTACATTGTAGTTACCTGAATCTGCGCCATATGTATTAGTTGGGTCTACTTGTATATCAAATATATTGCTATCTCCATCAAATTCAAAAAATCCTGTAATGCTATCTCCATAAATATCACCTAAGAATTTGTTTGAGCTACCTATTTGATTTATATCTAAAGTAAGATTTAAACCGTCAAGATCGAGCGCGGTCATAGTACCACTAACAGCGTCTAGTCCACCAATGATGTTAGACGAACCTAACTGTTCTATGTCTATGTTTGCGTTATTCCCGGACTGGTCGACATACACTTCATTATCAGCATACAAAAAACCAACTAACAGTAAGGGTAAAAGTTTTTTCATTTATAACTCCAATATCCAGCTTGTTCACCCTCCTTGATTATTTCTAATACGGCTGTTTCTATAGCAGAACGCAAAGCAAGTCCTCCAGACTCATTTCGCACTACACCACTTTCTATCTCTACTAATTCAGTACCAGCTTCGATAAAACGAAACACGTCGTCTGTTAATGATACACTAAGAATGGTCTTAGATACTAATTTTTCAAGTAGCACTTGGCCTGAGTTTACAGACACAAGACGTAATTGTATGGTTATTGAATCTGTTCTATAAGCTTTAGATATACCAATTCCTAAATATCTAGCACCTGCGCCACCAGATGTTACATTAGATTCATATGAAACTACTGACCCCTCTAGTAATAAACCTGCAAATAACAAAGTACCTATCTTTGTATTGTCTTTGTTTTCAGTCCTACCACTACGTATTATCTGGCGTTCTTTAGTTAAGTTATCTAATCCACCTCTTTCTACTACAGTAAAAAAACCACCGTTTTGTTTACATGCGTCTTTAAGAGCTTTAATAAGATAGGCGCTAGGTTGTTGGGTTATAGCTGTAGAGAAGCTAGCATACATAGAATTGCTAAGTCTTTGGCCTGTTTGGTCAGTAAATGCGTTTCCGTACACAGCTACAGTTGGTTTTCTTTCAGGCGTACGGCACTCCTGCAAGTCTGTTATAACTAGCTCTTCTATCTGTGCTGACTCGATTTTCCGTATCGGAGCTATGTTATTTTCTATGGGGTCAAATAATAGTGACGCGCAACTAGAAAGTAAAAGAACCGATAGGTACCGTAATTTCTGTAGTATTGCCATCTGGGTCTGTTATCTTTAAAGTTATCATTGTACCATCTTCACTTACGCTGTATTCAATAGTGTTGCCCATTAGCTCAATAATACCCTCTGTTTTAGGAGTATCTCCAAACAAAGCATCTACAAGTTGTCTTGATAACTGTGCATATATTCTAGACTCTAAGTTACGTATAAACCTAGCAAGTGTAGTATTTTCTGCATCTCTTTTAAGTTGTTCTTTATAAGCTTTTAGTTCTGCTTTAATATTTTCTTTACGATTAAATTCTTGGTTTTCAATAGTAAGATAATGTGAACTGGTACCTACGCCACTAAAACTAGGGTTTTTAAAACCGTGAACTATTTGATCTGCTTTTACATTCATTGCAATAATTGCAATAAATAATACAAAACCTATAAAAACTAAACTTATTGTAAGTCTATATTTTTCTAACTCTATTGCTTCTATTTCTTTCTTAGTCTTTCCTTTGGTCATCTCTATCCGCCTTAGCAATTTTGTTGCTATCTATAAGTTGAGGTACTCCTAGTATAGTCTTTATAAGCGTATCTTGTCTAATAATCTCATTGTCTAAACTACGTATTCTATCTATCAAAGCCACTAAAATACCGTGTTGTGAGTCAAGTTTCGTGCCAAGTCTCTCTTCAATAGCTGCAATTTGACCCTCTACTTTTTCATCAACGGTATCTAGTTTGGTCTCCATACCGTCAACAATACGCATTATAAGTTTATATATAAACCAACCAAGACCAATAGCTGCTGCTATAGGAAAGCCTACTTGTTGTATAACAGTTATGATGTCTTGCATCAGTCTTGTTTATTGGAAGCCCCAAAGTAAAATGATATCACTGCAGATGCTAGGCCACCGAGATAACCTAAAACCAAATTAATTAGGGCTTCACTGTTCTGTTCTGGTGGTTGGAGAGTCACGAGGAAAATATAACCAAGAAAACCACCAACCATGGCTATACCTATAATTCTAGCTGTCCAATCTTTACTAAATGTGTTTCGTGCGTGTTGTTTTTCTTTAGCTTCTAAATCGTACAAATCAACATCAAGCTCTTTCATTTTAGCTTCAAATTCTTTTTCTGCTTTTTTAATTTCAATTAACTGTTCAGGCGTAGCATTTGCTAATGCTTGTTCTATAGACTTAGGGTTGTTTTCTACTCCTAATACTTTTGATATAACATCTCCTGCCATACCACCAAAGGGTCCACCTAATGCAGTTCCTAATGTTGGAGCGACTGCTCCTACTATATTACCCAGTAACTTCTTCATATTTTCCAAGCTTTAATAGCTCCTCCTTGTTTACTAAATGCTGTGCTTCTATATCATCTTTGCTTTGGCCTGTGTATGCAACAGCAAGATAATTATCAATAAGCGCTTGGTTTAGATCTACGCCATCTGCAATAATGACGCCTAGAACTCTACCGAATTTCCCTTTCTTGTCTAGTTTTGTTTGTATTTTTAAATCATCAGCATGCAAGATAGCATCTGATAAAAACTTACCAGCTAGTTTTCCTCTAGCTTTTTCGTCTAAGTCACGTGTTCGTGATTCTGGTGTGTCGATTCCGTATAACCTGACACGGGATGTATAAGAGATATCAAAACCTAAATCTATTATGGCGTCAACAGTATCACCATCAACCACCCGGGTTATATCGCATCTATATTCGTACATTACTTACCAACTGCTTTTTGAGCTTTCTTATGAGCAGCAGTAAATGTGCTACCTTTCATCATAAGATTTTTCATGTACTTCATATGTTTAGCAGTGTGGTGTTTTGAATGTCGCTTCATAGTGGCCTCTTGCCTTTTTGTAAGAGCTTTTTTCTTCATAGGTTTTTTAGCCATTCTTTTCTTTGGCCTACCTACTTTGCTCCCATACGTTCCTTTACCTCTTGGCATAGTTTGTCTCCTTAATATTTGACATAGTTTATTCTATCCATATGGATTACTAACGTCAATATCATCAGCAGTTGACCAAGTTATACCATCTAAATGAGACAACAGAGCATTTAACTCTAGCTCTCTGGTGCTAAAATGATCTGTTATCCAACCTTGTACAATAGAGTCTGTTACATTTTCTATTTCTACAAAACCTGAAGCTGATGTATTTTTTTCAAAGTAGTTAAAAGTTATAGATTGTTTAGGCACAGTTAGTGTGTTGCTAGAATCAGCTGTTTCATGCGCATTTATTGTGTACTCTACCTCGGTTACTAATACCTTACCGTCTTCTACTATTTGTTTAGATGTAATTAAAGTTGGTGTAAAAGTTGCTGTATATTTTTTAAGAACTGCCATAATTAACTCGCACTAAATTTAACAAACCTAACATCAGCTGACCCTATCTGCCTAAAGTTTGCATCTCCTTGCCCATACATATAACATTTTACCGTACCACTACCAGTATATCTAAATGCAATTGGTAAATTAGCAGTGTCAGCACTGCTTGTAAGTCTAGACTCAGTTATGCTTGTGTTTAAATGTTGTATATCAGGAGTTCTATAAACTACACCAGAACTCCCATCAAGTAACTCTGGGGTATCAGTGCCACCTGATGTAACGGTCGTATTAACTGTACCATCAGAAAATAACAAATGTATTGTTTTAACTTGACCATTACCTCCAACTAAACGCACATAACCTTGATAAAACCCAGCTCCTGTCCCAACTGTAGTTATTTCTGCATATCTTTTAGAGTTAAGGTTAAAGTTTCCAATACTGCTACCTGTAACAAGACCCCCGCTTGTAGGTAATACTAAATCTGTAACATTAATTTTATCTGCTGTGATTGTTTGAGAATCAATTCTAGCTGCGTTAATAAAACCTGCATTTATTTTAGTTGCATTTAGATCACTTATCTTTGCATTTGTGATTTGTGCGTTTCCAATTTTAGCCGTTGTTATAGTTGCATTAGCAATTTTTGCAGCTGTTACAGCTAAGTTAGCAATTTTAGCTTCGGTTACAGCTAAGTTAGAAATCTTACCACTTTCAATAGTTGCGTCAGCAATACGTGCATTTGTTATAGCTCCGTCTTCAATACGTGCACTGTCTATAAATACTGAACCTCCACTTACAATAAACGGCGCTACATTTGCGTTTGTGTTGTTCCAGATTACAAACTTGTCTGCTTGAAACTGCACAAAAGATTGTGCTCCTGAGCCACTACTGGCGTTAGAACCTATGACCATACCCGCAGCTGATTTACTGCCATTTGATTCTGTAGCTACTTGCAATACAAACATTGCATTAAGATCTCCAGTATGGCTAGCTGTAGTAGTATTTAATGTATTAATTGAACTGGTGTTGCCATTAACAGTAGAGGTTAAATTAGTTACAGAAGACGCAGTAGAGTTTTGTGCGTTAGTTACTGTAACAATGTCTGATTGAGCAGTAGCCATAGCTGCAGTTAAAGTGCTACCTGTAAAACTAGTGCTACCAAAAAGGTTAACTAATGTAGCATCACGCCCTGCTACCCAAGCATTATTAGAAGCGTTTCGTGTGTATATTTGACCGTCATCAGTATCAAACCAGATATCAAAAGCTCCTATAGACGAACCATCTGCCCTTGTGCTGGGTTGGCCAGAAGATTTAATTATGTTAGCAGCTGCTGCTGTTGTAGTAATTAAGTTAAACCCAGGCAAATTAGATAACTCTTCTGATAGCTGTTGCATTACAGCTCCTATATTTTCTATTGTTGTGGCTTTTGTACCATTTGTTCTATTGAATGGGCCTCTTACATTACTAGTACTTACAAACCTAACCCAATAAAAATACGTTTGATCGTAACCTACAGGGTCAGTAATTATAAAAGAACTAGTAGTTGTTATAAGAACAGCTGTACCTACTTCGTCATCTCTTGAACGCCATACTTCTGTAAAAGCATGATTACTATACTGAGCAGGATTCCAATTAACTATTACTTCTGTAAAAGCACCAGAAGCCTCTAGGCCAGTAGGAGCTGGAGGAATACTAAGGTCCTGTATAGTTTCGTCATTGGGTATAAAATCGGTTAAACCGTCTGGGTTAAAAGGTCTTTCAGTTAATTGTTTAGCCATACCAGAGTCTACTAACTCTCTTAGTGTTACAGCTCTGTCTAAAGGGTCTCCTAGCCTGCCAAGTCTTATTTCTTGTGCTTCTTTCATAGATACTAAAGTATCTCTAAGTTCTCTATCTACTGTAGAAGGTATATTTTTTAAGGCGGGTACTTTAGTTTTAGACATTAGACTTCTCTTAATTCGCCTATAGACTCTCCTATGCATATTTCATTAACAATAGTCGCTCCTTCTACTTCTATTGCAAACGTCTTATGAACACTAGCTGGCAAACGAACCATAGGTTCGGTTATAGCGGTAGCACTAAAACTAGGCGTAGTGCCTGTTACAGTAAAAGCACTACCAGAGGATGCTATAACAGCGTTATATATAACGCTACCGTCCCCGTATACTTTTATTCTGACGGGGTAAGTTTCTGCATTTACTTTTGCGAACCCAAAACTTGTAGGTCTTGGTGTAACGTATTCTTTTGATTTCCAATTGAAAGTTAAATTAGTATTACTGCCTTGAAATTTTTTAATCGTGTTGCTTATAATTAAATATAATTGACTGTCGTCCGGATCTGTGTGGCCACCACGTATAAGTCCACTTGCATCTAAATCTACAAAACTTGTTCCATTCTCAGCTCTTGGATCAAATATAAACCCTCCATACCTAGGAGAACCACTACCTCTATCAAAAAAACCAACATACCTTTCTTCCCACATAAACCCAGTTATAGTTGCAGGATAATAATTAGCTTGCCATTGAGTTGGAGTAATAATTTGTTCTGTTAAATTTCGTACAGTTGTGCCTGCGGCAGCAATTAATCCATCTGGGCTTGCATATATAACAAATTGTCCCATGTCTACCATAGACCTTTTATTTAAATTTGGTTGTGCACTTTCTATACGAATTGCAGTCATAGTAGACGGGTCAGAACCCGTTATTAGATAAGGAACTCCTTTTGTTGTAGCTAACACACCATTAGATACTACTTTTATAGCTACTATTTCTTCTTCTAAAGTTAACCTATAATCCACTGGCCATGCATGAGGTAAAAAAGCTTCACTAAAACATATACGTTTGCCTGTAAAACCCGCAAACACACCCCCAGGTAAAGCACACAGGCCTTTCATAGGTCCGTCTGGATATAAAGAGGTATCATCATCTGGTGGCGCAATCCAAGTAGTAGAAGGTATTATTTCTGCTAATTCATTATTATTTGAAGTATCTTGATAAGTAGTTGTAGCAAGAGTTACCTCTGCAACAAACTGAAATGCGGTAGTATTTGAACCGGTGTTAGATCTATATATACGTTTTTTAGATAAGTTAGTATTTGATTTTGCACTACTAGTTTCTAAGTTACTTAAATTTACAATTTGATTATCATCTGTTGTTATTACAGTAGATGCTGGAGATGGCGGCCCTTCTTCTCCATAAGCAGTTACAAAAGTGTAAACATAAGCTGTTTCAAAATCTACATTAGCGTCTGATGGTCCATTAAAAGAAGCGCCATTTGTAACAGAATTTGAAGTACCATCCCCCGTAGCTGAACCGCTTGTTTTTACCGTAAAAGTTGTACCAGAGGGGGTAGATACTATTTTAAAGTCGCCATTTATTTCGTCCGCAGTGAGTCCATTTGTAGCACCAAAACTTGCAAGAGTAACAAACTGATCTACAGAAGCATTATGTGCACTAGCAGTGGTTACTGTAATAGTTCCAGAACCGCTTGCTGTAGTTATAGTTGCATTTAGTTGAGTTGGGGCAGCTACAGCTACGGTTGGAGCAGCCGTCGGAGCTGGTACACCTAATCTAAAAAAAGCATTTGGGTAAGGCGCACTACCTAAAATAATGTCACTTCTGCCCATTCTAGGGAAAGATTGACCTGACCAATAGATCGTGTCGTTAGTGTCCCCGGCTATGGGGCCACGCACGACGTCTACATCTTCATCAAACTGTAACCAACGTTCTGGACTGTCAGTATATTTAAATATGGTTTGCTTAGTTGTATTAGCTAAGGTAGATACACCATTAGAAGGGTCTACTGTAGAATTATCTGTTATAGGAACTAAACGCCCACTTTCTAAATTTACATCAGTTGCAGTTTGGGCAAGAGTATCACCTAATAGTCTAGGAGATATTCTAGGGGCTTTGCCTCCAAATGTATTAAGTTTAATATACGCCATAGTTTCATTTTCCAGTATTTAGAACAGATTCCTGTAGTTCTTGACTCCTTCTTCCTACTTGAGTAAACCATTTACTATCTTGCATCTCAACAGCCATTAGACTCCATTGATGTTTTCTACAAGCGTCTAGCATGTTTTTAAATTTAGAAAGCCTCGTGCCACCTAAATTAAAACACATGTTAACAAGCACGTGTTGTATGTTTTCAGGTAAATTATAAAAACCTTCATCTGTACCAAACACATGTATTGCCTC
>MDTD01197352.1_pt1 | contig 10521 bp, 10 predicted proteins | sample 811221 | NCBI WGS metagenome assembly MDTD01 (sample SAMN05326646, study PRJNA326480) | marine metagenome | isolation source: seawater | place: Pacific Ocean: South West | collected 2011
CACGGCACGTTGCTCTCCGCACGCCTCCTGGGGATCGACGAAGCGATCAAGCTCCTGAGCAGGTTGCGAATCGGGCGCGCACTCGATGTCGTCGGATCACCGGATCTCTCGGTCATCCACCGACTGCTTCTCAATGTGCAACCGGCACATCTGTGCGCCTTGAGCGGCACGGACATGGAAGAGGGTGACGACTCGCTCGCGGCTCGAGCCGAAATGGTTCGCAAGGCGTTGGGATGAGAGAGCGCGCCTTGAGCGCCATGGCCTCAAATGAAACCGTGAAAGAACTCGGGGCCGACGAGGGAAGGATCACGCGCGGAAGAGTGCGTCGCAGTCACCGGCGAAGGAGAGATCCTTTTCGGACAGGCCGCCCGCATCATGGGTCGAGAGCGTCAGGGTGACCTTGTTGTACCGCACCAGAATGTCGGGGTGGTGCTGAACCGATTCGGCCTTCTCGGCAACCGCATTCACGAAAGACATGGACCGGACGAAATCATCGAAACCGAAGGTCCGCTGGATCGAGTCGCCGTTTTGAGACCACTCCGGAAGCGCGGCAAGGCCCTCGGCGAGCCGTTCCTCGGTCAGCTTTTCGACTTGGTTCGTCTGATCGGTCATGTCGTGAGTTTCCGCGCAATTGCAGCTCTGGGGTTGCGCAGGCAACCCTCGACGGGGCACTATAGCGAACGAAATGGAACCTGGTGCCTCTCCGAACCAGCCTCGATGGGAAAACGAACCTGGAACCACGAAGAAAGCCGACACGCATTCATGACCGAACCCAAGAGAACCACCCGACTGGCCCCCTCACCCACGGGCCCGCTGCATCTGGGAAATGCCCGGAGCCTGCTGTTGTGTTGGGCGATCGGCCGTGCTCGCGACTGGCGGGTTCTGCTGCGCATGGAGGATCTTGACGGAGAACGCTGCACCCTCGAATCCGAAAGGATGATTCTCGAGGACCTGCACTGGCTTGGACTCGACTGGGATGATGAGATGATCAGACAGTCCGACGACGTCGAAAGACATCGAAGAGCCCTGCAAACGGCGTCGGAGGCGGGCACGATCTTCCAGTGCGCACGATCACGCAAGGATCTGCGCGAAACGTCCGAGGCTTTGAACGCACCGCACGAAGGAGGTCCCAAGGCACGATCGACCTACGAGATGAGACCCGATCATCGAACCTCCTATCGTTTCATGCCTGGCGAACACAACCATCGGGCGACCATCGCTCCCGGTCCGCTGATCATCGAAGATGAGATCGTGGGAAGATACGAATGCGACCCTCTGGACATCTTCGGAGATCCGATCGTCTGGACGAGGCGCGACGCGCCGTCCTATCAACTTGCCGTCGTTCTCGACGATGCTCATCACGGAGTGACAGACGTGATCCGGGGAGAGGACCTTCTTCCATCAGCGGCATTGCAGACCCGGCTTGCCGAGCTTTTCGGAGTGCCTTCACCGCGCTGGTGGCATGTTCCATTGTTGCGAAATCATGAAGGACGAAGGCTGGCCAAACGCGATGAGGACGAGACACTCTCGCAGATGAGGGCCCGTGGAATACCAAAGCACAATGTCATACAGCATCTGTCGGCCAGCTGCGGCATGAATGAACCGTACCCGGCGACTGCAAGGGAGTTTGCCGAACAAATCGATCATGAATCGATCATCACATGGTCGAAGAAGTTACGTCTCGACGGTGGCGACCGCCTGCCGGAGGACTTCGAAGACCGACTGAAGGAGCCGCCCTGATGCGTTCACTTGAATCTGCCATCAAGCACCTCATCACGGTGGGAGCATGCCTCGTTCTCTCCGCCTGCGGATGTTCATCAGGACCCGAAGAGACCGTGACCATCTCGGGAGAACCGTTCACATTGGAGGTGGTCTCGACAGAAGCCACCATCCAACGCGGGATGGGAGGCCGGGAAAGCATCCCCCGCGACGGAGGGATGTTGTTCGTCTTCCCCGAGGCGAGATGGAGACGATTCTGGATGAAAAACTGCCTCATCCCGCTCGACATCATGTTCCTCGATGCCAGAGGACGCATCACGGCGATTCATCAAATGCCCGCGGAGCCCCCCCAGGCCGAGGGCGAGTCCTTGCAGGAATACGAGGATCGGCTTCCGGGATATCCCAGCCTGCTGGGCGCTCAATACGCCATAGAACTCGATTACGGGCGCATTTCGGAGCTGGGGCTCAAAACCGGCCAGAAAATCGAGTTGCCCTTCGATTGCCTCAAGAAGCGACTTCCATGATCCGATGATCAGAAGGATCGTGGTTTCGGGGACCACGAGTCCAAACGTACTCGATCATCGGAAATCGTCTTGCACACAGACAGAATTCTCATCCTGTCCACTCAGAAAACGGATCAGGGGACCTGCGACCCATGGACCCGGCAGCTCGACGCCGGCCTGATGACATTTGGCCTGGCGCCGTCTGTCACCATGTCAATCGAAGATGCCGACTGGCCGCCGCGCATCGATCAGCACTGGAAGGGCCTGATCGTCTTTCCATCGGAGCACGCCCATTCCGAACACGTGCTTGCACCTTCGACGCGAGCCGTCATGGAACGAGCCCACCGAAACGACATTCCGATCGTGGTGCTCTCCGATCACGCTCCTCGCGAGGTCTCGGCCGGCATCCGGGGTCTGACGGTGCTTCCTTCGGCGACATCCGCTGGAATGACGAGCGCGGTGTTCACCGGAATCCTGTCACAGGCCGACACGATCCATCACCTGCGCTCTCAGATCGAGATCAATGGAAGAATCATCGAGAATGTGACCGAAGAGATCGATCTGATGGATGAAGAACTTCAATCCGCGATGATGGTGCAGAAAGCCATGCTGCCTCAGGCAATGCCCGAAGCCGGAGATGTCTCCATGGCGGCATTCTGGAGACCTTCATCCTATGTCTCGGGTGACTTCTATCAGGCACAGATTCTCGATGAGACTCGAATCGGCGTGTTGCTGGCGGATGCGGCCGGTCACGGCGTGGCATCGGCATTGATGACGATGATCATGGCCAGATCGTTCGAACCACGAGCCGATGACGGTCGAATCCTTCCCACAGGCGAGGTGATGGGGGAAATCAATGCCGCACTCTGCCGCATAGAACGCTCGCGTTCACGGTTCGCGACGGGAATCTATGTGATCATCGACTGTGAAAACGGCGAAATCACCTACAGCACGGCAGGACATCCCGCACCGATGATTCTGAGCGAGGAAGGAATCGAGGCGCTCGACCTTGAAGATGGAGGTCCTGGAATGGGGATCTTCGAGGACACCGAATTCGAAACCATGCAGGCGACACTGGAATCCGGCCAGAGCCTCCTGATGTATTCGGATGGTTTCGAACAGGCCTTTCCCACGCCGGAAGCTCCCGACGACGCACTGCATCTTCCGAACAACGCCTATCTGAGGGTCTTCAAGTCACTCGCCGGACTGAGCGGTCCCGAAGAGATGATCGAACGCCTTCATGCCGCGATCGATGGCCGACGCGGGTCTCTGAGACAGAAGGATGACCTGACGCTCCTGTGCATCCACCGCACGATGGAACGCTCCCAAATCAAAGTTGCGTGAGATCAACTGACATTTCCCGGGTCCGGGGGTCTATCCTGATGGCATGTTCACAGGACTGATTCAACACATGGGGACGATCTCACGCAGGTCCGAAGCCGGCAACGTGATTCGTATCACCGTCGACAAGGACGGTTGGCAACATGATCCCGCGCGAGGCGATTCGATCGCCGTCAACGGATGCTGCCTGACCGTGGTCGAGAAGACGGGCGAGCAACTCGATTTCGACATGGTTCGCACGACCTCCGACACCACGACCCTCGCTTCGCTGGAGGTCGGAGCACGGGTCAATCTCGAACATGCAGCGACCCCATCCACGCTTCTCGGCGGCCATCTGGTCCAGGGGCACGTCGAATCCACCGGAACGGTCGTGCACAACCGGGAATTCGAGGACCGAGGATGGATTCTCAAGATCAAAACGAGCGAGACCCTTTCAAGATTTCTCATCAAAAAAGGGTCCATCACGGTGGATGGCGTCTCGCTCACGATCGCCGAAACGATCGACCAGACCCTCGAAATCGCCCTCATTCCCGAAACTTTGGAGCGAACAAGCCTCTCATTGCTTCAGGAGGGGGATTTGGTCAATCTCGAGGCCGACTGTCTCGCGAAGATGGTTTCAGCCCTTCTGGAACGGACCCCCCCCCCGGGCAGTTGACGCTTCAGCTCCTGATTCCGATACTGACCGGATTCGAATCGGGGGAGACCTGATTCTTCCGACCGATGCAGGAGCCCCACTCATGTCAGGAACCCACCGAATGATCTCCAATGACTCGACGTTCAAGTCTCTGCGAAGGACGATGCTTGGATGTTCCTTCGCCGCCATCGCCGCATGTGGACTGTCTGCCTGCAAGAATCCGGATCGCAGCGACCGCTACCGGGGGCCGAACGCCGTGGCGATGAAGTCCCAGACCCCCCCGCCAGCGCCCGAGCCGCAGACGACCGACTCGGAAACTGAGGGGATGAAGGCCTCATCCACCTCGACCTCGGACCGGATCATCGCCATGGCCAACGAGTCGCGGCTGGTGACCACGGACTCGAGCAGTGAACTGGGACTTCGAACCATCTGGCAGTCGACCACATCGGGTTCCGGAACCTACGGCGTCGAATCGATCCACAGGATCGGAAACGAACTGATCGTCGCCGATCGAAACAACGTGCTCACCAATCTGCGTCTGGACAATGGTGACCAGATCTGGACGGACGGCTCCCTGCCGCGCAAGGAGACGATCTTCGGCATCGATCTGTTCACCTCGAACGGTCGGAACTTCTATTACGTGACCACCGACACCGACGTCTTCATCATCTCATCTGAGACGGGTTACATCGTGAACCGGCAGGACATGGTGCGAATTCCCGACACCACCGTGATTCGTGCCGGCGAGGATCTCATCTTCGGCACGGCGACCGGCAGAATCGTCTGGCACAACACCAGGGTGGGCTATGAACTCAGAGCGAACAAGCTTGATAGCGGAATCGTCAACGGCCCCATCAAGATCGGCAAGAACCTGCTTGTCGCCAGCATAGACGGCGAAGTGATGTTGATGAGTGCCGGAAGCGGCCAGCGTTTCTGGCGCAAGGACATGAAGGTCGGCATACGAAACGCACCCGCAACGTCCAACTACGCCGCCTACGTGGCGGATCAGGGACAGCGACTCACCTGCATGGAACTCGAAAGCGGCCAGAAACTCTGGCAGTTCTTCAGCCCGAGCGCCTTCGTGGGAGGTCCGGTCACGATCGGCGACCGCGTCTTCCAGTTCACGCAATCGGAAGGCCTCATCTGCTTCGATGCACTTCCGCTCAATTCACCGCAGGGCATGAAATTATGGTCGAATGCGGACGTTCGGGGAGAGATCGTGACCGCGATCGGAAACGACATCCTCATCTGGAACCCAGAGCGCAAGACACTGTCACGCATTGATTCCGATCGAGGCGATCTTCGCTCCTCGACCACGCTTCCAATGGTCTCCATGATCAAGGCGAGTCGCGACGATGCCGGGAAGCTTCTCCTGATCGCGGCTTCGAACGATGGACGCCTTCAACTGCTGGAATCCAAGAACTAAATGCCGGATCTCGCACCTGTAGGAAGAGCTCTTCTTTCGGTCAGTGACAAGACCGATCTCATCCCGTTCGCCAGAGCCCTCGAAGGCCTCGGCGTCGAGCTTATCTCCACGGGTGGAACCGCCCGAGCGATCGAGGATGCTGGAATCGGCGTGAAGAGGGTGGAGTCGATCACCGGCTTTCCGGAGATGATGGACGGCAGAGTGAAGACGCTGCACCCGAGAGTCCACGGAGCCGTGCTGGCACGTCGTGACGAGGAAAGTCACGTTGCGGCGCTCGAGGAACATGAGATCACTCCGATCGACCTCGTCTGCGTCAATCTCTATCCTTTCGAGAAGACGATCAGACAGGAAAACGTGACCGATGACGAAGCGATCGAACAGATCGACATCGGTGGTCCGTCGATGCTTCGTTCCGCCGCGAAGAATCATGACTTCGTGACCGTGGTGACCAATGCGTCCCAATACGACCTGGTGATCCAGCAACTCCGAGACAACGACGGCTGCACGACCCAGGCGCTGCGCAGCGAACTCGCCGCGGCCGCGTTCAGTCGGACGGCTGAATACGACGCGGCGATCAGCTCATGGATGGGCCACAAGTCCGAAGCGCTCTTCCCGGACGTCCTTCAGCTCTCGTTCGTGGCAAGAGAGAGTCTCCGCTACGGAGAGAACCCGCATCAACGAGCGGTGCTCTATGCGGATCCGGCCCCCAGCGGTGCAGACGTGGCCTCGGCCGACCAGCTCTGTGGCAAGCCACTCTCCTACAACAACATTCTGGATGCCGCGGCGGCGCTCGAACTGGTGCAGGATCTTCGAGATCTTCATCCGGATCAGACCAACGTCGCGATCATCAAGCACACCAATCCCTGCGGAACGGCCGTCGCCGAGGCTGCCTCCGAGGCATTCGCACTCGCGCACGCGGGTGACCCCATGGCGGCATACGGCGGCATCGTGGCGATGTCGACCCACATCGACGTGGATGCGGCTCGGCAGATGACCGAGACCTGCCGTTTTCTCGAAGTGGTGATCGCCCAGAGCTTCACCCCAGAAGCGGTTGCGGTCTTCAGCGAGAAATGGGCGAACGTCAGGCTTCTGGCGACCGGTGATCTTCGTCGACCGAGTCGGACGGAAGTGATGTACCGAAGCATTCCGGGAGGGCTGCTGGCCCAGGAGCAGGACCGATCGCCCGTGAAACCGGGTGATTTCCGCCACGCGGCGGGTCCCAAACCCTCAGCAGCCATGACTCGAGATGCGGGGATTCTTGCCACGGTCGTGAAGCACCTCAAATCAAATGCGGTCTGCCTTGGCCGAGGTGGGGCTCTGCTGGGCGCCGGAGCCGGCCAGATGGATCGAGTCGCCTCCTGTCGAATCGCCATCGAGAAAGCCGGGCCCTCACTTGATGGCTCAGGCGCGCTGATTGCCGCCAGTGACGCATTCTTCCCTTTTCCGGACGGCCCGGAGCTCCTCATCGATGCAGGTGCCACCTGCATCGTGCATCCAGGTGGTTCGAAGCGCGATGAAGCCACGTTCGAGCTTTGTGAAGCCCGGGGTGTGACCTGCCTGTTGACCGGTGTCAGGCATTTCAGACACTGAATCTGCCTCCAGAGCAAAGTTAAACACTGTTTGAGCCATCGAACAGACGCTTTGCCATGAATCTGATTGTCCATTTGATTTTCAAGTTTAAAATCAGGTCGAGAGATTAGAGAGTTTCAGAGATTCATACGCCTTCCTCCCGGGGAAAAGGGGGAAAGAAGTGTTTGCAATGAACCGACTCCCTGTCGCATGCCTGTCTGGTGCATGCATCGCAACCGCCTCCCTCAGCGGTGCCACCATGGGCGACGTCTCGGATTTCAACACGACTCTGACCGCATTGAGCGGTTCGGAGTTCCAATTGAACGAGACGTTCTCCATCCTCTACGACCTCGACACTGCCTACATCGATTCCGATCTGGACAACTCACCAGACTTCGAGCAGGAACTCGGATTGGGCGAGTATCTGGGTGAATACCTCGATCCCGAGCACTACGTCCTCGATTTCGCGCTCCCAGGCTCGGGCACGAATCTGAAGCCCATGTACATGGGCAACGAGCTCACCGGTGCTGCGAGCGTCGACTGGCGACTTTCCTATGCGTCGACGCCCGGTGATTCCTCGACCATCTACAGCACGATCCTGTCCGGTTCAGCGACATCGATCGGCGGCGGACTGATTCTCGACATCACAGACGGACTCGAATGGCCCGTCAGTGGACTGGGACCGGATGGCAACTTTGCGCATGCCGGCTTCAAGATCGTCGATTTCGACAGCTTCACCTTCACCTACGGTGGTGGACCCGGGAACCCGTTCACGCTCGAGGCGAACGTCATTCCGGCTCCTGGCGTGCTGGCCCTTCTCGGACTGGGTGGCCTCGCGGCTCGACGCCGACGCAACTGATCGACAGTGATCGGGCCGAGACCCGGCCGCTGATTCAGACGACTCAAGCCCCCCGGTCGTTTTCGACCGGGGGCCTTGCTACCATGAAGAACACTGTTCGTTCCAACCGCATCGAATGAGGAATGCGTCTGATGTCCAAGAAACCATCGCTCGACCACCCGACCCTGAAACACATCAAGAAGGCCTTTCCGGATGTCCCTTTCAAGGCCTCGGAATTCCGCGGAATGACCACTCTGGTGGTCCAGGGCGAACATCTTCATGAGGTGGCCCGCTTCCTGAAGGACGCACCGGGCTGTGAGTACGACTTCCTGTCGGATGTCATCGGGATCGACTATCTCGACTATCCGGTGGAGACGCCCGGACGATTCGCGGTCGTCTATCTCCTCTCGAGCGGCAAGCACGACGACCTCTTCACATTGAAGACCTTCGTCGATCCCTCGGTCGACACGTCGGGCATCGATTTCGATCCGACGTTGCAGGTCGATTCCGTCACCGACATCTGGCCGGGCGCGGAATGGCGCGAGCGCGAGGTCTACGACATGTACGGCATCCGGTTTCAGAACCACCCGGACCTGCGCAGAATCCTGATGTGGGAGGAATTCCCCGGCCATCCTTTGCGCAAGGATTTTCCGCTGCGTGGCCGCGGCGAGCGCGAACATTACAAGACCCTCGATCGCGAATCCCGCTGATCGTCAAATGCATTTCACAGTGGAGCAACGATGACCAAAGCAGTCATACTTGGTTGTGGCAAAGTCGGTTCCGTCATGGCAAGGGATCTTGCCGAGACCGAGGGCTGGGAAGTCCTCGCGGTGGATCCCTCCGAGGACGCATTGACACAGGTGTCGGGAAGACCGGGCATCGAGACTCGTGTCGCCGACTGTTCGGATCAGACGATCGTGAGCGAGCTCGCCGAGGCCCACGACATCGTGATCGGAGCCCTTCCGAGTTTTCTCGGTTACGCCGCCATGGAGTCGGTGATCAGGACCGGAACGTCGATGTGCGACATCTCGTTCATGACCGATGAATTCAGAGACCTCAAGGATCTCGCGATCGAACACGAATGCACCGTGATCGCCGACTGCGGCGTGGCGCCGGGCATGAGCAACATCCTTTCGGCATGGGGCGTCTCGAAACTCGACCGAGCCGACATGGTCGAGATCCTGGTCGGCGGACTCCCGCGCGAAAGACATCTGCCATGGGAGTACAAGGCCGGATTCTCGCCCTACGACGTGATCGAGGAATACGTGCGCCCATCCCGGGTCGTCGAGAACGGCAAGATCGTGATCAAGGAGGCCCTCACCGAACCGGAACCCGTCACCTTCGACGGGGTCGGCACGCTCGAGGCCTTCAACACCGACGGACTTCGTTCCCTTGTCGACACCCTTGACGTGCCGAACATGCGTGAGAAGACCATGCGATATCCGGGACACATCGACCTGGTGCGCGCGATGCGCGACACCGGGCTCTTCGACGAGGAACCGATCGAGGTCGACGGCGTCATGGTGCGTCCGCGTGCACTCGTCGCGAAACTGTTGTTTCCCAAGTGGACCTTCGAACCGTTCGAAGAGGATCTCACGGTCATGCGAGTGACGGTCGAGGGGGAACTTGACGGCATCGACACTCGGATGCGGTGGGATCTGCTCGATCGACTCGATCCCCAAACCGGGTTCACGAGCATGTCCAGGACCACGGGCTTCACCGCCACCGTGGTGGCGGCGATGATCATGGAGGGAAGTCTGACACCACGAGGCGTCTTCGCCCCCGAGGAGATCGCGACGGAAGAAGGCTTCCTCGATCGACTCATGGAGGGCCTCGCACGTCGAGGCGTGAACTACGAAGCGCACCTCGAGACCAGGGACTGATCCGACCCGAACAGGCTCCGACTCTCGAAGCCCTTCGGATCGCAGGGAGGCGAACCGTGGCCGGTGAGACCACCGAACACCTCGAACTCAAGAAACTCGCGGTCGAATGGCTGCGACGCCTCGGATGCACGGCGGTCGCCACCGAGGTCCGATGTCCCATCTCCCGATGGCGGGTCGATGTCGCAGGATGGTTCGAGGGTGACACAGGGCAGGTCAATGGAACCGGTCCCTTGTTCGACGTTCGCGAGAGCGAACGCGGCATCGCTCGTGGTAGGACCGTGATCATCGAATGCAAGCAGGCCCGTTCCGATTTCCTGCGGGACGATGCGAACCAGAAACGCCTGCTCCAGACCCGCGACCACCTCGAGAAACGCCGCCGTGAGATCGAGGAACAACGGGTCAAGCCGAACGAACCGCATCTCCGTCGTTCGGGTTCCGCACTGTTCCCGGAACTCGAGACATGGGATTTCGCGGCGAGCCGGATCGACTCCTATCGACGAGTGCTTCGAGAGATCAAGAACATCGAACGCAAACTGCACGGCGAGACCAAGTTCGAACTGCTGACCCGATACCGGCTCGCCGACCATCTGTATCTGTTCACTCCGAGC
>MDTD01120964.1_pt1 | contig 10520 bp, 11 predicted proteins | sample 811221 | NCBI WGS metagenome assembly MDTD01 (sample SAMN05326646, study PRJNA326480) | marine metagenome | isolation source: seawater | place: Pacific Ocean: South West | collected 2011
ATTTCATCTTGCAACTTGTTAAATCTTCTCTGAATTTTATCATTGAATCCATTTAAAGATTTTATAACACCAGTGAAAGCTGCTAATCCACTGGTCACAGCAATGGCAATAACTTCTGGGTCCATCAAATCTTTTGTTTTTCTTTACTTCTATTCTAAAGGATTTAACAACTTACAATAAATATATACAGATTTTGAATTTAGATGTCTAATGCTGAAGCAAATGTAGAAGGTGCTGTAAAAGTTCTGGTAGATATATTAACAGCTAATGGATTCACTAAAACTCGTTCTCCTTATGAAAATAATTTCCGAGGCTTAGTTGATGCAATATTAGATTTAAAAGAAGGATTTCCTACTTTTTCTCCAGCAGATCGTATTGGATTCAATGCAACTGCATTTGAAAATGTAACTGCAGGAGATGCCCTATTTATGCGTACTTCTGATGGTCAAGTAGGAAAAGCTAGTGCAGCTAATGGTACTTTAGAAAATGCGATTGTCATAGGTTTTGCTAATACCACTGTTACCGCTAATGGTACTGTGAAAGTAATAGTTGCAGGAACAATAACCCTTTCAGGTCTAGATGCTGGAGATCTTTATTTTCTATCACCAACTACAGCTGGAGCCATCACTCTTACACCACCATCTAGTGCAGGACAGGCAGTAACTCGTGTAGGTGAAGCTGCTACAGCAACTCAGTTTGCTACTCACATAGAACCCCCAGTTCTTTTAAGATAATGGCAGGAGAAACTAATCACAGCCCTTACGCTCCTAATTTTGAAGGTGTCGTAGGTGCTCTCCTTGATTTCAAGGATACATCACCATCTGATTCAGCATTCAAACTTTTTGGTGTAGAGTTAACTTGCTTCGAAGATATAACTCAGGGGAATGCACTTTATATAAGAGCTAGTGATGGAAAGGTAGGTAAAGCAAGAGCAAACGGAACATTAGATGAAGCAACTGTTTTTGGTATTGCAGAGACTACAAAAACTACAGGAGAACTTGTAAGAGCAATAGTGGTAGGTCAAGCAGCAGTATCACAGACTTTAGATGCTGGAGATCTCTTCTTTCTTTCAGCTACAACACCAGGTCATCTTACTAAAACTCCTCCTTCAGGTGCAGGTCAGTTTGTAACTTTAGTAGGAGAAGCTCCTAATAATACAGAATTGACTGTCAAAATAAGACGTCCTATTCAATTGAGATAAAATTGTTAAAGATAAAATAGAAGAATAATAAAAGTTTTTTATTAAATAAGGAACTAACAGTAGTAATTAAAAGATGGCAACACGTAAGGCGATTACGCTGGTAAGTGGTTTATTCCAGGAAGTAAATACTCCTACGGATAAATTAGACTTCGCTGGTAATACTACAGCCGACCTTGGAGAAAATACTAATTTATACTTTACAAATACCAGGGCTAGGGCAGCTGTATCAGTAACGGATGCAGGCGGTTTAGGAAGCCTTGCATATAATAGTTCAACTGGAGTAATAACTTATACAGGTCCTTCTAACTCAGATATAAGAGGCTTACTAAGTGTAGCCTCCGGATCTGGTCTAACTTATAACTCTGGAACTGGAGAATTTGGAACCAGTGCAATACCTAACTCTCAATTAGCAAATGATGATGTAACTATTGGAAGCACTGCAGTTGCACTTGGTGCTACAGCTTCAACTATTGCTGGTCTAAGTTCTGTTTCAACTGGAGAACTTTTTGTACCATCGCAAGACGCTGCAAATTCAGTAAGAGTTACTAGTGCAAATATAATTTTTGAAGGAGCTACAGCAAATAATTTTGAAACATTATTAGGAGTTACTGATCCTACAGCTGATAGAACAATTACATTTCCAGATGAAACAGGAACTGTATTAACAACTGCTTCATCAATTGGTAACAGTAATCTGGCTAATAGTACCATAACTTTCGGGAGTGCTTCAGCTGCTTTAGGAGACACAATTACTGGAATCTCCTTAACTAATATCCAAGCAATAACAAAATTACAAGTAGGAGAAGAAGGAGGAGCTGGAAATATAGTTCTGCATGCATCTAATAGTGGAGGATTTAGTAGAGGTATTACTTTTGAAGGTGCCTCTGGAGGTGCAGATGCAAACGAAACATTACTAGCTGTTACAGATCCTACAGCTGATAGAACAATTACATTCCCTGATGCCACAGGAACAGTTGTATTATTAGGTTCACTTAGCGTTGCTTCTGGATCAGGGCTAACTTATAATTCAGGTACAGGAGAATTTAGTACTAATGCTATTCCCAACTCCAAACTTGCTAACAGTACTATTACTATTGGCTCTACTTCTACTGCCCTGGGCAATAGTAATACGACGTTTACTGGTCTATCTTCTATAACCTCTGCTGCTGTAGTAACTAATGATAACGGTTTCAGAGTAAGGGATAATTCAGATAATACAAAACAATTAGCTTTTGAATGCTCAGGAATATCTAGTAGCACAACTAGAACATTAACTATTCCAGATGCAAATGGAACAATAGCAACACAGGCATATGTTAATGCTCAGATTACTGCTGAAGATTTAGATGTACAAACAGATTCAGGTAACTTTGATGTTGATTTAGATTCAGAGCCATTAATACTTACTGGCGGAACTGGAATAGATACAAGTGGATCAGGAACTACAGCTACCTTTGCTATAGACTCAACCGTCGCAACACTTACTGGATCACAGACTCTCACTAATAAAACTATCGCTTTAGGAAGTAATACAGTTTCCGGAACTCTGGCTCAATTTAATACTGCTGTTACAGATGCAACTCTTGTTTCGTCAGGAGCTATTGTTAATGCTGATATAAATGCAAGTGCAGCGATAGCCGGTACAAAAATTTCTCCTGATTTTGGTAGTCAAACAATAACTACAACAGGGACAGTCAATACAGGACTTATTAATGCAAGTTCAACTTCAGATCAAATACTTAATTTAAATTCTTCTGATAATGGTGCTGTTTATTTAGCTTTTAAAAGAAGTGGAAGTAGAAAAGCATATTTTGGTTACGGAGGAAGTGGAAATACGATTAGTCTTGTAAATGAGATAAGTGACGGAGATATAAATATTGCTGGAACTGATGGTGGAAGCCTGATAAATGTTTTAAATTTTGATGTAAGTGATACTGGAAAAGCTACTTTTAGCGGTGCTGTACATGCTTCTAACGGATTTGTTGGAAACTTAACTGGTAACGCTTCTGGCTCATCGGGTTCTTGTACAGGTAACTCGGCAACTGCCACTGCATTAGAAACTGCTAGAACTATTGCAGGGGTATCATTTGATGGTTCGGCAAATATTTCTTTGAACAATAATGCAATTACCAACGGAGCAGGATATATAAGCAGTCCAGAATTTGCAGACAATGTTTTCAGAGTAAAAGATAATTCAGATGCTTCTAAAAAAGTAGCATTTGAATGTTCTGGTATTTCGGGTAGTACAACTCGAACTATGACCGTTCCAGATGCAAATGGAACAATCAGCACAGAAAGTTTTGCTACTGCAATAGCAGTGGCTTTAGGATAGTATTATGGCAACCCAAGTACAATTTAGAAGAGGAACAACCGGTCAGCATTCTGCTTTTACAGGAGCAGTCGGTGAAGTAACAGTAGATACGGAAAAGAAGACGGTCTGTATACATGATGCAACTACAGCAGGTGGATTTCCTTTATTAAAAGAAGATGCTAGTAATTCCAGTCTGTCATTAGGATCATTATCCAGCTGTGCATTAAAATTTGCTAGTGATCCAGATACTGGAATAATGAGCACTGGACAGGATCAGATACAGCTAGTAACCGGAGGAGTTGCAAGGCTTACAATAGATTCATCAGGCACAGTTTCAATTCCAAATAACAGTAACCTGATTGTTTCAGGAAACCTGACTGTTACAGGAGAACTCGACAGCTCGGCACAACTCGCTCTCATACTAGCTTTAGGATAATATGGCAAACACCTTTAAGATTGATACTAAATCTTCAGTAAGTAATGCTGGAACAGGTAACTCAGGAACTAACGTAGTCACTGCAGGAGGTTCCGCAACTTTAGTTCTCTTAAGTATTTTAATTTCAAATAAGACAGCATCAAGTGCTCAGGTTGATGTTTTTCTAGTAACAAACAGTGGAGATGATGTATTTCTAATTAAGAATGCTCCAGTTCCTGCAGGATCATCGTTAGAAATAATAAGTGGATCAAAAATAATTATGGAATCAAGTGATGTCCTGCGAATAAATGCTGGTACGGCAAGTGCTTTAGATGCTGCAGTAAGTTATTTAGAACAGACATAAGATGGCTCTAACACAAAATAGTGATCTCTCTAATTTACTCACTAAGTTCGAGATTCTTAAAGCTGAAGTTGCTTCTTTAGATGAAAGAATAAATGAACATAAAGTATTAGAACTAGAAGATGATACCTGGGAAAATGTCAGGAAGAAAAGAAATTATTTATTGAAGTCCAGTGATTGGACTACAAATCCAGATGCAACTGTAGAGCAGTCTCAATGGGCTGCATATAGACAAATTCTTAGAGATTTACCTCAGACTTATAAAGGTAAATCTTCTAATAAAGTTGTTTGGCCAAAGCAACCATCTGTTGCTGGTCCTAATACTTAGTAATTTCAAAGATTACTGACCTTAAAATAAGGAGAGAAAAAAGAATATTGTAGTTGATTATCTATGCCATATATAGGAAATGACATAAGAAGTAACGAAGATTACAAAATCATAGATGACATATCGAGTGGTTTTAATGGTAGTGAAACTTCGTTTGCTTTACAGGTTGGAGGATCGGCACCTGTTCCTTTTCCAAAATTTGAATCACAATTATTAATATCAGTAAATGGTGTAGTTCAGGAACCTGATCCTTCAGGTTCTGCTGGATTTAGATTATCTGGAACCAATATAGTATTCAGTTCTGCTCCTACTAATGGACATGCATTCTTTGGTGTAATTTATGCAGGTGCAGATTATGTAAATGCTGGTGGGACATTTCCTGACGGCACATCCTCTGTCCCAAGTATTACATTTACTACGGACACCGACACAGGACTCTTCAGAAGTGGTAGTGGATTAGTCTCTGTTGTTTCTAACGGAACTAAGGTTGCTACTTTCCCGTCAGGCACAGGGAGTTCAGGCCAGGTATTGACTACAGATGGTGCAGGTGTGCTCTCATATACCACTCCAAGTACAACAGCTTCAGTAATCACAGTAGCTGATGAATCATCTGATACTACATGTTTTCCTATATTTACCACAGCAGCAACAGGTAATCTAGGTCCTAAAAGTGGATCTAATCTAACATTTAATTCATCTTCTGGATTACTTACAGCTACGGGTTTTAGTGGATCAGGTGCCTCTTTAACTTCTCTAAATGCATCAAACATATCTTCAGGAACTATAAGTGCATCTAGAGTTCCAACTCTTAATCAGAATACTACAGGATCAGCTGCAACATTAACAACAGCCAGAACTATTGCAGGTGTTAGCTTTGATGGATCTGCAAACATTTCCTTAAACAACAATGCAATTTCCAATGGAGCCGGCTATATAACCAGCTCTGATAATGCTGCAACTGCAACTGCTTTACAGAATGCTAGAACTATTGGTGGAACATCCTTTGATGGGACTGCAAACATAACTCCAGCTAATGCTACAAATGCAGACACAGTTGATAGTTTACATGGTTCTCAGTTCTTAAGATCAGATACAAATGATACTTCAGCCTCAAAAATCACTTTTAATGGTGGTTCTGCAATGAATACAACTTGTTCATCAAGCATAAATACCTTATCTGATAGCTCAACAATTACAGTTAATTTTACCGGTGCAATAATTCATACAGTTACATTAGGTGGAAATCGAACCTTAAATCAATCGAATGCTATTAATGCAATTGGTCAATCTGGATCTATATTTATTGTGCAAGATGGTACAGGGTCAAGAACTTTAGCTTTTAATTCTGCATTTAAATTCCCTGGTGGTACTGCACCAACACTCTCGACAGCAGCAAATGCTATTGATAGACTGGATTATATAGTAAGAGGCGATGCTGATGTTCATGCTGTCGTTTCTTTAGATGTAAAAGCTTAATAAAATGCCTTTATTTGATCCAATCCGAATAGGAGCAGCTGGGGCTTCTACAGGCTATGAAATAGAAAAAAGTTTGATGTTAAATGATCAACGTCAAACTTATTTAACATTCACACCTAATCAACAAGGAGATAGGAGAACATATACAATCAGTTGGTGGATAAAATTTAATACAGCCGGATGGGAGCCTGAAGATGGTGAGGATCATTATTTTATTAGTGCAAGAAGAGGTAGCAATAATCCACAAACAGATATAACTTTTAAAGGTAATAGACTTTGTTTTGAGGGTGTTACAGGTGGAAGTTATGAATATTCAGCAGCAACAGTAAGAAGATTTAGAGATGTGGGATCTTGGTATCATTTTGTAGTTCAATTTGATACAAATCAAGGCACAGCAGCTAATAGAATTAAAGTCTATGTAAATGGTCAACAAGAAACAGCTTTTACCGGAAATAATACTAGTTTAAGTTATCCGTCACAAGGTTTTCAAACAGCTTTTGGTACGAATGAAGCTGAAATGAATATTGGAAGAACTTTTTATGGTGCTAGTAACAATAATTTAGATGCTCAATTAGCTGAGATGCATTATGTAGATGGACAGATAAAAGCTCCTACAGAATTTGGAGAGTATGACGATAATAATGTATGGATTCCAAAAGAATATGGTGGAACATATGGCAGTTCTGATGTTGGATTTTATCTAAAGTTTACTGATAATTCAAATACTACAGCTTCAACAATGGGTAAGGATTACTCAGGTAATAGCAATAATTGGACTCCTTATAGCTTCTATACGTACGATATTTCAGCAGATACTCCAACCAATAATTTCTGCACAATGAATATTAATGATAAAGGTGAAAGTGATCAAATTAAAACCCAGTATGGAGGTAGACGAGTACTAATCAATGGTAATGGATTTAGAGCAATTAGAGGTACTTTTGGAGTTACATCAGGTAAATGGTATTGGGAAGCTAGATTAGAAACTTGGGAGCATAGTTTTATAGGAATTACAAATACAGAAGAGGATTTAGGTGGTACTACCAGAGCAGCAGAAACTGCAAATACTGCCATGATACGGCAAAATAATGGAAATATTAGAACGAGTGGAAACACCAATGTTTCATACGGAAGTGGTCAATCTGATGGTTCCTATCTTGGTTTTGCTTTAGATATGGATAATGGAAAGTTTTATATTTCATTAAATGGGACATATTTTAATTCTGGTAATCCGGCAAACGGAACTAACGCTGGCAAGACAGGACTTAATACAACACAAGGAAGGATTCATCCTTGTGCTGCTCCGTATGATAATAAATCTTGTTACTACAACTTTGGAGCAGATGATACTTTTAATGGAGCAGTCTCATCACAAGGTAATACAGATGGTAATGGTAATGGAGTATTTAGATATGCACCACCAAGTGGATTCTTAGCTTTATGTTCTAAGAACTTACCAGATCCTACAATTCCAGAAGGTTCGAAATATTTTGATGTTTTGCTTTACAGTGCTAATAATGGTTCACACCAAGCAAAAACTATATCTGGATTAGATTTTTCTCCTGATTTTGTTTGGTGTAAAAATAGAAGTCGTAATAATAGACACGCTCTATTTGATGTTGTTAGAGGTGCTACAAAGAGAATGAGATCAGATGGTAATGAATCTGAAGTAACAGATTCAGATACATTAACAAGTTTTAATTCTGATGGTTTTTCTATAGGTGCTGATGTTGGAGAATATGGTGTCAATGCTGATGATGGATCAAACTTTGTAGCATGGTGTTGGGAAGCTGGGTCTTCTACTGTATCAGATTCGAGTGGTTCAATAACAGTTAACAGAAGAACTAGTGCAACTGCTGGATTTTCAATTATCTCTTACTCTGGTAATAATACTTCTGGTGCAACTATCGCTCATGGATTAGGAACCGCCCCTGGAATGTTAGTTGTTAAATCTAGAAGTCAAAATAGAGGATGGAATACTCTTTGGAATGTTAATGGATCAGGTGCTGGACCAACAAGATATGTTCACTGGCAACAAGATCATAGCCCTATAAGTAATTCTGCATGGTGGAATAATACAGCACCAAGTTCATCTGTAATAACATTAGGAAATGATAATGATGTAAATGATAGTTCCCAAAATTATATTTGTTATGCTTGGGCTAATGTTGAAGGTTATCAGGCTGTAGGCAGATATATTGGAAATGGAAATATTTTAGGAACTTTTATCAACACTGGTTTCAGACCAGCTTGGGTCTTTATTCGTAGGTTAGACTCTACAGGCAACTGGATACTTATGGATGAAGCAAGAAATCCTGGAAACCCTGTTAATGAAAGATTAAGAGCAGAATCTAATAATGGTACAAGTGGAAGTTACAATGTTGCTTACTTCTTTTCCAATGGATTCCAATTACAAGATCAGTATGATGGTTCTTGGAATGCTGATGGAGGAAATTTTGCCTATCTTGCAATAGCAAGACATCCTTATAAAACCTCGAATGCGAGGTAGACTATACTATTATTATGGCTTATCAATTAAACGGAAATTCATTACCACTTGATGCACCTTTTACTGTAGGAACAGGAAAAGATGCAATCAATTATCCTGCAAATTGGCTGAGATTATCAACTGCTGAAGAGAAAAAAGCGATTGGCATTACAGAAGTTTCTGATCCAACAACCTATGATGGACGATTTTATAATTCAGATGGCTCTGCTAAAAGCTTAGTTGATGTCGATGCTACTTATGAAGAGGATGATCCAGACGGTACTTATAAAAAAGGTGATTTAATTAAGAATCCTGATGGAACTCAACATGTTTATTATGGTGTTAAATCTACTTTAATTCAAACAGAAAGAGGCACTGTTAATAGTTTATTAGCTGAGTATGACTGGTATGTAACCAGAAAATCTGAGAAAGGAACTGCAATTCCAGATACGATAAGTACATATCGTGATGGGGTTAGAGCAGCTTACGAAACAAGAAAAACAGAAATAAATAATTGTGCTGATACAGCAGCTTTAATAAATTTATATGATTCAACCTATGATTCTGATGGAAAGTTTGTTAAGTTTAATATGACACAATATCCTACAGATCCAAATAGGATAATTTAAAATCTGATGTATAATCAAAGACCTTCTAAAATAAATAAATTGTTGGTAGGTTCTTTAGGAATTATCTTTGGTTTATCACATTTTGCATTGATACAGTCAGCAGTTAATAAGAAAAGTAATTTACCTATAATAAATTTACCCGTAGGACCTTACACAACCTATCAGGTAGATGCTTCTGAATTTGGATATAAGATATCATATATGGCTAATGATCCAAAGGTTTTAAATAGTATAAAGAGAAGTGAAATACCAAAAGGATTCTTTGGTAATAAGAAAGAAAAAATAGTAATTAGTAAAGAATTTACAATGAATGGAGAGATAATTAATTCAAATACTCCTGAACAAGGCTCTGGACCAACAGACAAAGAGATAGCGTGTTACAAGATAGAAGGAAGTGGAGAGTCTACAGGAAAGCTTGTAGGGGCTTCTGTAGGTGTTAAAGCAGCTCCAGTTGTAAGTAATATACCTATCATAGGTTGGCTGGCTGCAGGATGGGTTGCAATGTTTGGACAGGACAAAGGTGCAGAGATAGGTGGTCAGATAGCACAGGACTTTAATGACTGCTAGTGTCTGAGATACCAGCAATAGGGATAGGTCAGATAAATGTCAATTCAATTCCTGTTAATAATATTAATCTTTCGACACCATTTACTCCACCTGTAACACTACAAATTGGATCTCCAATAGTTGATATTCCAGGTTGTGTTAAATTTAATCCTGCAAATAAAAATTCTATAGAACTTGTTAATCAGGATGATAGAGGATCTCGTGTCTTATGTGACGGTTCTGTACCTTGGTTTGAACCTTTGGATTATCAACCGGAGAATCTTATATACGTACAGGAAGAATCAGTTCCTGTTGTTGCACCACCTCCAGAAGCAAAGACAGATCAACCTGGTGTAGGTGAAATACCAAAAACAGATACAGAAAAAGATGTACCGTGCCCCGGACCTACTGACCAGAGGATAGGTGACATGAGAAATGCAGAATCCAGAGAGAAAGTTGTATCACATTCTCTCAGTCCAGATGGTAAAACCTGCATAACAAATTACGAATTAACATCACCTGTTGAAAAATATCTACCTACAACATCACAGATAAGCACGACGGCTGCAATCGCAGTCGTGGCAACCGCTGCAGCAGCTTCAACACCCATATTATTAAGGTTAATAAAGCCACTAATAAAGCAGGTTATTAAAAGAATTAAGGCTTTGTTAGGTAAAAAAGAAAAGAAATTATTTTCTACTTCTGCTCGTCTGAAGAAGTCGAAGATTCTGACGAAAGTACGTGCTGATGATTCGGAATAACACC
>MDTD01177989.1_pt1 | contig 10520 bp, 4 predicted proteins | sample 811221 | NCBI WGS metagenome assembly MDTD01 (sample SAMN05326646, study PRJNA326480) | marine metagenome | isolation source: seawater | place: Pacific Ocean: South West | collected 2011
CAATACTTTTATCTTTCAATTATTTACCTGCGCAAGATGGGTCTAATTCAATTTTCAGAAGAACTGGTATTCATGATGGTAATTTAGTTTATACAAGATTTTCTAATTTTGGGAATTTAGGCAGTAGATATGAGCCTCCTAAAATGGAGTGGCCTAAGGGATCTGGTACTTGGTATGGATATGAATTTATTATGATGGCAGGAGCAGAGGTCACTGATACAAGTGGTAATGTAATTCATATCATATCAGAAAATTATACAAATGCTGGTTCATTTGATATTTCCCCAGATCAAACTCATACATATGGTTGGGAGCCTTTACCTGGATATTTTAATCTAGGATCAGACAATCAGGATGAATATCCAGCTATGAGTCACAAACCTGAAACTTGGCCAGATTCTTGGCCGCATGACTATCCTGGCACGGCTGGATCAAGAGATGGTTTATGGAATGGTGAGTTTGGAGCTTATACTAGAGCAGATCAAGAGAGCTATTATGTAATGGATGATAGGTATAACGATGAATTTGATTATTTCCCTTTTACAGGTAGCGCAATTGATTCAACAGGATTCCCGCTGGGTAGGAGAGGTATAGGTTTGCAAGTAGGTGTAAGAGGATATCAGTGGGTTCAAGTTCAAGCTGAAGATATTTTGATTGTTAGATATGATATTAAAAATGTTAGTGATAAAATTTTAGAAGACGTTGTTTTTGGGATGTATGTTGATCCTGCTGTAGGAGGGCAAGGAGATTCAATGGATGACAATGCAGAATTTGACACGGAGGAGGACATAACTTATTGTTGGGATATGGATGGAATAGATAATCAAGGAAGACCTGGAGTAGGATATTTTGGTTATGCATTTTTAGAAAGTCCAGGTAATCCACTAAATGGTTATGATGATGACCAAGATGGATTAGTTGATGAAAGTCAAGATAATGATCGAGGTGATTTGATTTTTGGGCCTATCGGTAATTTTGGAGAACCTAAATTACATTGGGAGGGAGATGAGGATGGTGATTGGAGAACATTTGATGATAAAAATCTTAATGGAGAATGGGACGTTGGAGAAGAAATTTGGGATGATACAGGGTCTGATGGTATAGGTCCTAGCCAAGAAGGTTATTTAGGTCCGGACCTCGATGGTACTGAGGCTAATGGTGTGCCTGATCATGGAGAGCCTAATTTTGGTAAAACAGATAATGATGAATCTGATCAAATTGGATTAACTAGTTTTTTATTACGTCCAGCAGGTAATAGTAGTGATGATGAAAATACATGGAATCAAATGACTCCTAGTGTTTTTGCTGGCGCATTGCCGAGTAACTTAGCATTCACATACGGTTCTGGATATTTTTCAATGCCTTTAAATGCACAAAGAAAGTTTGCAATAACATGTTTATTTGGTAATGACTACGACGATATCATAAGAAATAAAAGGACAATGCAGAAAATTTATGATGCTGATTATAGTTTTGCTAAACCCCCGAGAACCCCAATTTTGACAGCTGTTGGGCAAGATAGACGTGTAGTGTTAAAATGGGATAATAATGCAGAAATGTCGATAGACCCTATTTATGGGAAGGATTTTGAAGGATATTTAATTTACAGAGCAACAGACCCTTCATTTAATTCAGTGAAAACTATAACGGATGCATATGGTAATGCTATCTTTTGGGAGCCAATAGCTCAATTTGACTTGAAAAATGGTTTATATGGTCCTCATCCTATAGCTATCGGAGAAACAGGCGCTAATTTTAATATGGGTGAAGATACAGGGTTACAATACTATTACATTGATGAAAATGTGGAAAACGGTAGAACATATTATTATGCAGTTTGTTCATATGATAAAGGATATGATATTGATTTTTTTAATCGTGGTCTTGTGGAAAAAGATCAACTTTCTATAACTGCTCCGAGCGAGTCTGAAAAAAATATTGAGACCAATCTTCTTGGTGAGGTTGTTTCGATGGGTCGAAACTGCGCTACAATCGTTCCAAACTCTCCCAGTGCAGATTATGTTGCTGGAGAAATCGGTAATGTTAAATTTAGTGGTTCTGCCACTGGATTTGTTAATGTTAGCGTATTAAATCCTGATGAACTAAAAAATGATAAGATATATCATATAACATTTTCTGATACCACAATATCTAAGCTAACAAAGGGTATAAAAATAGAAAACATAACTGATAATTCAATAATTTATGAGTCAGAAGTTTATGATGAAGAGTATTTGAGGTTAAGATCTTTTGAAGGTCTTCATTTTGACTTAAGAAATGATTCATTCCCTGCCCCTAAGAATTATGGATGGGAATGGTCAAATGGTTCAAATAGTATAGATGCGTTTGTAGAGCTGGATAATTCAACTAGAGCAGTTGCAATTCCAGAAGACTTTGAAATCCGAGTATCAGAATTTGGTGCAGATACTTCTTATAATCCCTTAGCTTTTCTTCGCACGCCTGTCAATTTTGAGGTTTGGAATACGACTGTAAATGAAAAATTTAAATTTGGTTTGAACGAAAGAGTAAATATTGATAGTGTATTAAATGGTGGTGATCAAATAATTATTTATTTTGATGTTCAAGGTTTTAGTTATAAATCCTGCTGGAAGATCACTATGGATTCTGTCCTGACCCAAGAACCAACCCCAGGTGATATTTTTAAATTAGTTGTTTCTAAGCCTTTTGGCCAATCGGATACATATGAATTTGTATCTAGTAGTACAAAAATAAGTGATGAAGTAGCTAAATCAAAAATGGATGATATTTATGTGGTACCAGATCCATATGTCGTTACTGCATCTTGGGAGAAACCTTTATACTATTCATCAGGCAGAGGTGAGAGAAGAATTGATTTCGTCAATTTACCAAGTGTTTGTACTATAAAAATATTTTCAATGAGTGGAAAGCACATAAAAACCATCGATCGTCAAAGTAATATACAAAATGGAGCTGAATCATGGGATCTAATTACTGAAGACGGATTGACAGTTGCTTATGGTGTGTATATATACCATGTAAACGCTCCAAATATTGGTACTAAAACAGGAAAGTTTTCTCTTATTAAGTAAATATTATGATATATAAAATTCAAAACTCGAGTATGTATTTTATATTGTTCTTTACAACATTTTTATTCGCTCAATCTGGCGAGGATGATTTTGCAGATTTAAACTATACAAGTGAAATATACAACAGAGGTTCCACCGCAGCAGCTTTTTTAGAAATTGGTGTGGGAGCTAGGGCCACTGCTTTGGGTAATGCATTTACTGCGGAGTCAGATGATCCATCTGCAATATTTTGGAACCCTGCTGGTTTAGCTTGGATTAGAGGTTTAAAAATATCTTTTAATCATGCGGATTGGTTGGCTGATACAGATTTTCAGAATGTAAGTTTGGTGATGCCCGTAAATAGTAAGAGCACTATTGGATTATTTTTTACGTATTTGGATTATGTGCATAATCAGAAAGTAAGGACTATTTCACAGCCGCAAGGGACAGGCGAATACTATGGTGCTTCTGATTTTAATATTGGTGCTGCTTATTCTGCAATACTAGGTGAAAGATTCTCTTTTGGTGTTACTGGTAAGTACATAAGACAAGAAATTTGGCATGAAGTAGCTTCAGGTTATGCTATGGATATCGGTATTAAATATAATACGAAATATGATGGTTTATCACTTGGCAGTAGTATATTAAACTTTGGCTCTGAAATGAAGCTAGGTGGTCGTGATCTAGTTAGAGCATTTGATGCCGATCAATTAAATTATTCAAATGATAAATTAAATGTGCTGCTTACAACCGATTCGTTCCCATTGCCATTAATAATTAGGTCTGGTATATCTTACTCAAAATCGTTTTCACCACAAAGCTCAGTATTATTACTTTTAGATCTTTTACATCCAAGCAATGATTCTGAGAGCATAAACATAGGAATTGAATATACTCTTTTTGAATTGATTTCATTTAGAACTGGTTTCAATTCTTTATTCAATTCAAAAAGTATTTCAGGAGAAACTTTTGGAGTTGGACTAAAGTCAAACAAGAAACTTATTTTACCAATTGATTTGGACTACTCATTTTCTAATTGGGGGGTATTACAAATGGTTCACCGTTTCTCAATTAGTTATTCATTTTAAATTTTTAAAAAAACTGATTTTATAATGTACCAATTATTTAAAAACCTATTACCTTTTTCACTTTTCTTATTTTTAAATTTTATATTTTCTCAACAAGCTACAATATTTAGGTTCAATGCAGATTATAACAATGGGAGTACCCTTCAAAATGAATACGAAAAAAATGTAGATATATCTTTTAGAGTTGATGATATAGAAGAAACAGCAAGGGGGGATGAAGATAGTTGGGAATATAGTAAAAGAAAAACCGCTTACTTTTCAAACGATGCTTCATATATCCAGACTACAGGTCCGGTAATTCAATCAGTTTTTGGTCCACACACAATATCTGGTGAAATATTTATAAAACCATTTGAGCAATCAGGTCAAATTTTAAGCTGGGGTGATAATAATCAAAATAATATTAATATAAGGTTTTTCGAGCAAGGGGTAATTCTCGAGCATAAAATCAATGATATATGGTATTTATCTCAAATAGAATATTCGTTTGAATTGCTTGATTGGCATCATATTAATTGGTTTTCAAAAGTATTCTCTGATTCATTAAGCCTGGGTATCTATATAAATGGTAAATTTATTGAGTCTGAAACATTTACAACCGTACCTAATGGCTTTACTATATATAATTCACCTGTAATAATCGGGTATAATCAATTGACAGGTAATGCAGGTTTCAGAGGAGAGCTATATGCAATAAACATAAAAAATTATTTTGTAGAAAATCAATATTTAACTGCGTCTATTCCTTTCGATGGGAGTGCTTACTTTGGAATACCAAATAATCATGATTATCAAGTTGGGTCGAGTATTAATAATATTGACCAAAGAGTATTCACGAACCAGACAGAGGTAAACAGCGCTGTATTTGTACCGTATCAAAATGACAATTTCATTCCACAAGGTGTAACTAATACCTTTGAGGATGACCAAGCTAGTACCTCATCTGACGGTATGGTTTATATATCATTGTATCATAAGCCCCAGACGGGTCAAACTGGGCTTAAAAAATCTATAATAGTAGAGCTTGACCCAACAAATAATCTTAAGGTGAGAAGATGTTTCAGACTAAATGGATACCTGAGAACAGCACATAATGGTGGTATCGCTTTCAGGAATAATAAAATATACGTTTCTTCAATGTATAAAATTGAAATATATGACATACCAGAATATGTGCCAACTAGTGATAAATATATTGATTTATATACAGATTTAAATAACTTATTCTCAGTAGACTGTCAATCATCATTTGTAACTTATTTCAATGATTCTTTATGGATAGGTGAGTATAGGACTAATTCAGAGAGTAATCCTTATTTATTGGGCTATCCTTTAAACGAATCTGGTGATGTTTTAACGTATCAGGCACCCACAATTTATAGGCTGCCTCGTCGTTCTCAAGGAGTAGCATGGAGAATTATTGAAGGCCAAAAATATTTGTATATCAGTCAAAGCAATGGTGGTACCAATTATGGGAAAATATATAGATGTCTTTCTAGTGGTTTATCGCAAGGGCAAGAGCCAGAAATTGATACTACATTTAATATTCCCTCTGGTGCAGAAGATTTAAGTTTTAATCAGGATGGAGACTTACTTACCGTTTCAGAATCAGGGGCGAATTATTTCCATGATTCTTGGTCAACTTTTTATCCATTTTATTACAGTATCCCTAATTCGTTGATAAATAAGGTAGGTCAAGATAATTTAAGTACTAGTTCTCATTTTAATTCTTCCTCAAAAAACTTTGAGATAAAGATATATCCTAATCCTACAAATAATTCATTAAATGTTAGATATGAATTATCAGAATGGGAAGAGCAGGGTGGATTAAACGATACTATTCATTTAAAAATCTATAATATTTTAGGAAAATTAGTTCATAGTGAAATTAAAGTAGCATATCAAGGACCTAAAATATCATATAACGTCGATGCTTCAAATTTTAGATCTGGAACTTATTATGTAACACTTTCTCAAAATGGTAAACTAATTATGAGTAAAAAATTCGTTAATCTAAAATAATCAATGTTACTATTGATAGTTTTCTAGTTGTGTTAAACATTAGAAATAAAATATTAGCACTAATTTGTATTATGTTGGGTTTAATCGGGTACTATTTACTCCATGATAAAGAAAATAATGCTCCAATTCTTGCGGTTGTAGGTTCTAGTTATATATCAGTTGATGAATTCATAAAAAGCTATAGTTTTGGTTCTTCACAATTAAAAGCTAAAGAAAATCCAAAATTATCATACCTTGAGGCAATGATTAATGAAAGGGTATTAGCTCAAGACTTGTCAAAAAATAAAAAGTATTTAATCGAAGACAGTGATTTAAGAATAGAACTTTTGAGAAAAGAATTAATTGTAGAAAAGATTTTTGAAAATCAGGTTGAAGATAAAGTTGAAATATCAGATGAAGAGGTACTAAAAAGTATATTAGACGCTCAAAAGAAAATAAAGATATCTTACTTATATAGTATTAATTATGATCAAATATTAGAATGTGATCACCTAATAAGTAATGGACATGACTTTGATTATATTAAAAATAGTCTTGGCCAAGACTATGATTTATTTATTAATCAGACACCCTTTATGAACAACAATCAAATTGTTGAGCCATTCAAAAATGTTATTTTTAATTTAGTTCCAGGAAATTTTTCTAAAATTTTGCGGACTGATATAGGTTATTATATAATTAAAATAGATGATATAATCAAACGATCTCTTTCTGCGATAGAAATTCAAAATTCTAAATCAACACATATTAAAATAATTAAAAATAGAAAGAGCGAACAATTAGCGAGAAATTTTGTTAATTCTTTCATGTCCCCTAAAAATATTAAGGTTGATAATAAATCGTTTCATAACTTGGCAAATAATTTATATAAAATGCTTAACGGGGAAGGGTTTTTAAAAGAAAATTTTTTTATTTCAAATGAAAATCAATCTCTAAATTGGTTGAATGATTCTTTAATAGTGCACAGTGAAGGAATGATTCTTACTAAAGAAATTTTAAAAGAAATTAGGTTGCGTCCACTTCGATTTAACAATAAAAATATTAAATCTTTTAAGAGTGATTTTGAGAAAAAACTTGCTATCATCATCCGAGACTATTTTTTAGTATTAGAGCATGAAAAATTTGGAGGAATTAATTTTTCATCTTTAGATAGCGAAATTAGTCATTGGAAAAGAACATTTACTATTGATGATTTCATGCAAAAATTTCATTATGATAATCATACTAAAAAAATAGACTATGATTTTTTTAATAAAAAATTAGATAGTCTAAAAACAAAAATTAATATTTCAATAAATATGCAACTTTTATCTGAAATTGAGGTACTTGATAAAATTCAAGGTCAAATTCCAGAACTAAAATTATTTAAACTTGGCCTACCATACCTCAAAAAAGCATATCCAACTCCTAGTTCATTTTTTAAATATGTTAATTCAAATTAAATGAAATGATAAAGGTATATTTGTAAAAATTTGTAATATTTTAAATATGAAAAATTATAAACTTTCGATTTATTTTTATTTGATCGCTAATATTTTTACTCAAGATGATTCATATAGATTAAAATCATACATTGCAGATTCATATCATTCTCATGTAGAAAAAATAATGACATATAATGTCCTAAATTATAATGGTGACAACGATAGGGATGTATATTTCAGAACCATTATAGACTCAGTTAGTCCTGACATGATTGTAATTCAAGAGTTAAATGGTATAAATGGGTTTATTAATTTTTTTATTAACATTTTAAATGTAATTAATCCCAATGAGTGGTCATATGCTGACTTTATAGACCAATCAGCTATTAATGACATTGCGCTTTTCTATAAATCTGAAAATTTTTCTTTAATAAATACTTCTTTAATACCAACAGCTCAAACAAATGGAACTAGAAATGTAGTAGAATGGATTATGCTTCATAATGAATCATCTATAATTTTTCGCGTTTATGGAGTTCATTTTAAAGCCAATCTTGGATATGAGGATCGTAGAAGAATTGAAATGAGCATTATGAGAGATTATTTAAACCAACTTCCAGACAATACTAATTTTATTGTTGCAGGTGATTTTAATGTTTATAACTATTCTACTGAGCCTGGATTTCAAATTATTACAGATCCTGGTTTAGATAATAGTGGTCAACTTTTTGACCCTTTAGATCAGTTAGGTGATTGGCATGCCAATATTGACGAGGTGGATTGTGAATATGCCAGTATGCATACACAATCTACAAGAGTTTTAGATTTAGGCGATGGTGCAACAGGTGGAATGGATGATAGGTTTGATTGGATACTTGTCTCTTCATCAATTATTAACGAATCAAACATAATCAATTATATAGATGGATCGTATTTATCTTTTGGAAATGATGGCAATCATTGCAATCAATCTATAAATCAAGGGGTAAATAGTTCCGTCCCCCAAGCAATGGCAGATGCTTTACATGCTGCATCTGACCATACACCGGTAATCGCATCTTTTAGGTTTGGGATCCAAGATACTTCTACTGTAAGAATAAGTAATGAAATATCAAAAAGTTTGTCTGGGTGGCAAAGATGGTACCCAAACCCATTTAATTCTACAACAACATTTAAATATAAATTAAAAACTGATCAATTGGTTAAAATAACTATTTATGATCTATATGGTAGAATTATAAGAGTTTTAAACCACAAATATCAATTTGCTGGGGAAAAATCAATTAAATGGAATGGTAAAGATGATCAAAATAAAAAAGTATCATCGGGTATTTATTTTTGTAATCTTGAAATTGGTCAAAAACATAAATATTTTAAGGTAACATTATTAAACTGAGTTCAAAATCAATAAACTAAAAATTTTAACTTTTTGTATTACTAAAAGTCTATTATAAATATAAAAAATTAATTGAGAGCTATATGTATAAGTACAAGTCTTTTAGAATAAGTTCAAATCTTAAAATCATAATTACAACAATATAGGGAGTTAGAATCTTAGAGCGTTGCCCTTACAAGGCAGATTTCGGGAGCTCAAATCTCTCAACGCCCGCGTCTTAGAAGCCCTTGTTTATTGACGGGAGGTTTTGTTTTTATACAAGTCCATCAAAATTTTCATTTTTAATCATTGTATGACATTAATGTTCAAAAATTGGACACATTCCTTATTCCATTCTTTATTTCAACCAAAGTGAGGCGCATACCCCGTTTGATGGAGGGTAGGTTGTATAAAAAAGATGCTTACACAAATTGCCCCAATTATTTTGTAGCTTTGATTATGAATCCTATCGTCAAATTCTATAAGACAAGGAATTATACTCTATTTGATTGGGGGATAGAGTGAACCGTAGATATGATATTGATTGGCTTCGTGTTTTTGCATTAGGACTTTTAATTATTTATCATATAAGTATTGTTTTCCAGCCTTGGGCTTACCTTATTTATTTCCCTCAAAGTGAAAAATCAATTGAAAGTATTTGGTTAGTAATGGGTTTGATAAATATTTGGCGTATCCCACTTTTGTTCATTATTTCTGGTATGGGTGTTTATTTAGCTATGCGTAGAAGAAACTGGAAGGAATTACTAAAAGATAGGATAAAAAGAATACTGTTACCTCTTATTTTTGGTTCATTAATTATTGTGCCAATACACGTATATATTTATCAGGCATTTATGGGTTTAGATAATGGATACTTTCCAAGTCCAAGTCATCTTTGGTTCTTGGGAAATATTTTCATTTATGTTCTTATAATGTGCCCCATTTTTTTCTATATGAAAAAAAATGAGGACAATTTTTTATCTAGCATATTTAAACGCGCATTAAAATATCCTGTAACATTATATCTAATAACAATTCCATTCATCATTGAAGCAGCATTACTAATTAGTCAAGAACAAAGATTTGAGTCTTATGCTTTTACGGTTCATGGTTTTTGGGTTGGCCTACTGGCCTTCTTTACAGGTTTCTTTTTTATTTCGATGGGTAACTCATTTTGGAATGCGACTAGGAAAATAAAAAGTTTTGCCTTAGCGATTTCAATTCCTCTTTTTTTCATTCGATTGATTTACTTTGAACTTGGGGGCCCGTTCTATTTAATTGTAATTGAATCTTGGAGCTGGCTTTTTGCTTTATTCGGATTTAGCTCAACTTATTTTAACAATCCCAGCAAATTATTAACCTATCTTGCAAAAGCTGTTTATCCAATTTATATCCTACATATGATTTTTCTATTCGCAGCTTCGGAATTAATTTTAACTCGTCCAGCCCATATAGATAAGGCTTATACTATTATTGCCATTGAGTCAAATAGTCCAGCTGATAAAGCCATGCTTTTAAATGGTGACCAAATAATAACAAAATTTGAAAATTGGAAACCTGG
>MDTD01015317.1_pt1 | contig 10519 bp, 9 predicted proteins | sample 811221 | NCBI WGS metagenome assembly MDTD01 (sample SAMN05326646, study PRJNA326480) | marine metagenome | isolation source: seawater | place: Pacific Ocean: South West | collected 2011
AATTCTCAATTTTTTCTGTTAATAAAGCTATTTGAATCTCAGATGATCCTGTATCTTTATCATGAATAGCTAATTCTGCTGTTTTTTTGCTCATATTTATTTTCCTACTTATTTGCTTGTTTAATTAAATTTTCTATTTTTTCTGCATATTCAAAAGAGTCGTCTTTTCTAAAAAGAATTTTTGGTAAAAATTTTGCTATTATTTTTTGTGATAGTATTTTTCTTATTAAAAAAGAATATTCTTTTAATTTTTTGATAGTTTTATCCGCATCTTTTCCACCTAAAGGTAGTACATAAGCTTTTGCAATTTTTAAATCTTGGCTCATTCTAACTTCTGTTACAGTTATATTGTTTGTTTCCAAATCAGGAATTTTTGCTTCATTCCTTATAAAAATCATACTCAAAGACTGCTTTATCATTTCTCCAAATCTGAGTTGCCTTTGAGTAATTTGTTTTCCTATTCTATCAGCCATTATATTGATCTCTCGGTAGATGTAACACTAAAAGCTTCAATTGTATCGTTCTTTTGAAAGTCCATGTAGTCTTTTAAAGCGATACCACACTCTTGGCCATTATCTACTTGTTTTACCTGGTTTTTTTCTCTAAATATCGTCGATATTGTACCCGTATAAATAATAGCGCCATCTCTTATAATCCTAACACTTGAGTTGGCAAGAATTTCACCATCAGTCACTTTGGAACCTGCAACTTTGCCTGCACCAGAAACTTTAAAAATTTCAAGAATTTGGGCTGTACCAGTAATGTTTTCTTGCACATCTGGAGCTAGTAAACCTGACATACTTTTTTTAACAAAATCTAGAACTTCATAAATAATATTATATGAGGATATCTTAATATTTTCTTCCTCAGCTAGTTTTTTCGCTTCTTTGCTTGGTTTTACATTAAACGCTATTAAAATTGCTCTTGATGCTTTTGCTAAAGTTACGTCAGTTTCTGTTACCATACCTATATCTGCCAAAATTATTTTGGGTTTCACTTCATCGTGTTTAATTTGATTAATTGCGCTTTTAATAGCCTCTGAAGATCCATGAACGTCTGATTTAATAATCAAATTCAAATCTTGAGATGAATTATTTGAAAATGCAGATTCTTGGGTTGCAAATGATAATGGATTCTTTATGTCCTTTTTTTCCTCTGCTCTATTTTCACTAAGATTTTTTGCCTCTTTTTCATTATTCAAAACAATAAAATCATCCCCCGATTTAGCAGCACCGTTAATTCCTAAGATTTCAACAGGTGTTGAAGGAATTGCTCTCTCAATATTTTTGCCTTTATCATTTATGATTGCTCTAATTTTCCCCCATTTAATTCCACTAACGAAAAAGTCCCCTTTTTTTAGAGTTCCACTTGTTATAATAATATTAGCCACCGGACCTCTTCCCGTATCAATCTTAGACTCTAAAACTACTCCTGTAGCTTTTGACTCAAAATCAGTTTTTAAATCCAATATTTCTGCTTGTAAAATTACTGCTTCCAGTAATTTATCTAAGTTTAATTTTGTTTTTGCTGATATCTCAACCATCAACGTATCTCCGGACAAGTCTTCAGCGATCAATTCATGCTCCAATAATTGATTTTTTATTTTTTGAGGATCAGCGTCAGGTAAATCACATTTATTTATTGCAACGACTATTGGAACTTTTGCAGCTTTAGCATGCTTTATTGACTCTATGGTTTGTGGTTTTACGCCATCATCTGCAGCAACAACTAAAACAACTATATCAGTCAATTTCGATCCTCTTGCACGCATTTCTGTAAAAGCAGCATGACCAGGAGTATCAATAAAAGTTAAATCATTATTTCCACTTTTTATTTGATAAGCTCCAATGTGTTGTGTTATTCCACCAAATTCTCCAGATACAACGTTTGCACTTCTCAAAACATCTAGTACAGATGTTTTTCCATGATCAACATGACCCATCACTGTTATTATAGGCGCTCTACTTTTCAAGTTCTCAGATCTAGAATCTTTTATCTTTTTAATAATCTCCTCAGCTTTTTCTTCACGAATTGGATTATGTCCAAATTCCTTGACAAGATATTCAGCTGTGTCTGCGGCTAGAGTTTGATTGATTGTTACGGTAACTCCCATGCTGAACAAATGTTTAATCACATTACTAGATTGTTCTGCCATTTTATTTGCTAATTCTCTCACCGTAATAGCCTCAGGAATATTTATATTTCTTTTTATTGGTTTTTGGCTCTCTCTATCATCCTCTTTGTTAATATTTTTTAATTCTTTTTGTCTTGCTCTTTTAACAGACGCAAGACTTCTTTCTCTTGTTTCTATTTCATCACTTAGGGCTCTTGAGACTGTCAATTTAACATCTCTTTTTTTTGAGCCTACTTTAGATTTTTTATCTTTATCGTCCTCTTTTTGGAATTTCTTAGTAGCCCTTTGCTCTGCAAGCTTACGTTTTTCAAAATCACTTAAGCCTAAACTAGAATTACTTACCTTAAAGTTTGCTTTGTAATTTCCACCTTTTTTAAATGTAGTTGATAAGGATTTATGACCACTGCTCTTAATAGTTTTACTATTACCTGAAAATTTAGGTTGATGCTTATTAATTATAACTGTTTTTTTTCCTTTATTATTTATACTATCAATACTTTTAAACGATTTTTTAGGTCCACCAGAAATTGTTAGTTTTGCTTTTTTGTTTTCCATTACTCATCTCTCAATCTTTGTAAATTACATTTCTAGCTGACATTATTAAATCATCTGCCTCAGATTTAGATAATGCAAAGTCCTCCAAATATCCCTGGATTCTAATTTTTTCACCCTTTATTACATCAAAACCTCCTGTTAATTCATCAGATGCCAAGTCAGCAAAATCTTCAAGTTTTAAAATCCTCTGCTCACCTAAAGTTAACAACATTCCGGGCGTTAAACCTTTTAGATTAATTAAATCATCAGAAATTCCCAAGTCTTTTATTCTCTGTGAAATATCTTCTTGATCTTTTTTATGAAATTCTTTTGCTCTCTCGATTAAAGCTTTAGCTGTATCTTCCTCAATTCCTTCAATTTTTTTGAAATTTTCCAAAGAACTATCTTTAATATCATCAATAGTTGAAAAACCTTCAGCAACAAGTAATTGTCCCAATGTTTCATCTAACTCCAAATTTTTAACAAAATTTTCTGTTTTTTCTTTAAACTCTTGTTGTCTTCTCTCGGAATCTTCTTGATCTGTCATTATATTGATCTCAAAATTCAACAATTTTGTTGCAAGCCTCACATTTTGTCCTCTACGTCCTATGGCTTTACTTAAATTTTCCTCAGTTAAGATCACATCTAATTTTTTTCTTTCAATGTCAACGTTTACTCTTTGGACCTCAGCAGGAGACAATGCATTTGAAACTAAAATTGCTGGATCCTCTGACCAATTTACAATATCAATTTTTTCACCTTGTAACTCATTAACAACAGCTTGCACTCTCGACCCTCTCATACCAACGCATGCACCCACTGGATCTAAAGAAGTATCAATTGCTTTAACACAAATTTTTGCTCTACTTCCAGGATCTCGAGAAGATGATTTAATCTCAATTAATCCGTCATAAATTTCTGGTACCTCTTGAACAAAAAGCCTTTCCATAAATTTTGGGTGGGCTCTAGACAAAAATATTTGCTGACCTTTATTTTCTCTTCTTACATCATAACAATAAGCTTTAACTCTATCTCCTGCTTTTATATTTTCTCGAGGAATAAGCTCATTTTTTTGTATTATTGCTTCAGTTCTTCCCAGGTCTACAATAACATTGCCAAATTCAAGTCTCTTCACTATACCACTTAAGATAGTATCTTTTTTGTCTTTAAAATCATTAAACTGTCTTTCCCTTTCTGCTTCGCGCACGTTGAAGCTTATTACTTGTTTAGCAGTTTGGGCAGCTATTCTTCCAAAATCAAATGCTGGAAGTGGTTGTAGAATTTCATCACCAATTTTTTTATCTTTATTTTCCTCATTTAAAGTTATTGCGTCTTTCAACTTTATCTCGGTGTTAGAATTTTCTGGATTATCTGAGATTGTCAGCTTTCTGAAAATTTCAATGTCTCCATTTTCTCTATTGATTGCAACTTTAATTTCATTGTCATGACCAAACTTTGATTTAGCGGCTTTAGCTATACCGGTCTCCATAGAATTTATGATCAGTTCTTTGTCTATAGCTTTTTCTAATGCAACCGCTTCAGCGATTCTTAGTAGTTCTAATTTATCAGCTCTTTTATTTAACATTTTTGTTTAATCCAAAAAAAAATGGGCCAAAGCCCATTTTTGAAATCAATTATTTACTCGAAATATAGTAAAGTTTTATATTTATTCAATAAAAACTATTTAGTAAAAACACCAGTTTTATCAGTATTTTCCCAAGAAAAAGCTCCGTCTTTTTCAGGTGTTCTTCCAAAATGTCCATAGGCAGCTGTTTTTTCATAAATAGCTTTATTTAATCCTAACATTTCTCTAATCCCCCTAGGGCTTAAATCAAAATTTTCCTTAATTTTTTCTAAAACGAATTTATTTTTGTCTAAATCATTATCAAAAAGGTTTACGTAAATTGATAAGGGTTTTGATACTCCAATAGCATATGCCAGCTGAATCAAACATTTCTCAGCAATTTTAGAAGCGACAATATTTTTTGCAATATACCTTGCTGCATATGCAGCTGACCTGTCGACTTTAGTTGGGTCTTTTCCTGAAAAGGCTCCACCTCCGTGTGGTGCGGCTCCACCATAAGTATCAACAATAATTTTTCTCCCAGTTAATCCGCAATCTCCATCGGGACCCCCGATCACAAAATTGCCAGTTGGATTTACATAAAATTCTTTTTCATCAAAATCTTTCATAAATTCTCTAGGTATCGAATTTAGTAGATATGGTCTAAGCATTTCTCTTACTTGCATCTGATTAACATTAGCTGAATGTTGAGAAGATATAACTACTGACTTAACCATAGTGGGCTTTCCATCCAAATATTGAAATGTTACTTGACTTTTAGAGTCGGGTTCAATATTTTTTAATTTTCCAGATTTCCTATCCTCAGCCATCATTTTTAAAATTTTGTGTGAGTAATGAATTGGCGCAGGCATCAAAACCTCAGTTTCGTTACAAGCATAACCAAACATTATTCCTTGGTCTCCAGCTCCCTCATCTTTATTTCCTGAAGAGTCTACACCTATCGCAATATCAGATGACTGTGAGTGAAGATGAGATTCTACTTTAGTAGCCTCTTTCCAAGTAAAGCCTTCTTGGTCGTAGCCAATGTCTTTAATACAATCTCTCACTTTTTTTATCAAAACATCTTTATTTATTTCTGGACCTCTTACTTCGCCAGCTAAAACAACTTTATTTGTGGTTGTAAGTGTTTCACAAGCTACTCTAGAGTAAGGATCTTTAGACAAATAAGTGTCTACCACCATATCAGATATTCTATCTGATACTTTATCTGGGTGTCCCTCTGAAACCGACTCGCTTGTGAAAAGAAAGTTTTTTAAATTACTCATCTTTAATTCTATTAATGGAAAAAATTAAAAAAATATACAACAAAATTATTAACATAAAAATTTTATTACCATAAAAAGAAAATATTGTTGGATCTATAACTCTTCTTTTTTCAAAATCAATGAAACCATTTTTGCTATAATCTATCTTTTTTTCGATCTCTCCCAATGGATTAATTATTGCTGTCATGCCATTATTAGCTGACCTAATAACATATTTTCCTGTTTCTATGGCTCTGAAAATACTGTGAGCAAAGTGTTGTTTGGGCCCAATAGATTTACCAAACCAACCGTCTTCCGATATATTAATTATAAAATCGTAATTATTATTTGTAGTTAAATTACCTGTGTAAATTATTTCATAACATATCAAAGGTAAAAACTTAAACTCCTGAGAGTTATTCTTAATATGAATAATTTTTCTTTCTTCTCCTTTAGTGAAAGAACTAATATTATTTGTAATTATTTTTAAACCAACTTTGTTAAATAAATTTTCAAAAGGTAGAAACTCTCCGAAAGGTACTAAGTTAACTTTATTGTAATTTTGAAGCAAATTTAATTTATTATCAAATAGTGACAATGAATTAAAATATTCATAATTTCCATTAACTAACGATCTACTTGAAATACCAAGTCCAATTAAATGATTTTCACTAAAGTTTTCATTAAACAACCGCTTATATAACGTCAACTCATCCAGATACGTATTTGGTATAATACCCTCTGGCCATAAAAAAAAAGTTTTTTTACTAGGTTCGGGCGAACTTAAATTTATCAACTCATAAATTGTTTTCTCTGCCTGATTGCTTATGTAAAATCTATCTAAACTGATATTTGATCCAATAACTCTTATTAGATAAGGATTTTCTATAATTTCTTTATTTAAAAAATTTTGTTTATAGAATTTTCCATAAGATAAAAATAATATTGGAATTAGTAACATTAAAATAGAAACAAAAACCTCAACTTTTGATTTTCGTAAAATATAAATTGCAGGTGCAGAAAAAAAGCTAATAATCAAAAGATTTAATGAGTATGTTCCAATAATAGATACAAAACTTATTATTCTGAGATTTTCGGAGAGACTGTAAACAAATAAATTCCAAGGGAAACCTGTAAGTATATTTCCTCTTAAAAATTCCACCAACCCAAAGAGAAGAGAAAATAAAAGAAATGAACTTAATAATTTTCTAAATTTTAATTTGTAAAAAATAAATGTTACTAGACCATAAAATAGCCCCAAAAAAGCTGGAATGAGAATTAAAGCTATCGGTATTAAAAAGTTAAAATTTGGATCAAAAGTAAGTGATATAGTTATCCAATATAAATTACTTAAGAAATAACTAAAACCAAATAACCAACCATAAAGAAAAAAAAATTTGCTTTCTCTTGGATTGCTAATTTTTTTATATAAAAAAATAAAAAAAGTACTTAATGTGAAAAAATTTATTAAGAAAAAATTTAAGGGCGGAAGACTTAGAGATGTTAATCCACCCAAAAGTAGTACAAGTAATATTTCTATTATTAATTTTTTATTCAACTTAAATTAAAATTTTTTTTACTGATCTAAATATTTTTTGTTCTTCATGAAACATTATCTGATATTCCTTTTCTCTAATATGATTAAAATTCAATAGATGTAGAAAACCATGTATAAAAATTTTTGTAACTTTTTCTTTAAAATCATAATTAGTAATATTTTTAGGTTTATTCATATAATTAAAACTTATAATAATATCTCCTAAATAAACTTCTTTAAAATTTTTAAATTTTTTTTGAAACGGAAAAGAAAGTATATCTGTATGATTATCTTTTTTCCTAAATTTTTTATTCAATTTTTTAATATTTGTATTGTTAGAAAGTAATAATGTTAAATAAACTTTTTTATTTTTAAATGTAAATTTCTTTGGGAAATACTTACATATTTTGTTGAAAAAAAATTCCTTTTTTTTAATTTTTTGTGACCAAGATTTTTCCTCGGAAAGAACATTAACCTTGATCATTGTTTTTAGAATATGCGTTCACAATTTTTGATACTAAAGGATGTCTCACAACATCTAAATGATCAAAATCTATAACTGATATTTCATTTAAATGAGATAATAACTTTTTTGCCCTTTCCAAACCTGACATTTGTTTGTTTGGAAGATCTATTTGTGATGGGTCACCATTAACTACAATTTTTGAGTTTTCACCAATCCTTGTTAAAAACATTTTGATTTGAGTATCTGTTGCATTTTGAGCTTCATCTAAAATTGCAAAAGAATTTTTAAGAGTTCTCCCCCTCATAAATGCCAAAGGAGCAATCTCAATATCTCCTATTTCAATCATCCTTTGAATCTTTTCAAAATGAAACAAATCATAAAGAGAATCGTATAAAGGTCTTAAGTATGGATCTACTTTTTCTTTCATATCTCCAGGTAAAAAACCCAATCTTTCACCCGCCTCAACAGCTGGTCTTGATAAAATTATTCTCTCGATTTTTTTTTCTAAAAGCATTGTAAGACCAACAGCAACTGCAAGAAAGGTTTTTCCAGTTCCTGCAGGACCAGCAGAAATAATTATATCACTCTCCCTCAACGCTCTAACATACCTTTTTTGTTTTTCAGATCTTGGGATAATTGATTTTTTTGGTGTTTTAATAATATCAGTAATATTTGTATTTTTAACTTTTTCATTTATCATAAACTGGTCAACAGATGACAAAATATCTTTGTCCTCTAAATTTCCATTATTTAAAAACTGGTTAACCAGAAATTGAATAGCATTTTTGACAATTTCATTTTTTTCTGAAGTAGATTTAATTAGTATTGAATTTCCTCTAGAATACAAGCTCGCTCCTGTAATTTTTTCTAATTCTTTTAAATTTTTATTAAATTCACCAACAACACCCATAAGTAAGTTGTTATCACTAAATATTACACTTAATGAATTATTTTCTGAATAAACAAATTTTAAAAGTTGCTGTGTATTTTTTTTAATTGAATTGTTCAAATTTATGCTACTCTCAATTTCAAACTCTCTAAAGTTACACCAAATAGTGTGTTTTGATTACTACTATTAATTTTAACTTTTACAAGCTTTCCAACATCTTCGTTTTTACCATCAAATATTACTGAAGTCATATAACTAGTTCTACCAAAATACTTTGAACTCTTGGATACTTTATTTTCTACCAAAACCTCTATTACCTTACCCTCCAAAGATTTATTCATTTTTTTCTGATAATTAAATAATTCTTTTTGAATAATCTTCAGTCTTTTATCGCTTAACTTTTTATCTGTTAAGGGCAAATGAGAAGCTTTTGTGCCTGGTCTTGGACTAAATATAAAAGAAAAAGAATTTATAAATCCTACCTTTTTTATAAGATCAAGAGTAGCATTAAAATCTCTTTCCTCTTCACCGGGATAACCAATTATAAAATCGCTGGAAAATTTAGCAGAAGAATTTTTCTTAATTATTTTTTCATAAATTTCATAATAGTATTCAATATTGTGCTTTCTATTCATTAACCTTAAAACTTTATTTGAACCACTTTGGACTGGTAAATGAACGAGTGGCATTAATTTTTTCGAGGTTCCGTACAATTCAATTAAATCATCACTCATGTCACTCGGATGAGAGGTTGTATATCTAATTCTCAAAATTTCAGGAATTTTTTCAATTTCCAAAATTAAGTTGGATAATTTATAATTTTCATTATTATAAGCATTAACATTCTGTCCCAATAAGGTAATCTCTTTGACCCCGTTTCCTGCAAGGATTTTTGCCTCATTAACAACTTCATTAAACGGTCTAGAATATTCAGGTCCTCTCGTATAAGGTACAACACAAAAATGACAAAACTTATCACAACCTTCTTGTATTGTTAAAAATGAGGATATTTTTGTAGATGAGTTTTTTATTTTATCTAAATAATTAAACTTTGAAATAGCATCAAAATCAGTTTCATCTAATCTCTTCTGATTATCTAAATATTCCTCTATTTTATCATTTATCTTATGATAAGCTTGGGGACCGATAACTAAATCAATGAAAGGTTCTCTTTTTAGCATCTCCTCATTTTCTGCTTGAGCAACACATCCGGCAACTATAACAAAAGGTTTTTTTTTTAATCTAAATCTTTTTTTGACCCTACCTATCTCATGATAAACTTTTTCTTTTGCTTTGTCCCTTATGTGACAAGTATTAAGTAAAAAACAATTTGTATCCTCAAGATTTTCTGTTTTCGTGAATCCTATTTTCTTTACTGTATCAATTATTCGATTAGTATCATACTCGTTCATTTGGCAACCAAATGTTTTGGCGAATATTTTTTTATTCATTTTTTTTATCTACTTTGACACCATAAAGTTCAAGCTTGTGATCAACTAATTTATAACCATATTTATTTGCAATTTTTTTTTGTAGCTCTTCTATCTCTTCATCCACGAACTCTATAATATCGCCTGTTTTGATGTCGATTAAATGATTGTGATCATCATTTATTTCATATCTAGCCTTTCCACCTTTAAAATCATGTTTTGTTAGAATTCCAGCTTCTTCAAAAAGCTTTACAGTTCTATATACAGTTGCAATGCTTATTTTTGAGTCAATTTTAGACACTCTATTATATAATTCGTCAACATCAGGATGATCGGACTCACCATAAGCTTTCTTAGACTCAGAAATTACTTTGGCAATAATTCTTCGTTGATCAGTAAGTTTTACTCCCTGTGATAAACATTTTTGCTCAATTGTTTCTGACATAAGTAATTTTAACCTGAATAGATAGGATTAATCAAATTTTTTTCTACTTTAAATTTTTTACATAAATCTGGAATATCCTCATATTTAATGTGTTTTTTGTTAGAAAAATCTAAAAAACTGAAACAATAATAATCAATTTTATTCACTAAATGTATGGCTTTAACTACAGATAAAGAATTTCTAATGCCAGCAAAACTGCCTGGTCCCTGATTTATATAGATATTCGAAATTTTTTTTAAATCTAAATTTCTTGAT
>MDTD01082552.1_pt1 | contig 10519 bp, 9 predicted proteins | sample 811221 | NCBI WGS metagenome assembly MDTD01 (sample SAMN05326646, study PRJNA326480) | marine metagenome | isolation source: seawater | place: Pacific Ocean: South West | collected 2011
AAAATGGAAGATAAATGGCTAGAATTACTGTAGAAGAAGCTTTAACAAAAGTTGCCACTAGATACGAACTAATCATACTTGCTGCTAAAAGAGCGAGACAACTCGCAACAGGTGGCAGACGACCTACTCTTGAGTGGGAAGATGATAAGCCAACAGTCATGGCATTGAGAGAAATCGAAGCTGGCACTGTAACTACAGACAATATTAATGAACTAAAGGTAGATATAGCCGACCTCGAGCAAGAGTTTTCCGAAGAATTGTCTGCTGAAGACTTACCTCAATCTTAAAAATCCAAAAAAATTCGCATTAAGCTTTAAAAACAGAGATACTTATTCTCTGTTTTGAGTATTTTATGGAATCAATTGGAGCATTATCAAAGAAGCTTTCGGATTATTTAGATCCAAAAAAGGTTAAACAAGTTAATCAAGCTTACAACTTCGCATGTGAGGCGCATTCTGGTCAGTATAGATCCAGTGGCGATCCTTATGTGACTCATCCCATAGCAGTCGCTTCTATTCTAAGCTCATTCAGAATGGATGAAGATAGTCTTTCAGCTGCGATGCTACATGACGTTATAGAGGATACAGGAATACCCAAAAGTGTCATTGAAGAAAAATTCAATAAAGAAGTTGCCGATCTAGTTGACGGAGTTAGTAAGTTAGACAAATTATCTATTACTAGTAGAACGCAAGCTGAAGCAGAGAATCTTCAAAAAATGGTCCTAGCTATGTCAAAGGACATCAGAGTCATAGTCGTAAAACTTGCCGATAGGCTTCATAATATGAGGACCCTCCTCTACCTCGATAGAGAAAAGCAATTAAAGATAGCTAGAGAAACACTAGAAATTTATGCGCCAATAGCCCATAGAATTGGAATGAATAATGTCTACCGTGAACTAGAAGATTTAGCCTTCAAAATAATATATCCCACTCGTCATGAAAGATTAAAAGCTGCTGTTAAAAAGAATAGAGGGGGTCAAAAAAGGACATTAAATAAAATACAAAAGGAACTTAATAAAAAGTTGCTAGATCAAGGCATACCGGCATATGTCGAGGGTAGAGAAAAGCATATTTATAGCATTTATAGAAAAATGAAAAAAAGACAAAGGTCTTTTGAAGAAATAATGGATGTATATGCAATCAAAATAATAGTAGATACGCCGGAAAATTGTTATAAAACTCTGGGACACATTCATAATCTTTATAAACCTGTAGAGGGAAGATTCAAAGACTACATTGCAATTCCAAAGTCTAATGGTTATCAATCCTTACATACGGGTGTTGTTGGGCTAAAAGGATTTCCTATAGAAGTTCAAATTAAAACTCAAGAAATGAATGACATGGCTGAGAATGGGATTGCTTCACACTGGCTCTATAAATCAGGTAATCAATCTGACACCAGCCCACAGATAAGGGCAAGAAAATGGGTCGCAGGACTTCTTGAGATGAGAGACAACTTTGAGTCTACTGAGGAGTTTATTGAATCTGTTAAAACTGATATTTTTCCTGATGAGATTTATGTTTTTACCCCTCAAGGAAAAATAATAGAAATGTCAGGCGGCTCAACCGCAATAGATTTTGCTTATGCGGTTCATACGGATGTAGGTCATCACTGCAAAGCTTGCAGAATTAACAGGAGATTGGCTCCCCTGAGTGTCCCGCTTGAGAGTGGACAAACTATCGAGATTCTTACAGACAAAGTTCCTCAAACTTCTCCGGCATGGCTTAATTTTGCAATCACTCCAAGAGCAAGGAATAGTATCCGTCATTATCTAAGTAATTTAAAAACATCCGAAGCAAGAAAATTTGGAAAAAAACTTCTTGAACAGTCTTTAGCTAATACAGACATCAAGCTAAGAGACATAGACAAAAAAGATCTAAGAAAAGTATTAAATAATATTGGAGTAAGAAGTTTAAATAGATTGCTAGAAGAAATTGGATTAGGTCTTAGGGTCGGAAATATAGTTGCGCAACAAATTACTGGGTTTTTAAAAAAGACTAACGATTTGAAGTCGAGCGAAGTAGTGCCTCTAGAAATCACAGGATCTGAAGGCCTAATAGTAAATTATGCAGTATGTTGTAAACCAATTCCTGGTGATTCAGTCATAGGGCATTTCACGGCAGAAAGAGGCCTAGTGATTCATCAAGAGAGGTGTAAGAATATTCTTTCAGTTAGAGAAGATCCTCAACAATGCTTCCCTGTGAATTGGGGTGAACCAACAGGTAGATCTTTCAATGCACAAATCAAGGTTGTTGGAAAAGATGAACCCGGTCTATTAGCAAATCTCGCATCTTCGATAACTAGTCAAGAAGCAAATATTGCATCAATTCAAACCACTGAGATAAATACAGGTATACATGAGTTTGTTCTAGAGCTAGAAGTTACAGATAGACTTCATCTTTCCAAGATTTTGAGAAAGATACGTTCTCTTAGTAATATCGTCTCTGTTTCTCGAATTCATGATTGGGAAATGAGACAAGCTCAAGCTTTACATTAATATGAAAAAACAAATCAAAACTAAAAAGGCTCCAGAGGCTATTGGACCTTATTCTCAAGGTATTGAAACCGATAATCTAATCTTTCTTTCTGGTCAGATTCCACTTGATCCATTGGACAAGAAGCTTGTAGCGGGCCACGAAAATCAAATTAGACAAGTGTTTCTGAATATTGAGGCTCTGTGTGAAGAGGCTGGACTGACTCTAAACCACATAGTAAAACTAAACGTATCATTGCAAGACCTTTCTCTTTTCAACTTAGTGAATGAAGTTATGAAAGAATTGTTCACTGAACCGTATCCAGCACGAGCTGCCCTGCAAGTTGCAAGGCTTCCGTTGGATTCGTCTATTGAAGTTGAGGCAATCTTAGCTAAAGAAATATAGAGAGATGACTGAAGAGTCTAAAGATCTTCTTTCCATCCAGAATTTAAAAGGTGTTGGCCCGAAAAGTTCTTCATCCCTAAATAATCTAGGTATTTTTTCAATTCCTGACGCTGCTTTTCATCTACCCTTTCGTTATGAAGACAGAAGTTTCATAACTCAAATAGGAGATGCTAATTATCAAACTCCAGTCTTAATTGAGGGAGAAATTATGAAATCAACAGTCGTCTTTAGAGGAAGGAGAATGCTTTTTTCTGAAATTTATGACGGAACTGGTAAGTTAACAATGAGAATGTTTAATTTTGCTATGGCTCAGCATAAAGCACTTGAAGAGGGTAAGATGATAAGGTGCTTTGGCACCATAACACCTGGTCCCAATGGAAAGCAGATGATACATCCTCAATATCAAGTGTTTGAGAAAGAAGATCCCATTGAAATTGAAGATAACCTAACTCCAATTTATCCAACTACATCCGGGTTACAACAAAATAAATTAAGAAAGATAATTGAGAGTTGTTTAGACTTTTGCGATAAAAATGACATATTTAAAGAAGAATCAAAAAATAAACATTATTCTGTATATGGAAATCTCCTTGAAACTCTGAAATTTCTTCATAAACCTCCTGTGGAAGCAAATCTCAACGAATTAATTGCAGGAAAACATCCTGCACAACAATCGTTAATTAAAGAGGAACTCGTCGCTCATATGTTATGTGCTGGTATTTTAAAAAATGAGCTGGAAGGGAGAACAGGACCCATCATGAAAAAAATCTCTGACGAAGAGGAAGGATTTCTAAACTCTCTGCCTTTTGACCTTACGAATGCGCAAAAAAAGGTGTGGCAAGAAATAAAGCAAGATTTAACCTCAGAAATGCCAATGAGAAGATTATTGCAAGGAGATGTTGGATCAGGGAAAACTTTGATTGGAGCTTTAGCGGCTCTGCATTCTCGATCTAATGAATGGCAAACTGCATTGTTATGTCCTACCGAAATACTAGCTGAGCAACATTATGAATCTTTTAAAGAATGGTTCGAAAATTTAGGTGTAAGTGTTAATTTACTTACAGGATCTACTAAGGCTAAAGAAAGAAAATTAATTACGAGAGATCTTAAAGAAGGAAATATCGATATTATCATAGGGACTCATGCAATCTTTCAGCTAGGTATTAAATTTGCAAATCTGGGCCTGACTATAATTGATGAACAACATAGATTTGGCGTTCATCAGAGATTTTCTATGCTGGAAAAAGGAGGGAAAGAAAAAATGAGCCCCCATCAATTAATCATGACTGCAACACCTATACCAAGAACATTAGCCATGACAGTCTACGGTTCTCTTGAGACATCAATTATTGATGAACTTCCTCCTGGTAGAAATCCTGTACAGACCTCTTCGAGGCCGAACTCTCTGCGAGATAAGGTTATTAAGAGAGTTGAAGAAGTTTGTTTAACTGGGAAACGGGCCTACTGGGTTTGTACTTTAATAGAAGAGTCAGATGAGCTTGAAGCGAAATCAGCAGAAGAACTTTATGAACAAATTTCCAGCTCACTACCAAGGATTAAAGTTGGGCTAGTTCATGGTAGATTAAAAAAAGATAAAAAAGATTCTGTTATCGAGAAATTTAGAAAAGGTGAAATACAACTTCTCGTATGCACAACTGTTATTGAAGTTGGTGTAGATGTACCTGAAGCAACTTTAATGATAATAGAAAATCCAGAGAGATTAGGATTATCTCAATTACATCAATTAAGGGGTCGTGTTGGAAGAAAAGCAAATACTGATTCTCATTGTCTACTCCTTTATAAGGAGCCCTTATCTATGTTAGCCGATGAAAGAATAAAGACTATGGAGGAGACTAATGATGGATTCCAGATTGCTGAAAAAGATCTGCAATTAAGAGGTGCGGGAGATATTTATGGTCTTCGGCAATCAGGACTAATGGACCTTAAAATTGCAAATCCCATAAGGGACTCAGATCTACTTATCGACGCTCAAAAGGAGGCTCTTGAAATTGGGAAGAACGAAAAAAAATTTGCGAAAACTCTTGTAAAAAGGTGGATCGGAAATAGAGTTGATTACTCTGATTCCTAGTCAATTCTCTCTAAAACATAAAATTTCCTCGCTGGAACTGGATATCCTTCAACTGTCAGAGATTTATCTTCTTCATCCGTCGCCTTTTCAAAAGACTTGAAAGGCATCCATTTGGTTTTTCTCTGTTCATTTAAATCAGTTAGCACTCGATTAGTTTCTTTCACTAGCTTTAAACCGATTTCTTCAAATATTTCCTTACATCCAAAATCAGTATGCACAAAATGAACATTTGGCATAGAAGCGTAGTTTCCATTCTCAGGCTGTATATACTTCCCATATTCTTCAGGTGAAATAATTGTTTCTATGACCAACTTCCCTCTTTCATCAAGTAGACTTTTGCAATGAAGTAAGTGCTCCTCTGGACTACGCTGATGATATAAAAGTCCCATACTAAAAATATAATCAAAATTAGTATTCTTTAAGCCTGAAGTTTCTAAGCGTTCCGGAACCATTCTTATTTTTTCAGTTTCTATAAAATGATTTATTGAGGCAAATTGTGAAACATGCACGAGGTTTGGTTCTAGGCAAAGAACTTGATGGGCTCCATCACCAACCATCCTGAAAGCGTAATATCCATTTCCTGAACCTACATCAAGTACTGACGCATTTCTTAAATCTAAATTTAAGGCCTGAAACCTTTCCCATTTTTTTCTTGAATCCCACTCACTGTCGATAAAAATATGATTTATCCTAAAAGGCCCTTTCCTCCAAGGCATAAGATTCAGCAGAAGTTCTTCTATTTCTGTAACATCTTTATCTTCAAAGTCTATGCTTACTTCATTAGTCAAATTAACCCTCGCATTTTTAATCTTAGGCAAATCATTTAAAGTAGAAATCCAGTCTTGTATCCTTTTATCTTTCTTTTTGCCAAAAGGATTAGTTATGTAATTAATAGATAGTTCTTCAACTTCCTTTGAAATAAACATTTTCACTTTAAAAATACGAAAGTTCTAAAATTCAAATTAGACAGGACCTTTTCGGTTTTTTTAAATCCTGCTTTGCTTGCTCTCAGTAAATGATCCTCTTCATATTCTGTAAGCAGCACTCCTTCTAAGGAATCTCGTTTCCCAGAAATTTCGAGATCAGAATATCCATTTGCTGCTTTAAATTTATGATGGGTACGGAAGATTCTGTTTGTTTGATATTTATTCTCATAATGCACCTTTTCTGATACCAACAAAACACCACCAGGTAATAATGCCCGATATATTTTCTCAAAAAGCATATCTCGTTGAGTTAAATCTAAAAATTGAACTAAATAATTCACAACTATAAAAGAAGCGTTTTCTATAGCACTCTCCATGATATCTTCTTGAAGAAATTGCACATTTTGATATTTTGGAGATTCTTGAAATCTTGTTATACACTCATTTATCATGGCCTCTGAATTATCTATTGCAATCACCCTGACGTCTTTTACGTTATTCACTATAGACAAACTCGATGCTCCTAAAGAGCAGCCGAGATCGTAGCAATTAGTATCCTTTTGATAAAATCTTTGCGCGTAGTGCGAAATTAGGCTAAGACTTGTTTTATAGCCTGGGACAGATCTATCGATCATATCTTCAAAAACTTCAGTCACCTCTTTATTGAATGAAAAAGGCAAACCACTTAAATTACCTTTTTCAAAAATATTATCCTGCTTTCCCATAACTCTCATTGTAAAATCTAAGTACTGAATATGCCTAATTACATAATAAAGTCTCCCGAAAATAATGAAGAATGGGAAAAGTATCTCCTCTTCAGGTGGGAAATTCTCAGAAAACCCTTAGGAATGTCAAAAGACTCTCTTGCCGATTCTATTGAAGACGAAAGTTATCATTTAATGGGCATTGATAAAAAGGGGAATGTGATTGCTTCAGGTAGAGTGCACTTTAATTCAAAGCATGAAGCACAGATAAGATATATGGCTGTTGATGACAAGCTTAAAAGGAAGGGTATAGGTTCAGAGATTGTTTTCAATCTAGAACGATATGCTCTATCGAAAGGCGCAAATAAAATGACTCTTAACGCTAGAGAGAAAGCTATAAATTTTTACTTAAGTCTTGGTTACAAAGAGTTAGGCCCGTACCAGTCCGATACGGGCATACCACATAAGACAATGGAAAAAAGTCTTATAGATTAAAGAAGTGGAGCTATAACCAAGCTCACTATTGCCATTACATTGATCAAAATATTCATAGAAGGTCCAGATGTATCTTTGAAAGGATCCCCAACTGTATCACCAACAACTGCCGCGGAATGAGTATCCGTTCCTTTTCCTCCTAGATTTCCTTTCTCAATATATTTTTTAGCATTGTCCCAAGCGCCTCCAGCATTTGCCATAAAGAGCGCCATCAAAACACAAACAAGCAAACCTCCAGCGAGCATTCCGCCTAATGCTTCTGCTCCAATTCCAAGTCCAACCAGGGGCGGTGCAGAAACAGCTATGATTCCGGGAAGAAGCATCTTTTTAAGAGCTGCTGCAGTTGCTATATCAACACATTTAGCAGTATCTGGCTCAGCATTTCCTTCTAAAAGGCCAGGTATCTCTTTGAACTGTCTTCTGATTTCATTAATCATTTCAAAAGCAGCGTCTCCAACAGCAGTCATTGTTATTGAAGCTATCAAGAAAGGTATAGCACCTCCTATAAAGATACCTATGAGCACAATAGGATTAGATAAAACAAGTTCAAAGGTGCCTTCTCTATTAGCTCCAACGGTTTCAACAAAAGCAGAAATGATTGCTAGTGCTGCTAATGCAGCAGCTCCTATAGCAAAACCCTTACCAATGGCCGCAGTTGTATTGCCCTGTTCGTCTAACTCATCAGTTATCACTCTTGTTTCTGAAGGCATGCCTGCCATTTCAGCTATTCCACCGGCATTATCTGCAACAGGTCCATAAGCATCTATTGCCATGGTTATGCCAACTGTTGAAAGCATTCCAACTGCTGCAATCCCAACACCATAAAGTCCAGTCAAAGTCGTAGAAATGAAAATTATAAGAATAATGCAAGCTATTGGAAGAACAACAGACTGCATTCCAACTGAAAGGCCAGTAATCATTACAGTAGCAGAGCCTGTTTGACCTGACTCTGCAATTTTTACTACGGGACTCGATCCAGTGTAATATTCTGTTATTAAGCCTATGGCAATTCCACCAATAGAACCGCAAACTACTGCCAACCAAACTTCTAAGCCCGTATCGCCAACTAGTTTATTTGTTAAAAAGTAAGCTGCGGCTATAAATATTAAAGGTGCGCCCATAGTTCCCCATCTCATAGCATTAGCTGGTGAAGATTTAGAGAATAATCTAACTATTACTATGCCAATCACAGAAGATATTAAGCCTATTGAGGCTAATGCCAGAGGTAAAAACATCATCCCGTCTTTTTCAACCTGAGAATATTCAACTAAAGAGTAAGTAGAAGCTATAGCTATGCAAGCAACCATAGATCCACAATATGATTCAAATATGTCAGAGCCCATTCCGGCTATATCTCCAACGTTATCTCCAACATTGTCGGCTATCACTCCAGGATTTCTTGGATCATCCTCTGGTATTCCAGCTTCGACTTTACCTACAAGGTCGGCTCCTACATCAGCACTTTTAGTGTAAATGCCGCCACCTACTCTTGAAAAGAGAGCAACAATAGATGCGCCCATAGCGAAACCTTCTATGGAATGTGCATCTCCACTCAAAATGTAGAAAAGACTACCTAAGCCAATTAAGCCTAGAGATGCTACACATAGGCCCATAATTGAGCCTCCGTAAAATGCTACTGACAATGCCGCTTCTGCGCCTGAGTCTGATGCAGCTGTCGCAGTCCTTACATTTGCTTTGGTGGCAGAATACATTCCTATCCAACCTGCTATAGAAGACGAGAGAGCTCCAGCTAACACAGCAATAGCTGTTCCTTCACCTAAAGAAAACCAGACGAGAATTATTACAACAAGAGCAAAAATACTTAAATAAGTATATTCAGTCTTCATAAAAGTCATTGCACCAAGATGTATCTGATCTCCTATTTTCTTGACGCTCTCGTCTCCTTCAGGAAATCTTGTGACGACTATGTATATCCCCAGAGCAACTAATAAACCTAAAACACCAAGTAGTGGTGGTATTGCAAGGTAACTTTCTAACATTTTTTCTCCTCAAAAATACTGAAATTACTAATATTAATCCGTAGTCTAACGGTATAGCGTTTTAATTAAAATATTATTTTTCTGAAGCGAAAGTTTCAGAATCAAATTCATCCTCAGAAATGGCAACTACACAAGAAACCATTGCATCTCCGCAAACATTGACTGCTGTTCTGGTCATGTCTAATAATCTATCAACGCCAATAATTAATGCTATACCTTCAACAGGTAAACCAACTTGCTCTAAAACCATGGCAAGCATAATTAAGCCTACTCCTGGCACTCCGGCCGTGCCTATTGATGCCAATGTTGCAGTTAAAATAACCATTAAGTAGTCAATCATATGTAGGTCAATATTGTAGGCTTGTGATATAAAAACTGTTGCAATGCCTTGCATTATTGCAGTCCCATCCATATTAATCGTTGCGCCTAAGGGAACCGTAAAAGATCCAATTGTAGGTCTAACTCCTAGCTTATTCTTAACAGTATCAAGAGTAACAGGCATAGTCGCACTACTGGAGGATGTACTAAAGGCAAAAACAGCCAATGATCTTACTTTCATAAAGAATTTGAATGGATTTAACTTTCCTAGAACAGAAATAAGGCTTCCGTAAGTGACAAACGCATGGAAAATTAAGACAAAGACCAATAAAAAGAAGTATTTAGCTAAGTCTCCGATCATTCCAAAGCCTTGAACTGCAAACAGAGAAAACAGCAAAGCAAAAATTCCGTATGGCGCTAACTCTATTAGCATTCTGACAAGACTTAAAATTACGTCATTTATGAGCTCAAAAGATCTTTTTAATGGATCTCCAACAGCGCCAAGACTCTTAAGGGCAATTCCGAATAAAATTGAAAAAACGATAATTTGTAACATATTACCTTCCGCCATTGCAGCTATGGGGTTCGTAGGAAAGATATTGATTAGTACATCTTTCAAAGAAGGTGCGGAAGAGGATTCAAATGTCGTAGGAAGAGCAAGGTCAATACCCAATCCTGGGTTAAATAGTAGAGCAAATGCCAATGCAATTGATATAGCTATAGCAGTTGTAAAAAGATACAAAGAAAGTGTTTTTAGACTTATTGATCCCAGCCTTGAACTCGAGGATATTGATACAACACCGCATACCAGTGAAAAGAAAACTAAAGGAACAATAACAAGTCTCAAAGAAGCGATAAAAATCTGACCTATTATGTCCAAAACGCCTTCAGTAAAAAATTCCACCAAAATAAGTTCGCCTAGCGACCCTAGATAACCTGCTTCATTTAGAGACTTAAGTAAAATACCTCCAACCATGGCAAGAACCATGGCTAATATAATTCTTGAGGTTAAATTCATTGTTTATCCAATTTCCACCATCTCGAAATCTTCTTTACCCACTCCGCAGTCAGGGCAAATCCAGTCTTCAGGTACATCTTCCCATTTCGT
>MDTD01114802.1_pt1 | contig 10519 bp, 10 predicted proteins | sample 811221 | NCBI WGS metagenome assembly MDTD01 (sample SAMN05326646, study PRJNA326480) | marine metagenome | isolation source: seawater | place: Pacific Ocean: South West | collected 2011
GGTGGAGCAGCAGGCGCACAGGATGCACTCGTAAAGGCCGTCCAGCTTCTGCCGGTCCTCGTGGCTCTGCAGCCATTCGGTCTCGGGCGCCGGCGTCGTGGTCTGCAGCCATGGCTCGATGGAGCGGTGCTGTGCGTAGAACTGGGTGAGGTCGGGAACCAGGTCCTTGACCACCGGCATGTGCGGCAGCGGGTATATCTTCACCGCACCGTCGATCTCGTCCATGCCCTTGGTGCAGGCCAGCGTGTTGGTTCCGTCGATGTTCATCGCGCAGGAGCCGCAAATGCCCTCGCGGCAGGACCGGCGGAAGGTCAGCGTCGGGTCGATCTTGTTCTTGATGTAGATGATCGCGTCGAGCACCATCGGGCCGCAATCGTCCATGTCGACGTAATAGGTGTCGACCCGGGGATTGGCGTCGTCGTCCGGGCTCCAGCGGTAGACGCGGAATTCACGCAGGTTCTTCGCCCCGGCCGGTTTCGGCCAGGTCTTGCCCTCGGTGATCTGCGAATTCTTCGGAAGTGCGAGTTCAACCATGTCCCGGCTCCTCAGTACACACGCGCCTTGGGCGCGATCTTGGCGAGATCGATACCGTCGGCGATGAGATCGACGTGAACCGGCCGGTAGGAGAGATCGACCTTGCCCTTTTCGTCCACCGTCGCCAGGGTGTGCACCCGCCAGTTGGCGTCGTCACGCTCGGAGAAGTCCTCGCGCGCATGGGCGCCGCGGCTCTCCTTGCGGGCCTCGGCCGAATAGACCGTGGTGACGGCGTTGGCCATCAGGTTTTCCAGTTCCAGCGTTTCCACCAGGTCGGAATTCCAGATGAGCGAGCGGTCGGTGACCTTCACGTCCGGCAGTTCGTCCCAGATGGCGGAAATGCGCTTGCAGCCCTGCTCCAGCGTTTCCTGGGTGCGGAACACGGCCGCCTCTTCCTGCATCGCGCGCTGCATCTTCTCGCGCAGGTCGGCCGTCGGCGTGGAGCCGCTGGCATGGCGCAGGCGGTCGAAGCGGGTGAGGATCTTCTCGCTCTGTGCCTCGTCGATGGCGGGGATGGCGCTGTCGCGGTCGATGACCTCGCCGGCGCGGATGGCAGCGGCGCGGCCGAAGACAACCAGGTCGATCAGCGAGTTCGAGCCCAGGCGGTTGGCCCCGTGCACGGAAGCGCAGCCCGCCTCGCCCACGGCCATGAGGCCCGGAACCACAGCATCGGGGCTGTCCTTTGTCGGGTTCAGCACCTCGCCCCAGTAATTTGTGGGAATGCCGCCCATGTTGTAATGGACCGTCGGCAGGACCGGGATCGGCTCCTTCGTCACGTCCACGCCGGCGAAGATCTTGGCCGATTCGGAAATGCCGGGCAGGCGTTCCGCCAGCACGGCGGGATCGAGGTGATCCAGGTGCAGGAAGATGTGGTCCTTGTTCTTGCCGACGCCGCGGCCTTCGCGGATTTCCATCGTCATGCAGCGCGAGACCACGTCACGGGAGGCAAGGTCCTTGGCCGACGGCGCGTAGCGCTCCATGAAGCGCTCGCCCTCGGAATTGACGAGGTAGCCGCCTTCGCCGCGCGCGCCCTCGGTGATCAGGCAACCCGCGCCATAGATCCCGGTGGGATGGAACTGCACGAATTCCATGTCCTGCAGGGGCAGGCCGGCGCGTGCCACCATGCCGCCGCCGTCACCGGTGCAGGTATGGGCCGACGTGGCGGAGAAATAGGCGCGGCCATAGCCGCCGGTGGCCAGCACCACCATCTTGGCGGCGAAGCGGTGGATCGTGCCGTTGTCGAGGTTCCAGGCGACCACGCCGGTGCAACGGCCATCCTCGCTCATCAGCAGGTCGAGGGCGAAATACTCGATGTAGAATTCGGCATTGTTGCGCAGCGACTGGCCGTAGAGCGTGTGCAGGATGGCGTGCCCCGTGCGGTCTGCCGCCGCGCAGGTGCGCTGCACGGGCGGTCCGTCGCCATAGTTCTGCATGTGCCCGCCAAAGGGCCGCTGGTAGATCTTCCCGTCTTCGGTGCGGCTGAAGGGAACGCCGTAATGCTCCAGCTCGTAAACCGCCTTGGGCGCTTCCATGGCGAGATATTGCATGGCGTCGACGTCGCCCAGCCAGTCGGATCCCTTGACGGTGTCGTAGAGATGCCACTGCCAGCAGTCCGGCGTCATGTTGGTCAGCGAGGCAGCGATGCCGCCCTGCGCCGCGACGGTGTGCGAGCGCGTGGGGAAGACCTTGGAAATGCAGGCCGTCTTGAGACCCTGCTCGGCCATGCCGAGCGTTGCCCGCAGGCCGGCGCCGCCAGCGCCGACCACGACGACGTCGAAACGGTGGTCGACGATCTCGTAGGCGCGTCCGTTGACGGAAAAGCTCTTGTCTGTATTGGCCATCGTGACTGCGTCCTTACCCGGCGAATGCTAGCTTGAGCAGCGCGAACACCGAAATCAGGCCCACGCTCGCGATGAAGAAGGTGTTGAGCATGACAAGCAGGAACTTCCAGCCATCGGCGTGAACGTAATCCTCGATGACGACCTGCATGCCGAGTTTCATGTGATAGAGCGCGCTGAGCAGCGCGCCCATGGTCAGAAGCGCAACGAAGGGATTGGAAAGCGCGGCCCTCACATCCTCGTAGCCCGCGCCATTGAGCGCGATGATCAGCCCGATGAAGAAGATCATCAGCGGGACGTTGGCCACGGCGGTGACGCGCTGGCGCCAGAAGTGTTCGGTTCCGTCCTTGGCGGACCCCAGTCCGCGGACCTTGCCAAGCGGTGTGCGCATGTCGCTCATGTCGTCTCCTCCTCAGCGCGCCAGATAGCCGACGATCCAGACGAGGACCGTCAGGACGGCCGCGGCGAGCGGCTGCATCTTCGCGACGCGGGTGGCGAATGTCTTTTCGAAGCCGAGACCCATGTCCCAGAACAGGTGCTTGATGCCGCCGAGCATGTGGTGGACCAGCGCGAAGGTGAAGCCGAACAGGACCAGCCGGCCGAGGAAGGATCCGTAGATTCCGTTCACCCAGTCGAAGTAAGCCGGACCGGAGGCGGCCGCGATCAGCCACCAGGCGACCAGGATCGTGCCGGCATAAAGCGCGACGCCGGTGATGCGATGGCTGATCGACATCATCATGGTCGGAATCGGCTTGTAGATTTGCAGATGCGGCGACAACGGCCGCGCGCGCTTCAAGGCGTCCTTGCTCACTTCTTCCCCCATCGGGCTGGCCGGTCGGGCGCGGCGGGTTCAGGCACCCGTCGGCGGCCGGCAAGGTTCTGCGATCCCGCGCTTTCTAGTCCTGTTTTTGCACCGCGTCAAAGGCCGCAACCCAATCGGGCGATGATTCATTGGTCTGATATGCAAAATCCGGGCGCCAAGCCAAGAGCTTCAACCGATTGAAGTTTTTACCGTAGCGAAAAGACGGCGGGAAACCCTTCACACGGGTTCAGCGCCTGCAGTTCAAGGGCGGTTTTCCCGTCACGAACCATAGTGCCTCGCGTCCGTTGAAGACGACGGCGTACAGGCCTTCGCCATAGCGTTCGCGGGAACCGGGCGGCGAGGCGGGCAGCGTCACGTCCACGCCGCGCGGCGAGCGGACCTCGATGCTGTCGCCGGTCCGGCGCACGGTCATCGTGCCGCCGCCATCGCATCGCCATGTCGACAGGGCCGGCTGCGCATTGGGCGCGGCCGATCCGAGGCCTGGCCCGTCGGCCATGCAGGCGGCAAGAACGGGAACAAGACAGGCAATCGGAATCAGGCGAATCGGTTTCATCGTCGCGTTATCGGCCATCTGCACGTCGAGGAAAAGCCGCGCCGATCACTTGTCGTCGAAACGTATGATGAAGCTTGACCAGTCCGCCGGGGCGGCAATGCGTTCATAGAGCTTGCGTCCGTCCTCGGGCTGGCGCGGCGCGTGGAGATGCAACTTCGACCAGCCACGCTCCTCCGCCTGGTCGGCGAGGACATCGACAAGCGCCTTGGCGATTCCCTTGTTGCGATGTTCATGGTGCACGTAGATGTGATCGCACACGCCCATTCGAAGCCCGGAAACCGGTTCGGGCACGTCATAGAACATCAGGAAACCGACAAGTTCCCCATCGATGCGGGCACCGAGCACCTCGGCGGTGCGGTCCTGCAGGATCTGCTCGGCGTAGAATTCGTCGGGCCTGCGCGGCGCCCCCCGCTTCAGCGCCTGCGAATAGGCTGCCAGAAGCGGTGCGAAGGCGTGGGCGTCCTTCAGGCGCAGGATCTGGATGTCGATGGTGTGCTGCTCGCTCATGGCCGTTCGGTTGCCTCTGCTGGAAAACATCGCCCTGCGGGATGCCGCAGTTAACCATGACTGTCAATTGCGCGAAACGCCCTGAACTTTCGCGCGTGACAAAGGTTAACGATGCGTTAATGTCCGATACATGGGGAGGCTGCGGCAACCCGCGTGAAAAAGGAGGACGCGCCATGCGTTCCGTCAAGCGTATCATGAGTTCCGGCCTGGCAGGCGTCATTGCCCTGTCCGGCCTTCTTCTGGTTTCCACCGGCGCCGAAGCCGGCCGGATCGGCGAGGTGTCCTATTCGGATTCCTTCGGCAATCTCGTCATCATCAGCCCGTCAGGCTACAAGCGGATCGTGGTGGGCCAGGGCGATCTCGCCGATGCCGGGTCCGGCAACCTGCCCGACGTCGTCTATTTCGACGAACCCGTTCATGCCACCAGCCAGCACCGATTTCCGGAAGCCGCCTATCGCTGCTCTGGCGGCGCGGCTGTCTATCGCGGCCGCAGCTTCATGTACGGGCTGTCGCGCGACGAGGTCGCGGTCCTGCGGAACGGCTGCCGCTGACGCCTAGGCGAAAACACCGGTCTCGGGCGGCGGCGGGACGTAGCGGTTCATGGCGCGAAGGCAGACCGGCGGCGCGCCGGGTTTGCGCGCATGGTAAAGCGATTCCGCCGCGCGTTCGTGAAGTGCGCCGAAGGTTTCGTCGCCCGCGCGGATTGCCGCGCCGGCGATGATCCTGCTTCCGCTTGACCGTGCGGCAGCCTCGGCCAGCGCGGCGCACCAGCCGCGGACAGCCGCGGCATCGGCAGCCGGGATGAGTACCCCGATGCGGGCATCCGAAGACCGGAAGGCAGTCATCGTATCCGACAGGCGTTCCGGCAGAAGGCGCACCAGGGCTTCCAGTTCGGCCCGGAGCCGCTGTTCGCTCTCGAATCCGGGACAGGCGTTCTTCACGACCGGCTCGATCAGCGCAAGGGCGACCGGCCGGCCCTGGACGGCGATTTCCCGGAACCGGTCTTCCACGCCCGCAAGCGTCATGAGGCCTGTCTGCGGGTCAAGGGCATAACGCTGCCGTACATCCTGCATGAGCCGGGCGCCGATGAGCCAGATCATCGTTCCCGCCAGCATCAGGCCCGTCGTGGCCTGGATGAACAGGATAAGCGCTCCGTATGACGTCCCGAGAAAATGCGACGGGGATTCGCCCACACCGCCGGTGAACATGGCCAGGGCGGGCCGGATGCCGAATTGCAGCGCGAACAGCGTCAGCGCCGTGGCGAAGGCGCGGTCCATCGCGGTCCGGCCCTTGAGCCAGGCGATCACCGCACCGATGGCCGCCATCAGCAGGTAGGGCGCCTGGTAGACGGTCTGGCGGAACAGCGAATCGCGGTCCATGTCGATGATGAACAGGTTCACCATCAGCGCGGCGACATAGAAGACGACGATGGCGCGCCAGTTGAAAGGACTTGCGTAATAGGCCGCGACGCCAGCCGAGAGGAACATCAACCCGCCCAGATGCGCGGCGAACAGGAGGAATCGGGGCAGGTGCGCATTGTCGAACCAGACCAGCGATGCCTCGAAGCCGCCCGAGATGACGGCCAGCGCGCTGGCGATGATCAGCAACAGGGCCTCCGGCCGCCGCCCTTGCCACCACGAGGCCACCAGGACCGCGAAGACCATGAAGGCAATGGCGCTGTTGAGAAACAGCAGATAACCGGCCATCAACCTACCTCCGCCAGTCTTGATGCCTGCCGTGGTCCGACAGCCGCCCTGACCGGCTTCGCAGCCTGTTTGTCACCACTCGCCACGTGTTTCTCCCCGGATTTTTTCCGCGACCCTAACCGGGGCAGGTTAGGGATTGGTTAGAGGCGGCAGGCACAGGACAAGAAAAAGGCCCGCGCAGTTCGCGCAGGCCTTTCCGGAAAGCTGGGTAATGACCGTATGCGTCGGTCACTTCCATTCGCGGATGTCCACGAAGTGGCCGGCAATCGCCGCGGCCGCCGCCATGGCCGGGGAGACAAGATGGGTGCGGCCCTTGAATCCCTGCCGGCCCTCGAAATTGCGGTTCGAGGTGGAGGCGCAACGCTCGCCCGGCTTCAGGCGGTCGTCGTTCATGGCCAGGCACATGGAGCAGCCCGGCTCGCGCCATTCGAAGCCTGCATCCTTGAAGATACGGTCCAGACCCTCGGCCTCGGCCTGTTCCTTCACAAGGCCGGAACCCGGCACGACCATGGCGTTGACGCTGCCGGCCACCTTGCGGCCCTCGATGACCTTGGCGGCGGCGCGCAGATCCTCGATGCGGCCATTCGTGCAGGACCCGATGAAAACCCGGTCGATGGCGATATCGGTGATCTTCGTGCCGGGCGTCAGGCCCATGTATTCCAGCGCGCGCTTCTTGGAGGCCCGCTTGGTTTCATCGGCGATGTCGTCCGGATTCGGCACGACGCCGGTCACCGAAACCACGTCCTCGGGCGAGGAACCCCATGAAACGATGGGCGGCAGGTTGGCGGCGTCGAGGACGACGACCTTGTCGAAATGCGCGCCCTCGTCGGTATGCAGCGTCTTCCAGTAGTCGAGCGCCATGTCCCAGGCCTTGCCCTTGGGCGCGCGGGGCTTGTCCTTGATATAGGCGAATGTGGTCTCGTCGGGCGCGATCAGGCCGGCGCGCGCGCCGCCCTCGATGGTCATGTTGCAGACCGTCATGCGCCCTTCCATGGACAGCGAGCGGATCGCCTCACCGGCAAACTCGATGACGTGCCCCGTGCCGCCGGCGGTGCCGATCTCGCCGATGATGGCGAGGATGATGTCCTTGGCGGTCACGCCTTCGGGCAATTGCCCGTCGACGCGCACCAGCATGTTCTTCGCCTTGGACTGGATGAGCGTCTGCGTGGCCAGGACATGCTCCACTTCCGATGTGCCGATGCCGTGGGCGAGCGCGCCGAAGGCACCATGCGTGGAGGTGTGGCTGTCGCCGCACACGATGGTCATGCCAGGCAGGGTGAAGCCCTGTTCCGGACCGACGATGTGGACGATGCCCTGCCGCTTGTCGGCCTCGTTGTAATATTCGATCTCGAAGTCGCCCGCATTCTTCGCCAGGGCTTCCACCTGGATGCGGCTTTCCTCGTTCTTGATGCCGGTCTTGCGGTCCGGCGTGGTCGGGACGTTGTGATCCACAACCGCGAGCGTCTTTTCCGGATGGCGCACCTTGCGGCCGGCCATGCGCAGGCCCTCGAAGGCCTGCGGGCTCGTCACCTCGTGAACAAGATGCCTGTCGATGTAGAGCAGGCAGGTGCCATCGGCCTGGCGGTCGACGACGTGATCGTCGAAGATCTTGTCATAGAGGGTGCGCGGTGCGGTCATGGCGAAAGTCCTCATTGGTCATGGATCGGGGAGGCCCCGTCTTTATCTCGCGTCATATGGACTCGCAGCATGTGCAGCGTCAAGGATCAAGCAGGCTTGCGGGTGTGGCCAAGAAATACCGATTGCATTGCCGGCAGGCCGGGAGTAACGGCGCGGCTGATGCGACAGGCCGCGCAGCGCCTTATCCGGCCTTCGGACGAAACCCCATGATTCCCACCCCCGTCGCCCAAGGCCGCCATGCCCTCATGGATGCGGCCCGTGGTTTTGCCATTCTCGGCATCCTCTGGCTCAACATCTTCATCTTCGCCCTGCCGCTGGATGCCATGGGGGCGCCCGGCATGTGGGGCGAGACCATGTGGGGATCGGTCGACCCCAATGTCGAGGTCTGGCGGTTCGTCGGGATCGCCGTCGATGGCGTCATGCGCGGCATGATCTCGGTGCTGTTCGGCGCGACCGCGCTGATCCTGCTCGCCCGCGCCGACAGCGCAGGGGGCGGCCTCGCGGCACTCGACCCCTGGTACCGGCGGCAGGTCGCGCTGATCGGCTTCGGCGTGGTCCATGCCTATCTGCTGCTCTGGCCCTACGACATCCTCTACCTCTACGGCCTGTTCGGACTGTTCCTGTTCCCGGTGCGCAACTGGCCGGTGCGAAGGCTCTGGATCGTGGCATCGGTCATGATGGTCATGTCGGCCATCCAGGGCGGAGCGGAAATCTCGCCGCTGATGGAACAGCGCCTGGAAATGCGCAACACGTTCAGCAAGGACGAGGTCATGGAAAACCGGGCCGGCGAACCGCTGCGCCAGCAGGTGGATCCGTCGCCCGTCGACGAGGGGACCACGCGCGGCATCGCCGGTTCCGGCACCCAGGGCGATGGGCAGGCGTTGCCCGCCGATGAAGGCGACGCCGAACTCGCCCAGATGCTGGAAAACATCGAAAGCGAGATCATCGAGCGCCAGCAGGGCTATGTCGACAATGTCATCTCGCTGGCGCCGCTTTCCTTCCAGGAACAGACGAGCGAGGTGATCGTCCATCACATCCTCGATGTCTACACCTTCATGCTGATCGGCCTGGCGCTGCTGAAGAGCGGCTTCCTGACCGGTGGCTGGAGCCTGAAGGCCTACCGGCGTCTCGCGGCAGGCGGGATAGCCGCCGGCACCGCGATCGGATGGTTCACGGGCAGCCGTTTCGCCGACGGTTCGACAGCCGCCATGCTTTCGGACGGCCTGTTGCCCTATGTTTACGACATCCGGCGGCTGTGCTTCGTTTTCGGCTTCTTTTCGGTCCTGGCGCTGCTGCTTGCCTCCGGGCGGGCGCGCTGGTTCACAAGCCGCCTGGAGGCCTGCGGGCGGCTCGCCCTGACGCTCTATGTCGGCCAGACCGTGGTCAACATGGTCCTGTTCCTCGGCTTCGGCTTCGGCCTGTTCGGCCGCCTGGAGCATATCGACATCGCGGCCATCGCGCTGGTCATGACGCTGGTGCAATTTTTCGCAGCGCCGGTCTGGATCAGGCTGTTCGGGCAGGGGCCGCTGGAACGCCTGTTGCGGCGCATGACGCACGGGCGGGGAACGGCGGCGCCCGGACCCGCGGCAGGCAGCCGGACATGAAAAAGGCGCGGCCCGAACGAACGGACCGCGCCTTTCAAAAGATGCGTGGAAAAGGTGCGGGGTGATTACTCGCCCTTGGCCTCGGCGTTCTGCTCGGCGGCAGCGGCCTCGGCAGCCTCGGCGGCGGCCTTCTCGGCCGCCAGCGCCTCGGCGGCGGCGACCTTCTCGGCCTCAAGGCGGGCGCGCTCGTCGGCCTGGGCCTTGCGCTCGGCCTCGTTCAGCTTGCGCGAGCGGGCATTGGTGTTCTCGGTGATGCGGGCCGACTTGCCGCGGCGGTCACGCATGTAATAGAGCTTGGCACGGCGCACCTTGCCGCGGCGGACCACTTCCACGGCCTCGACCATCGGCGAGAAGACCGGGAACACGCGCTCCACGCCTTCGCCGTAGGAAATCTTGCGAACCGTGAAGTTCTCGTTCAGGCCGGAGCCGGAACGGGCGATGCAGACGCCTTCATAGGCCTGCAGACGGGTGCGCTTGCCTTCGGTCACGCGGACCTGAACGCGAAGGGTGTCGCCGGGCGAAAACTCCGGCAGCTTGCGCTGGGCTTCGATCTTGGCGGCCTGTTCGGCCTCGAGCTGACGAATGATATCCATCGTCCTGTCCTCTTGTTCTTGGGCACGTCAGAGCGCCGCCTTCCGAAGTCCCGATGACCGCGATGAAGGGCCGGACATATGCCGGCATGGCGAATTCACATGGTCTGTTGCTTGCGAGGAAGCCCGATCATGCCCGGACTTCGGGCGCGTCCATACACGCTTGCGGGCGTCTTGTCACGGCCCGCGCCGAAAAAACTGCCTCAACGGCGATTTTCCGTGCCAAGGGGAAGGGTTCCGGCTAGGGAAACGCCATGACGATCACGACAGCCATCCTCCTTTTCCTCGCCGGCCTGTTTTCAGGCATCATCAATGCCATTGCGGGCGGCGGCACGTTCCTGACCTTCGGCGCGATGACGCTGGCCGGCGTTCCGCCGATCTCGGCGAACGCCACGTCTTCCATCATCCAGTTTCCCGGCTACATCACTTCGGCGCTGGCTTACCGGAGCGAGATCCGGCGCGAGTGGAAGGCAGTCGCCATTCTTTCCGCCATCTCGCTCGTCGGCTCCCTTGGCGGAGCACTGTGGCTGCTCTCGCTGTCCAATCCGGCCTTTTCCAGCCTGGTGCCCTGGCTGCTGATCGCCGCCACGGCGCTGTTCGCCGCCGGGCCCTACCTGAAGCCGAAGGCATCGGGCGAACATCCGCCGCATTCACTGAGGGGCAACGCGCTGCAATTCGTCACCTCCATCTATGGCGGCTTCTTCGGCGCGGGCATGGGCGTTATGA
>MDTD01076543.1_pt1 | contig 10518 bp, 7 predicted proteins | sample 811221 | NCBI WGS metagenome assembly MDTD01 (sample SAMN05326646, study PRJNA326480) | marine metagenome | isolation source: seawater | place: Pacific Ocean: South West | collected 2011
ATTGCAACAATTAATTCTTCAACACCTTGGATTAACGGTGCCAGTAGCGACAACACAAGTAGTTGGTAGAGATCGATACATCGAGTGGGTTGGATGGATGGCTAATGTCGCGGCATCAGTCGAAAAGCTCCTACAAGAAGTAAGGAATCTACAACGATCAGAAATAGCCGAGGTCGGCGAGTGGTTCGATGTCGAAAAGCAAGTTGGTTCATCCACAATGGCACACAAAAGGAATCCGATTACTGCTGAGAATGCTTCTGGTTTAGCACGAATCGTTCGAGCAATGATTATCCCTTCATATGAAAATGCTTTATTGTGGCACGAGAGAGATCTGGCTAATTCCTCAAGTGAGAGATTCACGCTATCTCATGCAATGATACTATTGGATGATATCCTAGCAAAATCAGATAGGGTCATGGGTAAATGCGTGGTTGATGCTGATAGAATGTTAGCAAACATAGAATCTCAAAATGGCCTTGTAATGGCGGAGAAGATAATGTTAGCATTGGTCGATGAAGGTATTCACAGAGACCAAGCCCACGAAATTCTACGAGCCGCTTCAATGGTTGCTGTCGCTGAAAATCGCCATCTTCGGGAGATTTGTGGTGAAGATGATTCTGTTACTAGTGCCTTTACCTCTGATGAATTAGACCAACTATTCGACCCTTCAAGTCACCTTGGAGTCAGTGGTGAAATCGTAGACGAAACAATTGCACTAGCAAGGGCGATGATTCAGCAATCGTAATGCTAATTCACCCTGAGTTTTTCAAACCTGAATAATGCTCGACCTGAATTCCGGTCCGGTCCACGTTTCAGTGGAAGAGGGGATAGGAGGCACTAGCCTTTGTCTAAGCCTTGCAGTAGATGTTTTACAGTCTAATTCTCGCGTAGTTTGGTTAGGTAGAACTCCGTTAGATGCAAAAAGATCTCAGGAGATTTTGGCAGGACTTAATGAGCCTCAATTAGAGAGATTTTTTGTCTTAGAGTTTGGCACTAATTTGCTTACTAGGGTAAACGCTCTGAAACCCCTAATCGATAGATTAGACGACACGGATTTGATTGTCGTTGATGATTGGTGCCCATCTTCAGGCCGAGCACCCGCAGATGATTTACAGGCGATACGTAATTTGGTTTCAGCAACTAAAAATACTAGATTAATCTTGACCTCAAAGGCATATGAATCGCCATCGGCCGATGAAGAAAAATGGAAGAGTCGGGGTACTCAATTGTCAGAATTAAGGCAAGTATGGTTATTGAGGGAAGAAGGCATTAGGAACTATCGAAAACTAATCGATGGGGAGCAACAATATAGCTTGGTACTGAGTGAATTTGGTTTTTCTATTGTTTGATCATTCTTCTGAATGAAATCTTTCATTCAATAATTTATCTAGTTCAGCCAATGCTTTAGCGTCTGGTTCTTTTAGACTTTGAGGATTTCTCGCATTATTGGAATAATCTTCAGATTCAACTATGGTCTTATGGCGCCGTTTTTGGCGTATTCTCAGTAAAAACCATATCAATAAGCAGGCAGAAATAGACAATAACACTGAGAGAATATCCTGTGCACCTGCCATACTTTCACCACACAACATCTAGTCTTGATTATTTTGTCCAACTGGTAGCCCTCTATCCAAAGGTTTTGCCAAATGTCTCCTGTTGGATGGAGTAGGTTCAATCCATCCTTGATGTTCTGTGCTAAAGGAAGTAGATACTGTCTTCCAAACTTTGTCCGTTAATTTACCGCATGCCTTACATCGCAAACCTTGACCAAGACCTGCACTCCTCATCGTTTTCCCGCAACATTGTGGCCTATTTCCTAGTCTAGGAGCGGGTATTTTCACTCTTAATCTCTCTAGATGTATTTCAGATGAGGGAGAAGTTAGCCCCAACCAATCAACCACGTCACCTACTTTCAATTTACGTAACGTGGAATTTACTTCCCCAGTTTCTGAGAAGGCAACGAGTATTGCGGATTTATCACCTGTCCAAATTCTAACTGAAGAATGACCACCTTGGACCTCTAATGGGTTAGTCAATACAATTCCACTTTCAAATCCTAACAAATGATCATCCGAAATTTGATTTGTCCTATGAATCGCCCAGGATACACTATTTTCCACGTCATCTCGGTCCTGTAAATACAGATGTGCTAATTTCACTTCAGATAACGATTCTCCTCTAATACCGTACAAAACAGGACAATTGGTTCTAGGCATTATCATGCCCCTGCCAGTAGTAGGATCTCTATTTGCAAAGGTACTAGGGTACTTTTCGGACATAGAGTTAACCGCATCAATTGATACATTCCTGGTTGACCGTATTTTATCTTTGAATCTCCATGCAATCAATTCCCAAGTGCTCTGATTATTAGGTTTCCAAGCTATGGCAGAAGAAGCACCTATGATTCCATTTGGTTTTTCATCTATAGAGTAAATTTTTGTTGAGTTTGGAATTTTGGCCAAACGTGTACTTACAGATACCTCTGACCTTACCGCATCCCAATACATTTGCTCGGGATATTCTTCCAAAGCCATTAACAAACATGGAGAAGGTTTTTCGCCGAATTCCGGGTATTTGCTATGTATTTCTTGACCTAATTCTTCAATAAACTCTACACAAATCCTGTCTACGGAATCTAAAGTGTTAGAATCCACTGTGCAGATTGCTGAAAGTGCCGCATTGCCCCTAGTTCGTTTTGGGGCGAATGGCCAGAGCCTAACCAATCTTCTTTCAGTGATCTCAAACCCATCTATAGATTCTACCATTTGACTTAGTAATCGTTGAAAATGTTCTGTAGTACAAGCATAATCGATATGGTCTGTGTCATCCAATCCGATTCGGATGACACTTTTCGTATGGGTACCGCTCACACGGTACCCCCCAGTATGGAATCAACAACACCTGAGATTCCTATTTCAGGATCGCACCGAATACCTCTGACTCCGAAGTTCTCAGCCGCAGCCATGTCAACCCCTCTGTCACCCACCATGAATGAGGTTGACTCATCAGGTCTTTCCAGCCATTCAGTACCAAAACATAATTTGAGGTCTTGGAAATCAGTATTTTTTGAGGCTGCATCAATTAGTTGTCGGCCTGCCTCTAACATCCCGGGATTGGGCTTTCTTGCCCACGCCCCATCCCATGGTGCATACGGTGAAAAAAGAATCAAATCGAGATGAGCATCTGAATCCTCAGAGAGTAATCTAGTTCTAATTTCGTCATGAATATCATCTAGATTTTCTGAGTCCCAATGCCCTCTGCCAATGGGTGATTGATTGGTAACTACGACTATTCTATACCCCGCCCTACGCAAATTCCCAATTGCTAGGCCCGCATTTGGTAACAATTCGACTTCTGCAGCGGAATTGACGTAGTTTTCACTTCCGACATTGATTACACCATCTCGGTCAAGATAGGCAATTCTTCCATCCCAATTATTGCCGTTTGGCAAGTCAATTAATTCCAAAGTATCTGTCAATTCCGCAGATTCGCGGTGAGGAACCAACATAGTATCACTTTCCATGATTGGCTTTTGTGGCTTCTTTCACAATGTGATTGATGATTAATTGCATATCTTCAATACGCTCCATGGAGGTGGTGGGGACTACGATTGCTACATCGACCATTCCTGCTAACTTACCACCGTTACCACCATTGTAATCACCAGTAATTGCTGCAGTTCTGCAACCCGCTTTTTTGGCGGCCAAAATACCATTTAGAACATTAGGTGAATTACCTGAGCCTGAATACGCGATAACTAAATCTCCAGATTTTGTAAAAGTAGACAATTGGCCTGCGAAAACGTTCGCATAATCAGTATCGTTGGCCCAAGCTGTAAACGAGGATATGTTATCTGTGTGAGCAATGGTTGGAATTCCAAGTTCTTTAGACCAATCTCCGGCACTGTGAGAGGGGGTAGCGGCGCTTCCACCATTCCCAATCATGTGTATTGTTCCACCATTTCCTGATACTGTGTTTATCTCGTTCCAAAATGATTCAATTTGGGATTTTGAAACCTCGGACAAGGTTCTTTTCAAATCATCAAGATAATCTTCTGCGAATGAATCAAAATCAAACGCCATGTTAATTCCTCGAGGAGACCGAAGAGGGCATCATATTTACGAGTTGATGGCCACAGTCGAACCAATGGAAGAGCCTGTTGGCGCGGGTTTGGCAGCCTTAGCCGAGCCATTAGGGACTTCGAGTGAGGCGCTTAGGTTACTAATTGGAACCATTGGTATGTTGCTTTTAGCACTATCATTTGCAAGGTCTAATGATAATTGGTCGGGTAAAATTGCTGCAATAGGTTGGATTTTTCTAGGTTTGTTCCTCTATCTTCTTTCAGATTACTACCTCAAACTTGGAGACCCTGTTTTGGTAATAATGACCGCTGGAGCATTACCAGGAGGGTTATTCTTAGCATGGTTTGAAACCGTAGGAAAATCAGAAAGGTCATTTGAGACTAATCAATCACTAGTATGGTTCAGAGGAATGGTAGCATGGTCGATGATTCCGTATCAAGTTGTATATTGTGTACCTTATCTAAATATCGCATTTGTAATGATGACAGCCCATAGTGCTGAATGGATGTTAGAGTTTGTTGGACTTGGGTCTTATACAATGGGTGAAGTCATGGTTGACCTTGGTGATGGAGGTGAAGTTCCATTAAGTGAATGGGATGGAAGTATGCTACTTCTAACTCAACCCCTTGGAGATGGGGGATTCTTCATCCCAATGTATCATTCAACAGGTGAAGAAGTAGGAATTGGATTCATTTTGAGTTGTTCAGGACTACAATCAATGATCATTTTTGTAGGAGCAATTGTAGCACTTCAAACAGTGCCTTGGAATAGAAGGATTCGGGGTTTGCTGATTTCTGTGCCGACTATTCTTATCCTTAACACATTCAGGAATGCAGGAATAGTTTGGTTAGAGGTTAATTATCGTAATTGGGAGTTTTTTGGTTTGAACATGTTTGACTTTTCTCATAGTTATGCCGCTAAGGCCGCTAGCCTATTCGCGATGTTTTTGATGGCAATTGCTCTGTTCGACCTTCTACCTGAATTACACAAAAATATAATGCAATTTTTACCAAAGAAACTACGAGGGAGTTTGGATTCCTCATCGACTTCGTAACCTTTCGTAGAGTTTACCTTTCAATGGCATATCATGTTCCCAGGCGAATTCTTTCATTACCCTCAAGGCTTCTTTTTCTAAATCCGAATCGCCTACAAAATCAGTCACATGAATAACCCCTTCTCTGGTATTTGCCTTGAATGCCGCAACCGGTTCTTCTCGATGGAAAACAAGGTACGCCGAACCATAACCAAATCTTTCCCTCAATAGACTGCCATAATAATGAATCAATGGATCAGATGGAGGGATAACTAAATCACGGGTTCTGCTTAGGGCATCCGAACCGTCTAGCAAATCATGTCTACCCCAGCAAACATCATGCATATCATCTACAAGGAACCCTTTGATTAGTGTACCATCTTCTTCGAATTCTCGCATTACATCTGATATTTCTTCAGGGGAGAATGGGGATCCAGCCAATCTCTCCACTTGTTTTAGAGTAATCACGGGATAATCTTTGACTAAATCGCTTAGGAAATCGCGTTTTACTTCCCATAAATCTGATGAAGAAAGTGCTTCAACGGCTTTGAACCCGCCCCGATAATCTTGCACCAAGTGTCCGCTACGAACTAGAGGTGAGATTAGTTTTCTGAATTCACCTCTCTTCATAGCATGACGTTCCATGAAAATCGCAGGATCGTGATGTTCTCTGAAAAATTGAAGAATTTCCTCGTCTTCTTCCGGAGGTTGGATATTTCTAATTGTCAATAATTTTTGGAAATGAGGCATTTTTGCCCACACAAGGTGCCCTCTCAAATTTGTACCCTGGTGTAGTTGATGAGCAGCCGCCATTGACTTGAGGTCAACCCTGAACATTTCACAACGACCTCGGAGGGCAAAGTCGTCCCTCAATTCGTCTAAGTGGTCTAGAGCTAAAGTTTCATTTTCATGGCGGGGTTTCTGATGTAAAGAATGGTGATGGAATAGAATCCGATTAATCTTCTTCCTAGGCATTGGATCTACTACTCCACCCCTAATGTACCTCTCTCCATCGCCCATAGATTCGAATCCAAGATCTGAGAGAATCTTCTGTACGTTTTCATCACATTCGTGGACTGGGACTCCGTTGAAAGCGTGAATTACTGATACGTCGATTAACCGATCACGATAATTTTCCAACAATTCATCGAATGTGGTCTTGAATTCATCGAGATAAGAATGTGGGATGTTGATATCCTTGATTTCAAGGTAATCATTAACCACGAACATGAGAATTCTTCCAACCGGATCTACACCTTTGAATACAGGATGATACCAACCTTGCTTGAGCATCAATCGGACTTCTTGAATAAACCGTGAACAAAATGGATCTGATTGAGAAACGATTCTCATTTTCCGATCTTCTGCCATTGGTGAAAGGAGTTTTTCAGCATCTTCGTGGCTGGAATAATAATCGGTAGGGTCTGGCTGTAATGCGACTACACGAGCAATTTTTCCCGTATTTTCTAAGTCACGTAAAGTTTCAGCCAAATCCTCGACTGGTCGAGATACATAGAATCTCAATGTGTGTAATCTAACCGGACCAATTCGTTCGATCAATGTTTTTACAGCCTCATCAAATTTCATAGGTTTGACCCTATCATAGATTCTATGGAATACTGCAAGTGAGCGTTTTCTATTAGGCAGCTCAATGTATTTTTTGCCGATAATTAACTGCCTCTCTAAATTTGACAGAGCACTCTTCAATGACCTCTGAATGTGAGCATTTTCTTTACCCTTAGGATAACCGTCGAATAATTCCATTCGACTCATACCTTCCTTGGGTATCTTCTCCAATAACTCCTCCTCAAGTGGCCCAATCCAAGGGTCACCCCTTAGACCGAGCACCAATGGCAATTGGTCGTCCATTGTGTAACCAACTCGATTGTGTAACAAACGCCCATTGACAACATCAGGATCGTGCTTGATATCTTTCCAATCTCGAAATCTGTAATCTTTAACTCGATGTAACATCTCATCTCTTCTTTGAACTAAAATCAGATTTCTAATCGCATCAGCAGGCTCATCATATTGAGTGAATGATTTGTGTAAAATTAAAGTTTGCAGAGTTCGATAATCTACAACTTCGACTTGACCTCCAGTGATTCTATACTCATCTACACGGAGGATATATTCCCCATCTTCTGTTTGAGTAAAGAATCCAATCGATACTAAATTCCGCATTTCTAATTCCTGTAAAACTGACTCGACTTGACCACGCGGGAATGGTAATCTACTGGCGAGTTTGTCTAAAGTCCGGGGGCCTTCTGAGCCCAACATGTCCAATAATTTCAACCTCAGACAATCCATCGGATCAGACAGATAAGTTTCTTTCCAGGTTGCTGGTTTTCCACCCTTGTAATCAACTCCCATATCAAAGGTCAGGCCACCAGTATAGAGAGCTCTGAGATCATCCATTTCATCAGCTCCAGAAGCTGCTAGGCACCCAAGAGTTCCGTGTACTCCTGCCATCCTTTCTGAAAACCACTTGTCATCGATTTGTTCTAACCCGGTATTCCGGACCTTGGTAACCAACCCTCGCTCTGCCAATTCGTAAACCCATTCTCTAAGTTGTTCGAATTTAACATCTTTCAGCTTCTCTGAATATAGCGGGTGTGTAAGTGATTTTTCCAGCCCACCTCCCATATCCATCAGTCTCAATAATCCAGAGGGAGAGTCTGGAACTGCGACCTTATCTTGGTAATACTGAGCTAGTCTTTCTCGATCTAAGTCGGTAGCAAGTGACCTAGCGCCCAGCAATCTTCGCAAGATTTCTGGATCTATATCTTTAATGAGATAGGCTCGAGTTCTTAGACTTAGCAAATCTTCGAAAGAAGACATGAATAATGTCATTCCAAGTGGAGAAGGCATCTTCACTTTACGATGTACAATTCGTACATTTTCACTGTCCATTCTAGCGATAAAATCAGACAACTCCTTCATCTCTAAATCGAAATTCATGATTTCATTCATTGCTTCTCTTATTACTACTGAATCTTCCATTTGACGATGTGCGCGCAAAATCTGTTCTGCTCGAGTTTGGAATTGTTTCGGACTTACTTCATCAGCCCCAATCCTACGCGGATTAAGCATACTACGGCTTGAAACTTCACGGAATCGTTTTGCAAATAATTGCGAATCTAACATATATCTTTGCAGAACTTCTCTGCTAGAATCATCCCTGAATAATTCGGGAATTTTTGAAATCTCAACCTCATGACTTAATTTTATCATAAACCCATTTTCATCAAATGAAATTTCATTGACTAGAACATTATCTCTTACAGCGATTCCAGCAAACAAATATCCAAGCGCTAGATTAAATGATCTACCTCTGCAAGTTGTAACGATGTAAGTTGGAAGGGGAGCCGCTACTTGTTCTACGATAATTCGATCTCTACTTGGAACTTGGAATGTGGTAGCACAGTGCTCATCAAGATAATTCCCTAGAGCATTTGCTATTGGCTTATTCAAGCCATAAACGTCCATCAAAAGAGGTCTTACATCACGACCCATCCTTACCATATGAGATGCGCGGTCCAGTACATCCAAAACCTCGTAACTTAACTCATTGGTACGCGAATTTGCTTCACCTGCCCAGGAAGGAATTGTTGGACGATAACCTGTAGCCGATGTGACATTTACTCTAGTACCCTGAACACTAGAAACTCTGTAAGTAGACCCACCTAGAAGGAATACATCGCCATTTCTCAGACTAGCGACGAATCCACTAGATAATTGACCAACGAGTGTTCCATCTGAAGTAAATACAAGGTAGTTATTGTCAGGAGCGATTGTTCCAATGTTTGTGTAATAGATCATTTGAGCGTATCCACGCTTACCAAAGCGATTATCTTCCCAATCCACCCAAACTCTACGTTCTTCTTCTAATAGGTCTAATACTTCGATATAATCATCATATGGAAGAGCTCTGTATGGCCACGCAGCAGTGACTAACTCGTATGCGTCGTCTATATCCCATTCTTGGATTATAGTAAGTCCAATCATAAATTGAGCTAATACATCAAGAGAGTTTTCTGGGAATTTTAGTAGGTCCATTGAACCACGTAAAATTCCATTTTGTAATGCCACTACTTCCAGTAAATCTTGTGGAGAAGTGGGTAGGAACCTAGCTCTTGGAAGACCTCCAACTTGGTGACCTGCTCGACCTATTCTTTGCAGTGCAGTTGCGATTGAACCTGGGCTACCTACCTGAACAACACAATCAACGGAACCAATATCAATTCCCATTTCTAAAGACGATGAAGAAACTACACATCTTAGATGTCCATTCTTTAGTCGTTGTTCAACATCTAAACGAATCGCTTTATCCATCGAACCGTGATGACCCTCTACACCCGCTGTGCCTAGAATTTTCAATTTCTGAACAGTAGTTTCAGTCATTTGCCTAGTATTAACGAAAACAAGTGTAGTAGTATGAGCTTCAACTATTTCCTTGATGCGTTCTACATTATGGTCGAGAACTTCCTTGATCGGAAGTGAAGAAAATCGAGGTGTTGGTAGTATGATGTCAAGATCCAATTTCCTTGCACCTGATACCTTCGCTATCGCAACATGTTGATGCTCTGTGTCGCTTTCTCTAGAATCAGAAGCAACCAAGAACTCGGCAACAGCTTCCAACGGTTCCATGGTTGCTGATATGCCAATACGTTGCACATCGGATTCAATTACACTATCCATCAAGGCTAGACTCAATGCAAGATGGGTCCCTCTCTTAGTGGGTACCAACGAATGCATCTCATCGATAACCATCCATTTCAAGTCGTTTAAAAGAGGTCTAAATCGCTTCGAAGCAAGAGCAAGACCAAGTGATTCAGGAGTTGTAATGAGAATGTGAGGTGGTGACCTCAACATCTTTTCTCTTTCTTTTTGAGGAGTGTCTCCTGTTCTTAGACCAACTTTGATTTCCTTTGCTCTTCCTGGAAGATATCTCTCTCTGATTTCGGTCAATGGACCAATCAAATTTTTCTGTATATCATTAGCCAATGCTTTGATTGGTGATATGTACACACATTGAACAGATTTGTCTAAACTTCCGTCTAACGATCTACGGACTAGATCATCAATAATAGAAAGAAAGGCGGTTAGGGTTTTTCCGGAACCTGTTGGTGAGCAAAGTAGTAGATGCTCTCCTTTCAGAATACGTGGAATTGCTAGCTTCTGGGGGTCAGTGAAATCGGGGAATTTATCTTTGAACCAGTTGCGTACGGGAGGGGAAAGGCTATCGAGCAATAGCTCAGTATCCCATGAATCCTCTACGTACTCAATTTTAGGCATTAGTTCGCCTCACACTATGCCTACTCAGGGGCTTAATTCCCTAAATGAATACTTCGTTCAGAAAATCATACAGTACTACGTACTGGATTAGTCTAAATCATTGAA
>MDTD01087056.1_pt1 | contig 10517 bp, 13 predicted proteins | sample 811221 | NCBI WGS metagenome assembly MDTD01 (sample SAMN05326646, study PRJNA326480) | marine metagenome | isolation source: seawater | place: Pacific Ocean: South West | collected 2011
AATTTTTTCAGGACATTTTTTTACAATATATAAATTTGAATTTACAGTGTCATTAATTTGCCCGTAGTAATCTTCCTTAATTAATCCATTCACAAAACCAGGAATTGTATTGCTATGACCAACCACTAAAACTGTTTTCCCTTTTTGCTTTTTTAAAAATGAGTCATAGTTGACATCTGAAGCAGAATAAATTCTGGGCTTGATTCCTTTCGAAATAGAAATTGGAAGAATTGTTTCTATTGTTCTATTATAATTTGTAGAATATATCGCATCAATTTTTTTGTTTTCAAAATATAAGTTCCACAATAACGATCTTTTTCCCCCATCTTGGTTTAAATGCGGATTTTTATTTAATGAATCAGATCTGTCTTTCTCAGCGTGCCGAATTAAATAAACCTCTGTACATTCATTGGCTTGATAAGTACAAGCTAAAAAAAGTATTGATAAGATTATTGTATATCTCAAAACCTATTCTTCGAATCCCTCTTCCCAGTTACCATAAATTAGATTGGGAAATAATATAAATTTTTCTCCAAAATCGTCTTTATGTTTTATCGTAGCATCCCATCTTCCTTGATTATCTTTTCCAAAAAAGTCTTGGTGAAAATCACCAAGATTGTCCCCAAGAAGCATTATGACTTCATAACCATCTAATTCATTCCTTCTTGGTTCTTTGTCTCTAGAATCAGATCTCAATAACATTTTAGTTGAGTCATTAAAAGGGAAACCTAATGCTATTAAATTTTCTTTTGTCGGTTGATAGTTTTCCATCAACCTGTTTGATAAATAAATTATCTCAACATTTTTTTTTGACGCATATTTAAAAAATTCAATTGATCCCGGTACTGCTGTAGCAATTTTTTTATTTACCCAAATTGACCACAGTTCTTGACTATAAGTTAAATCCTTTTCAAGCAGCATCTCATTAAATGGAGTATTGTTTAAAACAGTTTCATCTAAATCTGCGACAATTGCAATTGGTTTTCCATACTCCATTACAAGTCCTTTGTCAAGTTTTTCTTTTGCAATATTGTAGGCTTGAATACACAGGGCCTTATATTCTGCAGATTGACTATGCCAATAAAGCGAATGCTCCTTTTTTGAAATTTTAGAGACACAACTAAAGGTTAAAAAACTTAAAAAAATTAGAATTATACGCATTTACTAAAATTATGAAAATATAAATTTAAATCAGCAAATACCTATATTTAAACTGTGATAAAATTAATTAATAAATACTCTTTTGTCTTCGGTTTGATTTTTTTGGTACTGGGTTTATATTTTTATCAAGAATTTAAATCCTTTTTAGCAGCTGTTATTTTTTTCTCGTTGGCTATAGGCTTTTTTTATCGCGCATAATTTTTTAGTGAGGCATAATATTTGAATTTATTTATAAAAGCAATTATATGAATTCAAAAACATTATTCTCTACTTTATTAATAACATCCTTTATGTTATCATTTTCACAGTCATATGAATCCCATAAATACGAAACTCTTTTTTCTGACGATAACTTTGAGGTAAGAAATTATGAACCTGTCTTGAAAGCAAAAACTTATTCGGAAAAAGGCTCTAATGATAATTTCGGCAAGCTTTTTAGATATATATCAGGTTACAACGAGAAAAATCAAAAAATATCTATGACCACTCCTGTTTATATGAAAGAGGAAAATGAAAAATCAATGATGGAATTTGTATTACCATCAAAATTCAGTCTTGAAAATGTGTCGCAACCACTTTCAGGACAGGTTGAAATTTATGAGGATCGCGGAGGACTTTATGCATCAGTTCGATACTCAGGGTACTCTAACAATTCCAAAAGAAAAAAGTACAGAAAACTCTTAATTGAAAAATTAAAGGAACTTGATATTAGTCCTTTAGGCGATTTTATATATCTTTCATACGATAGCCCATACAAATTTTATAATCGTAGAAATGAGGTTGTCGTTGCTATAAAAGATTTTGAAAAGGATAACTAGAAATATCATTGTATTATTTTTTTTAAGCTGTTCATATAATTCATTTTCTCAGGAAAAAGAACTTTTCGATTTGATAGTTGTTGATGACAATGCAACACCTCCAATACTTCCAGAGAGAATGATTTTTACTCAGAGAATACTGTGGGGTGAGAGAGGACTAATGAGAAAGACAGGTCTGGTCCCTCTAAATTATAAGAACAGGGAAAAAGAGTTGAGAATCAGAAAATCCATACTAAAAACTCAACAGATATTGGATTATACTACGCTTGCCGCCATGATTGCCCAGGTTGTAGTTGGAGAAAAATATTACAATGGAGACAATAGTTTACATAATACACATAAGACAATTAATAAAGTCGTCAATTCCGGTTATTTTACAGGGTTAGCACTTTCTTTATTTTCTCCACCGCCAATAATAAATAAAAAGACTGAGGGTTTTAGACCTAAAACAAATAAACTTCTTTCAAAAATTCATTTTACGGCGATGATTTTAACAAACACAATTGATAATGATAACAAAAAGGCTAATATGGCAGCAACATATACAGCTTTTACTAGTTATGCAGTCGCAGAAATAGTCTTTAAATTCTAAAAATGAGAAAATTTATCATAGTATTATTTATTGTAAATTTTAGTTACGGTCAAGAAACTTTAATACTTAATGACAAAGCCTCTAAAATCACATATAATGCAAGACACACATTAAGCAATTGGCAAGGCACCAATTCTAATATTAAAGGTGTTTTAGTCTATGAGGAAGGAATATCTAAAATCGCAATAGCCGCTAAGATTCAAGACTTTAACAGTGGCAACTCAGATAGGGATATGCTTCTTTTGGATTTTTTAAATCCCTTTAGATTTCCTTTTGTAAAATTTTATTCGGATGATATTAAAAAAAGTGGGAATACGATTTTATTCAACGGTATAATTGAGTTTCATGGTCAAAAAAAATCAATTTTGGTATACTCAACAATTGAGGATGAAGATGACTCTACAATTATTAGTGGAAAATTTAGATTGATACCTAGTGAATTTTTGATTGAACTGCCATCATTCATGCTTATAAAAATGGAAGACTTTCTAAATATTCAATTTGAATTAAAGTTCTAAAGTTTATTTGTTAGACAATAAAAATTTAAAACCTAAAACTGCCAATATTGATCCAATTAAAGGAAATACTACGTAGTACCACGTAAAATAGTGAGACACACCTTCATTGGTAATAAAATCGATAATTGACGGACCAACTGACACAGCGGGATTAAAAACTGCCCCTGAAATTGGACCTACTGAAAAAATACCAGCCATTACCGTCAATCCTATTGCCAACCCATAGAACGAATTCCCTTTAAGGGTTGGATGTGTAGCTACATTCAAAATTACGAATACTAGTAAGAATGTGAAGATTATCTCAGAAAAAAATATTGGATAAACTGAATCGCCTAAAACCGGTTGTACTTGCATATTTGTATTCATCAAATAAATCGAAAGCGCAGCTAATGTTGAACCTACAATTTGTGAAATAACATATTTGACTGAATCTAATACGGAAATTTCCTTTTGAAGAAACAAAGCTAGTGTTACAGCTGGATTATAGTGTGCACCAGAAATGTGAGCACCAGTATAGACCAAAACCATGAGCCCAAACCCAACAGCAATTGGATTACCTGATGATAAGCCAATAATCAAAACAAGGAAATAGGTACCAAAAAGTTCAATAAATAATTTTTTCATTATAAATTAAAGTTATTAAAATGATGTAATTATTGAAAATGATAAACCTTTAAATTCGGGCACATACCTGCAAACACCCCCATAGCACATTAATCCACCCCTTTGCTTACCGTATGACAACATCAACTTACTGGCATTTTTTGAAAAGGATGCTCCAATGTTAGAGTAGGTGGGATTACTTTCTATTTCATTCTCATAATTTATTATACTGTTGAAGTATGCTGAAAAATTATAGTTGAAATTGTATTCTAGTCCATACCCAAACCAATTCTTTTTGTCATCCTCAGTAAAAAGATGTTGAATTTCAAATCTTGTAGACTTTTCACCACTTAGTTTAAGCGTATTATCAAACACTAAAATTTTAGAGTTGATTTGACCAACCTTTTCCTCTACAAACCTCTTGTTATAATATCTATTAACAAAAAGAATTATATTACTAAAACTATTTGACCATTTTTTTCTAATCTCTAAACTTTGTTCCGAAAAATACTTTTCTCCAAAACCTAGCAAATCTAAATCATAGTCCTCATTGTCATAGTCATAATTGCCCTTAAGGTTATTCCATTTTGAAATATTTAGACTAATTTTTGTTCCATATTTTCCGCCCAGAAAAGTCTTCTTTTTAATATTATAATAGGCATCAAGTTGAAACCCAATTTCACCAGCTTTCATGAGGCTAGGATCTTGAAAAGATATATTGGGTTGTGATTGATATACATTAATATTGGTCAACAGATAGTCGTGTTGTTTGGTTAGAGCAGGTAAGTAATTTAAGGTTGTTTCAAAGTAAGGACTTCCAAATTCAACTCTCTCGCTATAAAAACCCATATTTTCAAGTCTTCTGAATGTAAAATCTAATCCAAGACCATCTTTTATTAACCCAACATTTATTAAATGTGCATTTCCGTTCTTCACAAAGGTTTCGGATACAGTATTAAACTTAACAACACCATCCTTAGTTTTATAAGCATATTCATAGTTCATGTAAAAGTTATTGGAATTGTAATCAATTCTTCCAGAAAATGAATTTGTTAAATCTTCGAAGGGATAACTAATGTAGTGGGGTGCTTCAAGCCTTCCTAAATAGCTTAGACCAACAATTAAGTTGCTAAAAGAAGTTTTATCATCATATAAAGTAAATTCTGAATCAAAACCAAAAACTTTGCCCTCAGAAATGGTATTTGCTTTCTTTTGATAACCCCCAAGTAATACTAGGTTAAGATTTTCTTTATTGTAAGACGATCTTATTCCCCACAATGAATTATTAATACCTAATTGCCTGTCTTCCCATGTTCTTAAAAGCATTCCACTACCAAATTGCTCATACAGGGTACCTAATGTAAAATTGAAATTCGTTGTATTAAAATCAATACTGAATGTCGAAATAAAAGTATCTTCAAGAAGATCGGAATAATTTTGTAATTGTTTTGGAAGGTAGGATTCTGTTTGTAAGTCAAAAACCCATTTATTATTTAGATTATACTTTATGTTTAGATAACTGTTTGATGCAAATTTTTTATCATAGTCAGTAGATTCACTATCCTCGTAGTAAACTCCGTTTGATTCAAAAGACCCATAAAAAAAATTGTTTGACTGTGAAAACCCTTTGGATATAAATAGTAGAAAAAAAAGAAATAATACTAATCTATTCAGCGTCATACTCCTTCAACTTATCTAAAAGCCCCAACTCCTCACCAGGCGCATAGCCAACTCTTCTGTGAAGGATCTGATACTGTTTTGTAATTATTGTGTGCGGAAGTCCAGATATATTAAGTGCCCTTTTTAAATCATGGTTTTCGTCAAGCAAAACATCAAACTTCCAGCTTTTCCCATTAACTAAAGGTCTAACCCTTCTTTTTGTTCTTGAATCGTCAGTTGAGATTGCATAAACCTTGAACTTCAATTCCTTACTAAGGTCATCGTATACCTCATTGAGCGCATCCAATTCGTTAATACATGGTACACACCAAGTTGCCCAAAAAGAAAGAATATAAAAGCTATCTTCTTTTAATTCTTTATTCATCGTTGTATAAGTTCCTTTGAATGTTTCTAGTGGAATGTTGGGCACAAGTTTTTGCGCATTAAATTCTGTCAAATAAAAAACCAAAATTGAAGTAAAAACTAGTTTTTTAAACATTTTTTAAATGTAAGGCTAATTTATTAATTTAGCATATTATGAAAAGAATTATGCACAGAGCCTCATTATTATTCTTGCTATTAATTTTATCATGTAGCGGTAGCGGAGATGATGAGGGGCAAAATAATGAATATATTGATCTATTTATATCAAGCACTACTGGCTTTGTTGGAGAAACTATAATATTTTCTGTGTTTGATGGAGAGGGAAATAATGTGTCAACATCTGCAGATTTTTATGTTAACGAAGTTAAAATTGCCTCAAACACACACACATTTAACAACACAGGTACATATACTGTTTACGCTAAGTTTGGTCAATTGACATCTGAAACAAAAACAGTTGAAATTATGGAGACCCCCATTACATTCAAGCAAAACGTAGTTGTTGAAGATTTTACGGGAACTTGGTGCGGATGGTGTCCAAGAGTCTCCGAAGCTGTTAGGTTGTTAAAGCAGCAGACATCAGATGCTATTGTTATAGCAATACATAATGGTGATGCAATGCAATTTTCTCAAGAGGGTACAATAAGGGCGGCTTTCAACGTCACTGGATTCCCAACAGCACTAATTAATAGACAGGAAAGATGGGCTTCGCCGCAACCCTCGAATGTATCACAAGTTACTGGAAAAATGAGTGGAAAATCTTATGCATCAGTTGCTATGGAATCATCAGTTAGTGGTGATAATTTAAATTTAAAGGTTAAAGTTAGAATGGGGTACGGATATAAAACAATGAAGTTAGCAGTTTACATGCTTGAAGATGGACTTGTATATGACCAAAGAAATTTCACATCCTATTACGGTAGTGCAGATCCTATTAGAGATTTTGTTCATGATGATGTTCTAAGACGATCATTAACTAATGTTTTTGGCGATGATCTCCCAACAGATCAAGTTGGACACGATAAAATATATACTAGAGATTTTGTTTATTCTATTCCACCCAATTATGATAAATCAAAGGTTAAGCTAGTTGCCTTTGTTACTACAGGATCTGAAAGAACCATTGTTAATGTAAGACAGTCTAATTTAGGTGAAACTCAAGATTTCCAACCTTTGGATGAATGAAAAAACGTATTGATCTTCATGGGAAATCCCACGAAGAATCGTTGATAATTGTTGAAGAGCACCTTCTGTTAAATTCCTTTGATAACAACTTAGATTTAGAATTAATTACAGGAAATTCTACAGTCCTTCAGAACAAAATAATCAATAATATCTTAAAAAAACATGAGTTTAGTCACTATATTCCAAATCACAATCGAGGCGTTATGTACATTACTAATTCTAAAATAAATTAAAAACCATGAAAAAAATTATCACAATTACATTTATCCTAACATGTCTTATGACATTTTCTCAGACCACTAAAGAGTTTGTAGAGAACGTGGTGAATGAGGTAGAAAACAACTCAAAATTAGAGATTTTGGCTCACGAATTATTTGATGTAATTGGTCCAAGATTAGTTGGAACACCACAAATGAAACAAGCTCACGACTGGGCTATTGATAAATATGAATCGTGGGGAATAGAAGCTTACAACCACGAGTGGGGAAAGTGGAGAGGATGGGAGAGAGGTATCACCCATGTTGATTTAATCGAACCAAGATTACGAACCTTAGTAGGAAGACAGTTAGCTTGGAGCCCTTCCACAGGAAAGAAAGGTATTGAAGCAGAGGTGACTAGAATCCCCATCATAGAGAATAAAGATCAATTTAATGAGTGGCTAGGAACTGTCAAAGGAAAATTTGTTTTGGTTAGTCAAAAAGAAATTACTGGAAGAACAGACTCTCAATGGGAAGAATATGCAACTGATGAATCATTTGAAAAAATGAAAAAAACAAGAGATGAATTAACGGATCAGTGGTATAATAGTTTAAGAAACACGGGATATGGATATCGTGACATAAATAGCGCAATAGAGGCAGCCGGTGCAGTAGGATTAATATCTAGTAGATGGTCCAAAGCATTTGGTGCAAATAAGGTTTTTAGTGCAGGTACAGAAAAAATACCTAATGTTGATTTAAACCTAGAAGACTACACTATGCTATATAGGCTTGTTGAAAACAACCAAAACCCTATTCTTAAAGTAGTTGCAACATCCAAAGAGCATGGTGATGTTCCAACGTTTAATACAATTGGAATGATTAAAGGGGTAGAAAAACCAGATGAATATGTTATGCTTTCAGCACATTTTGATTCATGGGACGGAGGGCAAGGAACAACTGACAATGGTACTGGTTCAATCGTTATGCTTGAGGCAATGAGAATATTAAAAAAATTATACCCAAATCCTAAAAGGACCATAATGGTGGGGCATTGGGGTTCCGAAGAACAAGGACTAAACGGATCACGTGCTTTTGTTGAAGATTATCCTGAAATAGTAGATAATATTCAAGCGTTGTTTAATCAAGACAATGGTACAGGTCGAGTTGTTGATTTAAGTGGTTCCGGTTTTTTGCATTCCTATGACTATATATCTAGATGGCTTGCCGCAGTACCAAGAGATGTAAGTAAGCATATAGAAACTGAATTCCCAGGTTCACCTGGTGGAGGGGGGACTGATCATGCAAGTTTCGTTGCAGCGGGAGCTCCTGCATTTAATCTTAGTTCTCTGAGTTGGGCATATTGGGACCATACTTGGCATACTAACCTTGATACTTATGATAAAATTGTTTTTGATGATCTTAAAAATAACGTTATTCTCTCTGTTATTTTAGCCTATATGGCTAGTGAGGATAACGAAAGAGCATCAAGAGAGAAAAGAGTTATACAAACTAGAATTAATCCCTTTACAGGTAGATCAATGGGAGGTTGGCCTCAAACAAGAAAACCTAACAGAGACGGAACATCAAGCAAATAATTCAGTCATAAATCTCAGAAAAATCCAGGTTAGGACGATTGTCCATATCCACCACCTGTTTTTAACATACCAGTCCATTAATTGTTACTAATTTTGGACTCTAATTTAACAATAATTTTTCTGTGATGTTGGAAATGCATATTTATAAACTTAAGCGTCATATTAAGATTAATTCTGCCCGCAATAGGATGTCTCAAAATTCCTTTATCTAAAGTCGACTCATCTAATGTATCAACCAATTTTTTAAAGGACTTTCTCGATTTTAACCAAGTCTCCCTCAGTTTCTTTATTTCAATATTTTGAGGCATCGAATCATATGTTATTTTAGGCGCTTTCATTTTTATACCTGAGAAAAATATAAGTTCTAACAACTTCATTCTAAGTTTTGAAACAAAACTCACATTAACTAAAGACTCAGGATAGCTTGTTTTCTTTTTTATATACTGGATTGTTATAAATTCAGTAAGCCATACATGATATAAGTGTTCCGCTATTGACCATTTATTTTTATAAACCTTTACATTTAATTTTTCATTTGGGCGCTTAGAAAGTTGCTTAAACAAATCTTCTAAACTTTTATTTATGATTTCGAAGTGATTTTTTATATACATCTAAATTAACTTTTTAAGCACTGCTTCATCTATACTATGTCCCCCATTATATGAATAAAACTCATAATCCAATCCATAGTTATTGAGTTTTTCTTTTTCCTTTTTAACTTTTCCCTCATTTATATATTCATCTTTATTTCCAAAAATAAATCTTAATCTGAAATCATTCCACCTTGATTTGAAATTATCTGTGAGACAATCGTTGGGCACATCACATCCCCATAAAACCAATGAATTCAACTTAAATTTATTATTGATAATCCATCTTGTAGCAGTAGGACCACCCTGTGAAAATCCTAATACATTCAAATTAAAATCGAGTCCATCTGATTTAATTGACTCGTAAATTGAATTCAGAAAATTAATGTTGTCACGAATATCTTCATGTCTTTCAAGTTTGGTCATCCAACTTGATCCAACCCTTGAGTAATCATCCTTTAAATAAAACTTGTTAAGAGCTTCAGGCGCTATAACAATAGTTTCTTTATTAGAAATGCATTGAAATTTTTTTATGAAATATTCAGGTAACATTCCATAACCATGCAAAACAATCCAAATATTTTGTGTTATACTGGTTATATCACCAATTTGAAAATAACGAGCACTTTTACTAGTTTGGATTTTAAACTTTTGAATCATGGAATATCTAAATTATAATTAATTTTACGAATATGATAAACAAAGCAGAAATTGAAAAAGTTCAAAATTCGTGGGGTAATGGAATTATTACAATTGGAAAATTAAAAGATAATCCTAAAGAGTGCAGAATTTTTACTGTGAACTTTATAAATAATCATTATGGTTTTGATTTTGGAGAGGTCCAGTTTAAGCCAACCAAAGCTTCCGAAAAACAATTTAGAAATAATAATAAATCAGCACTTTCATATTTTATTGGATCAGATAATGATTTTGCTGAAGATAAGGGGTTTGCATTGAATCCATGGGTTACGGTTGAATTTAAAAATGAGTCTATAAATATTTATGAAGATATTGCAACAGCAATGGGAAACTATTTCTTTACAGATCCTAATGGGGAAAAGACTAAGGTTGAATTTAGTTTTGTTTACAAAAAGAATAGGGAGGGTGAAATCAAAATAGTCCTTCACCACTCCTCACTTCCTTTCAGTGTTTAAGCTTATTCTTTTACAGGTGCAGATGCTGTTTGAGTCCAACTTATTAATTGATCTCCAT
>MDTD01130999.1_pt1 | contig 10517 bp, 5 predicted proteins | sample 811221 | NCBI WGS metagenome assembly MDTD01 (sample SAMN05326646, study PRJNA326480) | marine metagenome | isolation source: seawater | place: Pacific Ocean: South West | collected 2011
GGAGTTGGACAGCCTGTAAATCGGCTGGAGGACCCGCGCCTACTGACCGGTCGCGGCCTTTTCACCGATGACCTGTTTGTCCAAGGTGCGGCGCACGGCGTGGTGCTGCGCTCACCCCACGCCCACGCAATCATCCGCTCCATAGATGCTGCCGATGCGTCAGCGATTGAAGGTGTCCTTGAAATCTATACGTCGAAAGACATCGCATCGCTCGGGACAATCCAATGCCTGGCGCCCGTTCAGCAGGCTGACGGCACGAAGCCTCACTTACCGTCCTTCCCGATCCTTGCGAACGACAAGGTCGCCTATGTCGGCCAACCGGTCGCATTTGTGGTCGCGGATAGTGTCGCGGTGGCCAAGGAAGCGGCCGAGGCCATTATCGTTGACTACGACCCCCTGCCTGCGGTTGTCGACACAGCCCTCGCCAATGCACCGGCAGCACCGCAATTATGGGCCGACGCGCCGAACAATACGTCTTTCATCTGGCGCGACGGTGATCACGGAAGGACTGCCGACGCCCTGTCGCGCGCACCACGTCGACTTTCGCTTCTAACTGTGAACAACCGGCTAATCGTCGCGTCCGTCGAACCCCGCATCGCTATCGGCGAATGGGACGGTAAGCGCTTCACCCTGACGACGACCAGTCAGGGCCCTCATTCCCTGCGCCTGCAGCTTGCTGAGCACTTGTTCCGGATGCCCGAAGAGGCGTTCCGCGTTGTCACCTATGAGGTTGGCGGCGGGTTCGGGATGAAGATCTTCATGTATCCGGAGCAGCCGCTCGTTCTGTACGCGGCACGCGACCTCGGCCGTCCGGTGCGTTGGGCCGGCGAACGGTCGCCGGATGCTTTCCCCAGCGACTATCACGGCCGCGATCAAGTCAACGACATTGATGTCGGATTTGACGACGATGGACTCATTCTCGCGCTTTCGGTCAAGACGAACGCCAATCTCGGCGCCTTCGTTTCGAACTTCGCCCCTTATATAGCGACCGAATGCGGCGCGGCCATGTTAAGCAGCGTATATGCGATACCTACGATCGCCCTCGAAGTGCACGGTGTATTCACCAACACGGTGCCGGTTGATGCATATCGAGGCGCTGGGCATCCGGAAGCGATCTATGTCATCGAGCGAGCCGTCGATGCCGTTGCCCGTGAGCTTGGTGTCGAGCCGGAAGCGGTACGGCGGCGAAATTTCATTCGCCAAGCTCAACTGCCGTTCACAACGGCGATGAATTGGACATACGATTCTGGTGACTTCGCGGCGCTACTTCAGAAGATGGAGACTGCAACAGGAGAATTCGAAACGCGACGGACTGCGGCCTCGGCAGATGGCAAATTGCGAGGACTGGGCATTGCCCACTACATCAAAGGGGTCCGTGCCGGTGCCGGAGAGGCAGCGCGCCTCGAGATATCACCAAACGGCGACGCCACGATCTTAATCGGCAACCAGTCGAATGGTCAGGGCCATGAAACGGTTTTCGCTCAAGCCGTTTCCCAACGCCTTGGAATCGAGCCGGACAAAATCAGACTGGTGCAAGGGGATACCGATCGTGTGGCGACAGGTCACGGGACGGGCGGATCGCGCTCTATGGTGAATGGCATTCCCGCATGCGACAAGGCCGCCGTAGCCGTTATCGAGAATGGTACCCGCTTTGCCGCCGATGCCATGGAAGCGGCGGAGGCAGATATCGAATTTGAAGAAGGCATCTTCCGCATTGCCGGCACAGACCGCAGTATGACATTCCGAGAGGTCGCAACCTTCGCCGCGGAACGGGACGAGATTTTGGATGGTGACGGCCAGTTCACCGCGGACGGAATGACCTTTCCAAACGGTTGCCATGCCTGTGAGATCGAAATCGATCCTGAGACGGGCGCCTTGCAGATCATCGCTTATTGGGCGGTCGATGATTTCGGAACCTTGGTCAACCCGCTATTACTCAAAGGTCAGGTGCAAGGCGGCCTCGCCCAAGGAGTGGGTCAGGCGTTATTCGAGCACTGCGTCTATGACGACGCCGGTCAGCTACTGTCCGGGTCTTTCATGGACTATTGCGTACCGCGGGCAGACGACCTGCCGGATTTCTCGATCGAACTGGTCGAGGATTACCCTTGCAAGACGAATCCGCTTGGGATCAAGGGTGCGGGCGAGGCCGGCGCCGTTGCTGCGCCGCCGGTGATCATCAATGCAATTCTCGACGCCCTCGCACCTCTGGGGGTCACCAATATCGACATGCCCGCAACGCCGGAGCGTATCTGGCGCGCCATCCGGGAGGCTCAATGAACGTCGACGAAGAAATGCTGTACCGTCTCGAAGCTCTGGCGATCGAGGCGGGGGAAGCCATCATGGAAATCTACGCCGAGGACTTCACGCCGGAATACAAGGACGACTACAGCCCCGTGACGGAGGCTGACACCGCTGCCGAGACGTTGATCGTCGCCGGTCTTGAAGCACTCAAACCGGAAATTCCGGTTGTCGCCGAGGAAGCGTTTTCCGCAGGCCATTCCCCAGATATCAGCGGCGGCCGGTTCTGGCTGGTCGATCCTCTCGACGGCACACATGAATTCATCGACAAGAACGATGAATTCACCGTCAATATTGCATTAATTTCGGATGGGCAGCCCATTTGCGGTGTGGTTCACGCACCAGCGCTCGATAAGACTTATGCAGGCATCGTCGGACAAGGTGCCCGCCGGAGCAGAAACGGCGCCGACGCAGGGCGGATTACCGTTCGCACGGCGCCGGAGACAGGCGTCATCGTCGTCGCCAGCCGGCGGCACGGAGACCCCAAGAAAATCGAAAAGCTGTTGCAGGGCCGCCGCGTTGGCGAAACCCGGAATGCCGGCAGTTCGCTCAAGTTTTGTCTTGTCGCGGAAGGCGACGCCGATCTTTATCCGAGATTCGGCCGGACGATGGAATGGGATACCGCGGCTGGTCAGGCTGTGCTCGAGGCCGCAGGTGGGCGCGTAACAACACTAGATGGCGATCCATTCCGTTACGCAAAATCTGGCTTTGAGAATCCGCATTTTATCGCCTGGGGAGATATAAGCGAAGCACAGTAACTCTGCGCACCCCACGCAACCTGATTTATCCGGGCGCACCAACCATAGAATTCCAATCCTCTTCGCTCAGGATTGGGATTTCGAGCTCCTCCGCCTTCTTCGCCTTCGACCCGGCGCCCGGTCCCGCTACGACGTAGTCGGTCTTCTTAGAGACGGAACCTGAAACCTTGGCACCGAGCGCTTCGGCGCGAGCCTTCGCTTCGTTTCTGGTCATCGTCTCAAGCGTGCCCGTAAAGACGACCGTCTTGCCCGCAACCGGAGATTCAGAGGTGTCTGCGACGACAAAATCCTCGACATAAAGGGTTTCCGCCAAGTCACCTAGAACCGATCGGTTATGCTCTTCCAAGAAAAAGGCAACTAGATCATCGGCAACGCTGACGCCGATCTGGTCAATGTTGCAAAGCTCGGCAAAGCTCTCGCCCACCAACTCTGGTTTCTTCATTTCGCCCGAAAGCTCGGAGCGCTCTTCCGCTGCGCGAGCCATAGCCGAATGCCATTCGGTAAGGCTGCCATATTGCTTCGCGAGAAGGCGTGCAGTCGCCTGACCGATCTGGCGTATGCCAAGAGCATAGATGAAGCGATCCAACGAAATCCTGCGCCGCTCCTCGATCGCCTTTAGCACGTTGTCCGCCGACTGCACGCCCCATCCGTCTCGTGTCGCCAGTTCTTCCCGTTTATCGGCAAGTCGAAAAATATCACCCGGTGACGCAATCAGCCCGTCTTCAATAAAGGCGACGATGTGCTTCGCGCCGAGGCCTTCGATATCGAAGGCATTGCGACTGACAAAATGCTTCATGCGTTCGGCCGCCTGCGCGGGACAAATCAACCCACCCGTGCAACGTCGCACTGCTTCACCCTCTTCACGGACAGCTCGACTACCGCAGACGGGACACGCAGCTGGCACCTCGAAATCCCGAAAGGTTCCGGCGTCTGCGCGATGTTCCGTCAGTGTCTCGGTAATTTGCGGTATCACGTCGCCAGCCCGTTGTATAACGACGTGGTCACCGATCTTAACGCCGAGACGGGCAATCTCATCTTCGTTGTGCAACGTTGCCCGGCTCACGACCACGCCACCGACGGTCACCGGCTTGAGGTGGGCGACCGGGGTAAGTGCACCCGTCCTGCCTACCTGGATCACGATATCCTCAAGAACGGTAACCGCTTGCTCCGCCGGAAACTTATGCGCGATGGCCCATCGCGGCGCCCGACTGACCATACCAAGGCGCTCCTGCCAATCCAGCCGATCCACTTTATAGACAATCCCGTCGATGTCGTACGGAAGCTCCGCTCGCTGCGCCAAAACGTCCGCATGGACAGCGAGTGCCTCTTCCACACTCCGACAAACGCGGGAAAGCGGATTGACCGAGAAACCCCAACGCGCAAACGCGCCGAGCGCCGCAGATTGCGTTTCGGCGAATGGATTTGATACCTCCCCCCAGCTGTACGCGAAGAACTTAAGCGGTCTCTCGGCCGTCACTGTCGGGTCGAGTTGGCGAAGGCTTCCGGCCGCAGCATTGCGCGGATTAGCGAATACCTTGGCGTCATTCGCTTCCTGGCGCGCATTCAAAGCGAAGAAGTCAGCGCGTGACATATAGATCTCGCCGCGCACTTCGAGGACCTCGGGCAAGTCCCCAATAGATTTGGGAATATCGTCGAGCGTACGCAGATTGCGCGTAATATCCTCTCCCTCCGCACCGTCACCGCGCGTCGCTCCGACGGTAAATCGGCCAGCCTCATATCGCAGCGAGGCAGAAAGGCCGTCGATTTTCGGCTCCGCCACCAGAGCCACCACTTCGTCTTGTTCAAGGCCGAGGAAGCGACGCGCCCGCGCAACGAAATCGTGGACGTCATCCGCGTCAAATGCATTGCCGAGCGACAGCATGGGCCGCGCGTGACGAACTTTGGCGAAACCGGCCGATGGCGCCGATCCAACCCGAAGGCTCGGACTGTCCTTACGGCGCAACTCGGGGAACCGAGCTTCAATTGCGTTGTTCCGGTGTCGCAGTGCATCGTAGTCCGCATCAGAGATTTCCGGCGTATCGGCCTGATGGTATCGAACATCGTGATAGCCAATATCCATCGCCAGGCGGGCAAGCTCACTTCGGGCCTCGGCTTCGGTTAACGCGTCGACCGGCTTGTCGCTCATACGCTTTCCCTCCGTATTAGTCTTTCAGCCGCACTCCGTGCCTCGTCGGTGACGGATTGGCCAGACAACATTCGCGCTACTTCTTCGCGCCGCGCATCGGCATCAAGACGCGAGACTACGGTCGCTGCCACCTGGGTATCACTCTGTTTCTCGACGCGCAGATGGTCGTCGCCACGCGCTGCAACTTGCGGAGAATGCGTAACCACAAGAACCTGCTTTTCTGCGCCAAGGCGCTCAAGTCGTTGACCCACCGCGTCCGCCGTCGCACCGCCAACACCGGCGTCCACCTCATCAAAGATCAGCGTTTCCGCGGTTCCAACGCCAACCAACGCAATTTTGAGCGCCAACATGAACCGGGCTAGTTCACCCCCCGATGCAATGCGTTTCAGCGGCCCCGGCAAACTTCCAGGATTGGTCGCAATGCGAAACTCGATCAGATCGCAGCCGCTGTCGTTCCATTCGGATTCCTCAAGAGGCTCAACAGCCGTCTCAAACACCGCTTTTTCCATGCGCAATGGAGGTAATTCGGCGCTTACCGTCGCACTAAGACGGAGCGCGGCCTTCGTGCGTGCTTTCGTCAGCTCGCCTGCGGCGTCGATAAACCTCTTCCGAGTGGCAGCCGCCGCAGCGCGCGCCGCAGAAAGTGGATCATTATCGCCAGACAATTCGTCCAGCCGTGCTCGGTACGCCTCCAGGCGCGCGGGTAGCTCGACCGGATCAACACCATATTTCCGGGCCGCGTCGCGCAGGGCGAAAAGCCGATCCTCAACCGCTGGCAGCTCAGCCCCGCCAACTTGGATATCCGCGGCGGCAACCTGCAATTCCTGCAGCGCTTCCGTCGCTTCGACTTGCGCCCGTTCAAGAGCCGCCATGGCGCCATCGAGACCGCCACCCGCCTTCTCGACAACCTTCTCAAGATGGCGCTGCGCACCCCGCAGACGGCCCGATGCCATACCCTCGCCATCAAGCTCGGCAATCGCGCCGTCAACCGCCTCAACCAACTGCTCCGCGTGCATCAGCATTTGGCGCCGCTCTGAAAGAGCGGATTCTTCTCCCGGCTTGGGCGCTAATGCACCCAGGACCTCCACGGCCTCGCGTAGCTCTGCGATTTCTCGGTCGAGCGTTTCAGCATCGCGTTCAGCCGACTGCAGCCGCGTCACCACTTGCTGCCAAATTCCGTAAGCGGCCGAAACATTGTCGCACAGTTCGCTCAATTCGCCGAAAACGTCGAGCGCATCCCGGTGGGTGGCCCGGTCCATTAGTCCACGATCATCAAACTGACCATGAACTTCGAGCAAGGATTCACCGAGCCGGCGTAAGGTCGCGACACTGACTGGACGGTCGTTGACATAGGCTCGGCTGCGGCCGTCGGACCCCAGAGTTCGACGTAGAATCAATGCGTCTTCCTGATCATCGATCCCGCTCTCGGCGAGAATAGTGCGGGCCACATGGCGAGGGCGCACGTCGAAGATGGCAGTAACCGTCGCCTGGGGAGCGCCATTGCGCACCAATCCGGCATCGGCTCTTGCCCCGACCGATAGGCCGAGCGCGTCTAGGAGAATTGATTTTCCGGCACCGGTCTCCCCGGTCAGAACACTCAATCCACCGTCAAAGGCAAGATCAAGCCGCTCGATGAGAACGATGTTTCTGACACTGAGCCCCGTGAGCATCGCCGCATCAATTCGCCCAGTCCCACATCCAACTTAGCCACGACTTTTCGTTGCGGGCTGGCGTCAAGGAACGTTTCTCAAGTAGAGCGTAACTTGCTTCGTACCACTTGCTACCTGGGTAGTTATAGCCGAGGACGGCCGTTGACATCTGCGCTTCGTCGGACACACCGAGTGCCAGATAGGCCTCAGTCAACCGATGTAGCGCTTCTGGTACATGCGTCGTCGTTTGAAACTCTTTAATTACTTTTTTGAAGCGATTGATCGCTGCAAGGTATTCTCTGCGCCTCATATAGTAGCGCCCGACCTCCATTTCCTTGCCGGCAAGATGATCCTGGGTTAGTTCGACCTTGATCCGCGCATCACGAGCAAATGGCGTCCCCGGGAACCGCTTGGTTATGTCCCGCAGCGACGCGAGGGCGAGCCGGGTCATCTTCTGGTCTCGCCCAACGTCGGATATCTGCTTGTAGAAAGATATCGCCTTCAGGTAATAGGCGTATCCAATATCACGATGGCCGGGATGGAGCTCGATAAAGCGGTCCAAACCGATGATCGCCTCGTCATAATATCCCTGCTGGTGGTTTGAATAGGCAGCCATCAGCTGTGCTTTTGTGGCCCAAGCGGAATAAGGATGTTGCCGTTCTAACTCATCGAAAAGCGCGGCGGCCGTTTCGTGCCAGCCCGCTTCAAGATTGTCCATCGCGTTGTTATAGAGCGCCTCGACCGACCGGTCGGCATAAGCCGCCTCCTCCTCACCTTCTGATACCCCAGGCAACGAAAGGCCGTCACAACCCGCAAGTAGAACGGCTGCTCCCAGTGCCAACGTCGTCTCACATTTCTTAAAAAAAGAAATTTTTGGCATCGCCATGCAATTCACTGCGGATTTGGCATAAAGGCCAACGCTTCAACTAGCTATGTTTAGCATTGAACCAGCCGAATTCCTATAACTTGTCGGCTACGCCGTCACAATTCCTGCAGGAAGGAACTGGGGTCAGGCCGGCATCAAGGCTGGTTCCGTTTCCCATTTTGGCGCATCCACGGGCCGTTCATCCTCGATCGTATCCCAAACCCAGGCACTCTCGTCTTCAAAGAGCGCCAACAACAAGGCGTTGTTCAGCCCATGTCCACTGCAACTGCCACTAACCGCCCCAATGATCGGCGATCCGGCAAGGTACAGGTCTCCGATGCAATCAAGTATTTTGTGGCGGACAAACTCGTCGACGTGTCGTAAGCCTTCCTCGTTGAGGACCTTTCCATCCGACAGTACGACCGCATTATCGAGCGAACCACCGCGCGCCAACCCAGCGGCACGCAATGCTTCTACCTCACGGAGGAACCCGAACGTCCGTGCATCCGCGATATAGTCCCGGAAGGCATCCTTTGTCACCGGCACGGCCAAAGACTGACGCCCGATGCTGTCACATTTGAACTCGATCTCAAGATTCACCATTGCCTGATCCGCCGGCTCGACCTTGAGAAACTTGGATTTGTCTCGAACACTCACTGTCCGTAGTATTCGGATAGCCTTGCGCGGCAAACATTGCTCGATCACACCGGCATCTTCGATCATCTTGAGGAACGGCGCGGCGCTGCCATCCATAACCGGCACTTCTTCGCCATCGACCTCGACCACCGCATTGTCGATCTCAGCACCAGCAAAGGCTGCCATGAGATGTTCGATGGTTGAAACCTTCACGCCGTGTTCATTGGCGATCGTCGTGCACAACCGCGTGTCTACGACATTATCGTGACAGGCTTCTACTTCACCAATTTTTGGGTCGACATCCACCCTACGAAAGTAGATACCCGAGTCCGGAGCTGCAGCGCCAATACGCATCTTCACGGTGAGCCCGCTGTGCAGCGCAATACCGGTGCATTCGATTTCGCGTTTGAGGGTCTTCTGACGCACAACACCGTCGGAAACCATCCGCCGCATTGTCCGATTTAAAACGTCCACCCTATCGACCTCCGCCATTCATTCTTCATGTTTATCGGTAATTTCGGCCGCCGCCGGTACTCGCGCACTTTTGACGCGATATCTTGTACCAACGCCCCTTTTCGGCCTCAAATCACTCTTTGTTACGATATGTTTCGCAGCCGCCCCCAAGGGGCGGCCGCGTACCCAGCATTGCCAAAACGGGTCCGGCAAAACCAGCGCCCGCCGATCAGTTCGCCTGACGGCGAAGGAAGGCCGGAATATCGAGCATTTCTTCTTCAGCCTGCGAAAGTTGAAACCGTTCTTCCGGTTCCGGGCTTTCTGCGGGCGGCAGCGCCGCATCGGAAGCATTGGCCGGTTTTGCGACCGATACCGACTCCTTAGGCGCCGGAGCTGCCGGTTTTTCTTTCTGAGCCGGCTTCGCAGCACCCGTCATCCGCTCGAACAGACTCGGACGGCGCCGTTCCTGTTGTGGTTTCTGGGGGTCACTGCGGGCATTTTCCATTGCCGCGGCGGCGAATGGCTCAGGTTCACCCTCTTCCGTGGCTTGCTCGGCAACCACCGGCTTCGGCGGAATGAACGGCGCCCGACGCGGTTGCAGTAGTTGCAGTTCTTCCTTTATCTCTTCCGAAATAGCTTCCGGGGCCTGCTCGGCTTCAGCAGGCACAGGTTTTGAATTTGTAACCCTGGCTCTGGCCTTGACAGTCAACTTCTGCGCGGGCTCCGGTGCCAGAGCAGTTTCTACGGCCTTTTTCACGGTCGCTTCAGGCTCCATTTCATCCAGCAACAGCACTTCCAGCTCATCGTCTTCAACTTCCGGCTGTTCGATAGGCGTTTCAATCAACGCCTCCGGCAAAGCCGTTGTCGCCTTCAACGCTTCCGAGGCTGGTGCCGCTTCGACTGGCGCTTCTGCCGCCGGGGCTTCCGGGACAACCGTTTCAGGAACCGGCGCCGCCGGACGTGCAACCCGCGGCGTCAACGTCGACAGGCCCGATGGAATTGGCTTCGGTGCAGTCGCGGCCTCGGCTTCAATCCCCGTTGCGACAACGGAAACACGCAGCAATCCTTCCATCGCCTCATCGAACGTCGAACCGAAGACAATATTGGCCTCATTATCGACTTCCTCGCGAATTCGGTTGGCTGCTTCGTCGACCTCGAACAGCGTCATGTCCGGCCCGCCGGTGATATTGATCAGAACGCCACGCGCACCGCGCATCGTGATATCATCGAGCAACGGATTGGAAATAGCGGCTTCTGCAGCGGCGATCGCCCGGCTTTCGCCGTCAGCCTCACCGGTGCCCATCATTGCCTTGCCCATCTCGCTCATGACGGTGCGTACATCGGCGAAATCGAGATTGATGAGACCCGGCATAACCATCAGATCGGTTACGCCGCGCACACCGGAGTAGAGCACATTGTCGGCCATCTTAAAGGCCTCCGCGAAGGTCGTCTTCTCGTTTGCAACGCGGAACAGGTTCTGGTTTGGGATGATGATCAGGGTATCGACGAATTGCTGCAATTCCTCGATCCCGGCTTCCGCCGTCTTCATCCGCTGGCTGCCCTCAAAGTGGAAAGGCTTGGTTACGACACCAACGGTCAGAATACCGTGTTCACGGACGGAGCGGGCAATAACCGGCGCCGCACCAGTTCCCGTGCCGCCACCCATGCCAGCTGTAACAAAAACCATATGGCTGCCCGCCAGATGATCGAGA
>MDTD01042904.1_pt1 | contig 10516 bp, 12 predicted proteins | sample 811221 | NCBI WGS metagenome assembly MDTD01 (sample SAMN05326646, study PRJNA326480) | marine metagenome | isolation source: seawater | place: Pacific Ocean: South West | collected 2011
CCGCAATTACATTTGTAGAAAGAGCAATAATTAAATCGTCTTCATTTACAATAGGTCCTCTAGATGTATTTATTAAAAAAGCTGTTTTTTTCATTTTATCAAACTCTGCTAATTTAATGCAATCTTTATATCTTTCACCCCCTTGGACGTGAATAGATAGAAAATCTGAGTTTTGAATCAAATCTTCTTTACTACAAGGCAATACACCCAAGTCTTTGCATTTGTCTAAATTTAAATTTTCACTCCATGCCATAACTTCCATGCCAAATGCTTTTCCAATTTTTGCAACTTGTGAGCCTACTCTTCCAAGTCCAATTAAACCTAATATTTTGCCTTTCAATTCAACCCCAATTGTAGTTTGCCAATAACCTTGGAACATGTTGTCAATCTCGGTTTTAAAGTTTCTTGCTAATCCTAAAATTAAACCCCATGTTAACTCTGGGGTTGGATTAAGGTTCGAGTCAGTTCCAGTAACAATTATTTTCTTTTTTTTACAAGCTTCAAGATCAATTGACTTGTTTTTCATTCCACTTGTTGCAACATATTTTAATTTTTTTAAGCCATTGATTAAATTGGAGGAAATTATAGTTCGTTCTCTCATTATTAACAAAGCTGAAAAATCTTTTAATTTTTCCATGGCATCTTCTTCACTTTCAAAAGGCTCGTTAAATACCTCTATTTCATATTTTCCTGATAATTTTTTAAGGTTCACAAACTCTTGGGCGACATTTTGATAGTCATCTAATATTGCAACTTTAAGCATTTTTTTTAGTAGTATTTGAAAGCGTTATACCCACAATAATAAATATTGCTCCTAGAAAATGATAAAACATAAATTTTTCACCAAGAATAAATATAGCCATTAAAGCACCAAAAATTGTCATCAGATGTAAGAATACTCCTGCTCTATTTGCTCCAATAATATCAATTCCTTTAATCCAAAACAAGAATGCAAATATACCGGGAAACAAAACTACATAACCAAGTGTAAGAATAAATGGCAACTCTAGAATAATTTTATATCCAAAATTCATCTCTAAAAAATAAATAGGTATTAAGAAAATAAACCCAAATAAAATTATAATTTCAAGCAAGGCAATTTGAGAAATAGGGTGTTTTTTTTTTCTTAGTAAGGCAGAATAAATAGCCCAAGAAAGCATTCCAATGACCATAGATAGATCACCTTTATTAAACTCAATTGATTTAATAAGTTCAACATCGGCCTTGGTTATAATAAATAAAACTCCCAGTAGAGATAAGGCTACTCCTAGTATTTGAAAACGATTAGTTCTTTCAATATTGAAAATCGATGCAAAAAAAAGTATCCAAACTGGTATAGTTGAAATCATTAATATACCGCTTATAACTTGGGTGTAGTATAGTGAATAATAAACTATTGAATTAAATATTGTTATGCTTGTTATGCCTAAAATAATAAATAATTTTAAATTTTTTAAAATATAATTCTTGTTAAGAATTACTTCTTTATAAGTGAATGGAAGTAAAATTAATAATGCAAATAACCATCTATAAAAATTTAATGAAAAAGGTGGTACTTCGTAATTGCTTGCAATTTTACCTACAATAAAATTTCCAGACCAAAATAAAGATGCCAGTGTTAAAAAAATATAAGCTTGTGTGAATTTAAAATTATATGAATTTGAATTCATTAACAAAGATTATCAAAATAATATTTTTTTAATATTAAATTCTAATATTTATAGAAGAACAATATTAAGCAAAACGCATGGAGCTATAAGGCTGTAAGTCAAGATTTGTATTTTCGTTTGAAATCATTTTTGAAACAATTTTTCCAGAAATTGCTCCTAAAGTCCAACCTAGATGATGATGGCCAAATGAGTAATAAACATTTTTATAATTTTTAGATGGTCCTATCACTGGCAAAAAGTCTGGTAATGAAGGTCTAAATCCAAGCCATTCATCTTTGTGTTCTGGCAAACCATCAAGCATATCTTTTGCATTAAGAATTAAGTTTTTTATTCTCGATTTTGAAAGAGGATTTTCTAATCCACCAAATTCTACTGTTCCAACAACTCTCAAACCTTGTTCCATCGGTGTCATCCCAAAACCTCTATCAGCATAAACTATTGGTCTAGATATTAAATGATCAAAATCTTTAAAATGAACATGATAACCCCTTTCAGTATCTAATGGTATATTTTCATGAAGTTTGTCTGTTAATTTTTTTGAGAATGCACCACAAGCAATTACAAGTCTGTCAAAAATAAATCTTTGAGAGTCCGTTCTTAAAACTGGTTTATCTTCATCAAAATCTAAATTTTTGATATTTAACTTTAAAAATTTTCCCCCATTTTCCAAAAATTTCTCAAATAATTTTATCAAAATTTTTCTCGGATTTCTTGCATGTCTTGCATAATCATAAAATACACCCCCATCATAGAAAGGTTTTATATTGGGTTCTAGGTCATGTATTTCTTTTGGGTTTACCAATTGTTGTTTTACGCCAAGTTCATCTCTTATCCTAATTTCTAAATCTCTACTTTTTTGACTTTTTTTAGTCCATACATACAAAATACCATTGTTTTCAACTAGACCATCTAAATTAATATCTTCAAATAATTCATCATAAGCTGATAACGAAAGATCCAAAATTTGATGCATATATTTTGCTGTATGCAGCATTTTTTTTTCCCTGCAATTTAAAACAAATTTTAAAAACCAAGGTATCATCTTTGGAACGTAATTCCATTTAAGTGCAAGAGGCCCTCTTGAGCTTAATAGCATTGAGGGTATATCATTTAATATGTCGGTTCTATTTAAAGACACAGAAGCATAAGGCGAAAAATGTCCTGCATTTCCGTATGAGGCTGCATTACCGGGCTCTTCTCTATCAAATAAAGTTACTTTGTAGCCTTTTTTTTGAAGAAATAGCGCGTTACAAACACCTTGGATGCCCGCACCCACAATTCCAATTTTGAAATTTTTATTATCCACACGAAAATATAAAATTTACTAAAATTTATAATAGGTGTTATTTGAGCGCGGGTTGATTTGGCTTTATTAAAAAATAATTTTGTAAATTAAAAAAATTAATATTCCATACTCAAAAAAAGGTTTTATTTGCTCAATATTTGAGATTTTTTTTGAAATTTTTAGATATAATAAATTAATACTTCTGAACAAAAAGTTTATACCTAACATTGCAATAACAGTTGAACTTAGCACAAATAAAAAATCAAAATTTTTTAAACCCATTATTATTGTAAATATAAATGTAATTAATGAAATATTGTAGATAAAAATAGTAAATATAATATTGGTTTTGAATTTAAAAAATTTTTTTAATACCACAAAAAAATAAGACCATAATAATAAAAGTTCGAATATAATTATATCAATCATAAACTACCTTGATTATTATAAATTGAATTAACTGAGTATTCATTATCACAATCAATTTGATCAAGTGTATCAAAAAATATCTTATTTATTTCTGCAGAATGATTAATTTCACATTTTCTAAGTTCTGCATAAATTGTTTTATCTGCAATATGTTGAATTGAATTTTTTCCTGTAGCCTCTTTTAAAAAAAAATTTGCACCTGCTGTTAAGCTTGTTTGAGAAATACTACCCCCAGAGGCGATTGTAATTCCACTTCCTAAAAAAGATGTTTGGGATGAACAACCATATGAAAATATTAGTAGTGTAAATACAAAAATAATTTTTAACATTGTAAATGTATACAAAAATATTTGTTTTATTTAATATGTTGAGTGATCAGTATGAGTATTATTTACCTATTCCTAAAATCGTTAAATCATCCTCAAGCAAATTTTTACTGTCTTTTATGCCTTTATCTGCAGTCTCTTTTTTTAAGCTATTTATTTTAACAAAATTTGTGATCATTTTGAGTTCTTTTTGAAGAGAGCTGTTCTCGTGCTCAATTATTAATTTTTTTACACCACTGATACCAATTTCTTTACCCTGATTATCACGACTCTCTGAAAAGCCATCAGTGAAGCAATATAATCTTCCATCACTTAAATTAAAACTTTCAAGCTTGTACTCATTTACCTTATTGGCTCTTTTTACACCCAAGGGTAAAGACGAAGACTCATATTCGTGAAATATTTTATTTTTTTTAAATAAAGCTGGCAAATGCCCAGCATTTGACAACTCTATAATATCAGTATTAGCATTATAAGATCCTACTATACTAGTAACATAAACTCCTTTAGGGTTTGTCTGTTGAAGATCATTGTTCATTTCATAATGAATTTCATTTGGTTTAAATTTATTTTTTGAATAGATTTTAAATAAAGTTATTGCTCTTGCCATCACCATGCCTGCATTAACACCTTTTCCTGAAACGTCACAAATTGTGAAGTAGATTTGGTCGTTATGAGGGTAAAAATCATAAAAATCTCCTGAGATTTCTCTGGCAGGAATATTAATTCCCTCAATTGGAAAATTATTAATACTTCTTCTAGGCATAAGTCGTTTTTGGACATCTATTGCTAGTTTAATTTCTTTTGAAACTCTATTTTTCCAAATATTTTTTTGTTCTTCTGATTGTTCAAGTTTATCCATTATATTATTATATTGACTAGCTATAACTCCAGCCTCTGTGAATGGGTCTTGTGGAGCTCTCAAACTAAAATCCTCTGTTTCTTGTTGTTTATTAAGAACTTTCAATAATTCATGGGTGGCGGTTGATGCATTATGTTCAGAAATATTTAATCCCATATCCTCCTGTATTTTATTTACTCTTAATTTAAAAAATAAATTAATAATAAAAAAAATTATAAATGAAGATATGAAACAGAAAGCACCTACACTAACTATTCCTATTAACTGTATGTACAATTGATCTAATTTTGATTTCTCTATACCCATTGCTTCTAAATCAGCAAAAATTGCAACTGCAATAGTAGCCCATGTACCTGCAAATAAGTGAACTGGAATAGCACTTACAACATCATCGACTTTAATTTTTTCTAATAATATAATTCCAGAGCCAGAAACTAGTCCTCCAATAGAACCAATTATTATAGCTTCCGCAGGTTCAACAAAAGCACATGATGCAGTAATCGAAACTAATCCAGCTATAGGTCCTGTAATCATAAACATGGGTTCTGGTTTTTTCATTACGTAAATACCCATAATGCTTGAAAGGACTAAACCTGCGGATGCTGCTAAAAAAGTATTAATTAGAATTAAAGGAACTCTTAAATCCATTGCGCCGTTTGCTCCACCATTAAAACCAAACCAACCAAACCACAAAATTAGGGCTCCAAGTGCAGCTAAAGGAGTATTGCTACCTTGAAATGTTTTTTTTTGTCCTTTTTGATATCTTCCCGTTCTATTTCCAATAATTAATAAAACTGCAAGAGCAACCCAACCACCAACAGAATGAACTACACTAGATCCAGCAAAATCTATAAATCCAAGTTTGCCTAACCAGCCTGTTTTAACATCAGGGTTTGAAAAATTTAATGACCACACCCAATGACCAACAATTGGATAAATAATGCCTGATGTAACAAAAGTAATTATTACATAAGAAAAAAATTTTAATCTTTCTGCGACAGCGCCAGATACAATTGTTGCTGCAGTTGCTACAAACATTGCTTGAAAAACAAAAAATGATTGGTATCCCGCAACTTGTGTTGTGAAAAAAAAGAACTTTGAGCCAAATAAACCAGATACACTGGTTCCATACATTAATGCAAATCCAAATGCCCAAAATGTTGCAACTGAAATACCAAAGTCAGTAACGTTCTTAAGAGCAACATTAATACTGCTTTTTGCCCTTGATAAACCTGATTCTAAACACATAAACCCAGCCTGCATCAAAAATACTAATATTGCACATATCAGGAGCCAAAATGTATCTAAGTTTGCTTGTAAAACTGCTTCAAGTCTAAACTCTAGTGCTTTATCTGCACCTCGGTTTGTTAATTCTAATTGATTTAATTGTGACTGTAACTTTAGGACAAGAGCCTGTAATTCAGTTACAGTCATAATAATTATTTTAGTCTAATATTTTTACGGCTTCACCGGCATCGGTAACTATTTTATCAACACTTACAACTTTAATTACCTCAAAACCTGTTCCAGCAATTGCACTTTTGTACTCTTCGTCTGATAAATTTGATTTATCTTTAAAAACAGACACTGCAACACCCTCAGGCCAAGAAACCTTTATATCCGCATCTGGACTAGCCTCTTGTAAAGCCTTGGTTACCATTTTTTGACATGCAACGCACATCATTCCATTAACTTGAGCAATTTGAGTTTGTGCAGCAAACAGATTTGTACTTATTAAAGTCAAAAAAAAACCTATAATTATTTTTTTCATTGTTTATCCTTATTTTCTTTATTTATCAGCTGAAGTAATATTTATATTCTTTTTAGTCAAAAGAAATATATATTTTAATACTATATTGCTAAACCTCTAAGTAAAATAAGGTTAAGGCATCACTTAGATTTTTACCCCGCGACCTTAAAAACCACAAAAGTTACATCTTTAAGTTGTTTTTTATTTATAATTTATAAAATTGTTATGAGTTATTTCTATTGATCCTTAAATTCTTATATCTTCTGATTTAATTGCCTCAAAATATTTTAATCTCTTTTTTTCCAAATATAATAAAATATATAAGGCACTGTTGCTGGAACAATTCCAAACCAAAACCATTCATCCCATCTAAAACTTTTGTCTAAAGCAAAGCTTTTTAGGCCGTTCCACCATGTAAGATAACCAATAAAAATAATCCAAGCTAAACTTATAGTTGTATATATTTTGGTTTTTTCAGATAAATTCTTACTTAGTATGCTTTTAAAAATATTTTTAATATTTTCAAAATTCACTTAATTACAATTATTTTTTTTTTCATTATTTGCGGTCAAAACAATTTGGGTACCAGATCCACCAATTTCTTTTGCGCAAATTTGATAATTTGACGAATGATTTGCAATACATATTTCATATCCAAGCTCTGGTGTAATATTGTCCGAACCACCTAATAGATTTGTTTCAATTGCTGTTGATGTTGCGGTGGTTGCATTGCAACTAGATGAAGATGAATTTTTATAATAATAGCCATAATCTGAGAAGTATTCAGTTTGCCCTAGTGAGATTTGTTGAAGTACATTTTCAGCAGATTTTTTTTTGGCTCCTTCAACATAACCGCTATAACTTACAATTCCTACTGCAGCAATTATACCTAAAATAGCAACAACCACCAAAAGCTCGATTAATGTAAAGCCCGAGCGTTTGGTGGAAATAAAAGAGTTTCTCAAATTATTCTACTAATACCTGATTCTTAATTCTGTTAGTTGTTGTTTTACATGGTGTTACAAAACAAGTTTCAATAGTTATGTTGTTTCCACTTGCTGAAATTTTTGTATAACCAAGACCCGCATCTACCGCTGGATTAGCAGTTGTTGAAACAGCCTTTTTAGAAGTATCTTCTGGGTTTTTAAAGTCAGCTAATGCTAGTGCTGCTGCAGTAACTACTGATCCACCAGTTTTACCTGAACAAGTCAATCGTTCTGTTCCATTTGGATCTTTCATTGCCTTACCAGAAGCAGTTCCTAAATTACATTTTTGTATTTCTGAAGCTATATATTTTGTAACTGCAGCTTGGTTTGATTTAGCTGCTTGTTTTTTAGCACCCGCTGTGTAACCTGAATAAGCAACTACACCAACAGCTGCAAGAATTCCTATAATAGCTACAACAACTAGTAGCTCAATAAGCGTAAATCCTTTATTGTTAATCTTTTTTTTCATTTTTCTCCTCTTTTATTTTAAGTTTATTTTTAAAAATTCAATTTTACATCAGATTTTTAAAACAATAATATAGTCCAACTAATCAAATTGGGTCAACTAAAGATTGTAAATTTTGTTGATTTTATTCAAATTTTAAGAAATATATACATTTATGGCATATAAAGTTACTGAAGAAAGTAATCTCGCTACTATATTTTTAGACGGTGAGATTGATATGGATAAAACCGAGGAAGCCAAAGAATTAATATTCCCTCATATAGAAGCTGGCAAAGAAATACATATCAATCTTAAAAACGTAGAATACATGGACTCATCTGGTATTTCAGTACTTATTGAGAGTCATCAAAAAGCAATGGAAGCTGGAACCAAAGTAACACTAAAAGAAATAAGTAAATCAGTTTTAAAGGTTATTATGATGGCAAAATTAGAGCAAATATTAAATTTGGATTAAACTAAATGTCATCTGAAAAAATAAATTCAAAATCAGAAAATAAAGATTTTTTAGTCCATTCCTCAAGTTTAAAAGATGTAAGATCCTTTTCTAGAGATGTATTTGATAAATTCAATTTATCGCAAGAATTAAAAGATGAATTAGTATTAGCAATTGCAGAGGCCGCACAAAATATTGTTAAGCATGCATATCATAATGAAGAAACGCAAGACAAAATGGAAATCAGAATATCTTTAAAAAATAACGAATTAGAAATAGGTTTTTTTGACAAAGGAAGACCAGTTGAAAAAGATAATGTTAGACACAGAAAAATTGATGATATTAAACCTGGTGGACTTGGTACTTATTTTATTCAACAAATAATGGATGCTGTAGTATTTAAAGAAGGTAGTAAGCCTTGGATTAATCACTTAGTTTTAACAAAAAAATTGTAATTTTATCCACCAATAATTGCACCAACATTAAAGATCGGAGAGTACATAGCGATCATTAACCCACCAATCATACCACCCATAAATACGATCATTATTGGTTCAATTAAACTCGACATATTATCTACTGCTGTATCAAACTCTTCTTCATAATAATTTGAAACAGATGTAAACATTTCGTCTAAATTACCTGTTTGTTCACCAACTGAAATTAATTGACTAAACGTTGGAGGAAAAACAGGTTCTTTTATAAATAGTTTAGTTAAAGTATCACCTGAGAAAACTCCTTTTTTAACATTTTCTAAAGCAAGTGTAACTACATCATTGTTACTAACTGATTTTGCAATTTCAATACTTTCTAATAAATTTACACCAGCTGCACTCAAATTACCCATTATTAGCGAAATTCTAGCAATCAAAGATTTTAAAATCATATCTCCAAAGACAGGCATTTTTAAAACTCTACCATGCCATTTATACCTAATGTTAGGAATTTTCGTAGTTGTATATTTAAATATTGCAAATGAAATACCGGCAACAATACCCAATGTTAATCCGCCCTTGCCCCGCATAAAATCACTTGCTGTCATAATTACAGCAGTTGGAGTTGGTAATGCAACACCCATTCCTTCATACATTTCAGCAAATACAGGTACTACTTTTACTAACATGAATACCATAACAGTAATTGCAACAGTAAACATAACTACCGGATAGGTTAAAGCGCTTTTAATTTTCTTTTTAACTTTTTCTCTTTTTTCTAACGACTCAACAAGTTTTAATAAAAAGACATCTAATTTACCACTGGCCTCTCCAGCCTTGATCAAGTTTATATAAACATTATCAAAAATAGCAGGATATTTTTCAAAGCATTTTGAAAGTGTGATACCACCCTCTAGGCTTTTCCTGACATCTTCAATGATATCTTTCATTGTTGGATGTTCAATTTGATCTCGAAGCATTCCTAATACATTTAAAATTGGCAGTCCTGCCTTAACCATTGTTGCAAACTGCTTGGAAAATATTACTACATCCTCAGGCTTGACTTTTTTTTTACCAAAAGAAAAACCTCCACCTTTTTTTTTCTCTTTTTTTGCTGCTTTTTTTTTAGTTCTTACAATGTTTGTAATTATTATTTTTTGCTCTTTAAGTTTGTAATTCGCCTCTTCTTGACTAATAGCCTCTATTTCCCCTTCAATGTATTTTCCAGCTGATATACCTTTGTATGAAAATGTTTCAGACGACACTTAAATTACTCCATTGATAATACACGGTCATATTCTCTGAAATTAAGATCTCCAGATAATATCATGTCTTTACCCATATCTTGCATAGTTCTAAAACCCTCTTTAGCTGCAATTTCTTTTAACTCAGGCGTCGTTGCTTTTCTTAGGATCGCTTCTTTAATTGGTTTAGTTACATTAAGAACCTCGTAAATACCCATACGACCTTTAAAACCAGTATCTTTACATTTAGGACAGCCTTTTCCTCGAGAAACCTTTGCTCTTGATGCTTGTTCAATTGTAAATCCAAGTTCTTGTAAAGCTTTTGGACTTGCATCAGGATCTGGTTCTCTACATTCTGAGCACGTTTTCCTTGCAAGTCTTTGCGCTAACACAAGTGAACATGCAGCTGAAATTAAATAGTCTGGAGTACCCATGTTTTGTAATCTAGTGATTGAACTTGGAGCATCATTTGTGTGAAGTGTACTGAATACTAAGTGTCCTGTTAATGCTGCCTTTAACCCAATATCTACTGTTTCTTTATCCCTCATCTCTCCAACTAGAATTATTTCTGGGTCTTGTCTTAAAAAAGATCTTAGTGCCCTGTTAAAATCGTATCCAATATCATCCCTAA
>MDTD01113605.1_pt1 | contig 10515 bp, 11 predicted proteins | sample 811221 | NCBI WGS metagenome assembly MDTD01 (sample SAMN05326646, study PRJNA326480) | marine metagenome | isolation source: seawater | place: Pacific Ocean: South West | collected 2011
AAAAGAAGAAAGAAGAAATGAAAAAAAATTGTTAGCAAAAGAAAAAGAAAAAAAAAGAATGGAAAAACAGCGTGAAACAGCTGAAAAAGAACAAAGAAGAAAAGAAAAAGAAGATCAATTAGTTGAAAAAGAAAAAAGAAGAATAGAAAAAGAACATGTAACAGCTGAAAAAGAACAAAGAAGAAGTGAAAAATTAGAATTAAAAAATAGAAAGGAACAAAAAAAAATAGAAAAAGAAAAATGGAGAGTAGAGAAAGAAGAAAGAAGAAAAGAGAAAATGAAACTAAAAGTGGAGGAAGAAAAAAAAAATATAGATCAAAAAATGAATGAAGATATAGATCATTCAGAAATAGAAAATGAGGTAAAGGATTTAGTAGCGACAACTCTAGTAAAAAAAAGAGGAAGACCAAGAAAAAATGAATTATTAAAATAGTTAAGTTTAGTTGCGTAAAATATTTTTTATTATTTATTAAATATTTTATATATAATGTTGTCTAATAAAATTAATGAATTAGAAGAAAAGGAAATAAATGAACAAATTGCATTAGAAAATGACGAAGAGAATGAAGAAGAAGAGAATGAAGAAGAAGAGAATGAAGAAGAAGAGAATGAAGAAGAAGATAATGAATATGAATTAGAGAATGAAGAAGAAGATCATTATTTAAATTTTGATGAAATAAAGAAAAATAATTTACTAACATATGAAGAGAGACAAGCATTAAAAAATAAAATAAGATTTGAAGTGAGAAAAAGAAGAGAACTAAAAGAAAAATTAAGACAAGAAAGAAGAGAAAAACTGGAAGAAAAAGAAAGAATAAGAAGAGAAAGAAGAGAAAAACTGGAAGAAAAAGAAAGAACAAGGAATGAAATAAGAGAAAGGAGAGAAGAAAAAGAAAAAAAAAGAAATGATACAATACAAAGAAGAGAACTAAAGGAAGTGCTAAGAAATGAAAAGAGAGAAAAGATGGAAGAAAAAGAAAGAATAAGAAAAGAAAGACAAGATAAAATAGATGAAAAAAACAGAATAAGAAAAGAAAGACAAGACAAAATAGATGAAAAAGAAAGAATAAGAAATGAAATAAAAGAAAGAAGAGAGGAAAAAGAAAAAGTTAGAATAGAAAGACAAAAAAAATTAGAAGAAAAAGAGATAGAAAGAAATGAAATACAGAAGAGAAGAGAAGATAAAGAGAAAGAAAGAAATGAAATAAAAAGAAGAAGAGAAGAAAAAGAGAGATTAAGAAGAGAAAAAGAATTTAGAAGAGAAGAAAAAGAAAAATGGAGAAAAGAAAAAGCTGATAGAAGAGCAGAAAAAGAAAAAATAAGAGCAGAGAGAGCAGAGAGAGAAAAAAATGAAACTATAGAAAATAAAGTTATAGAATCAGTAAATTTATAATAAATTATTTGGTATCATCTAATGCGTATTGATAAGTCCACATTTTAGCAGTTTCATTATATGTTTCACGATTCTCAAGATATACATTTGCAATATCAGGTTCTAATGGATCATTTGGATTAGGATCAGTAAGTAGAGAGCATATACTAATAAGTACTTTATAAATAGTAAGTGCAGGACTCCATTGATCTTTTAATATATCCAAACAAATTGCACCAGAAGTATTTATATTTGGATGATATATCTGAGTTTTAAAATTAATTTTAGGTGGTTTAAAAGGATAATCATTTGTAAAATAAATATCTAAATAGAAAATACCACCATGATAAGGAGAATCTTCTGGACCCATAATAGTTGCTACCCAATGAAATAAATCTTCTTCTACTGGTCCTGCACTACAATTTGCTGGTGGATCTTTAGTTATTTCTTTTAATTCTTCCGCTATTCTTTTAAGTGTTGCCATTAAAATATTCGTATTATTTACTCTATAGAAATAATTCAAATTTATTATTAATTCTATTTATGAATCTAAAGAAGCTTTAAATCTTCTTGATATTATATAATCATCACTTGGTATAATAACTGATAAGTTTACATTTCTATTAATATGATTTTTGTTTGGATTATAATTTGAAATTTTTTTTTTTCTATAAGACATACAATTACCCATTATATAATGCAATCAAAAAAATAAAGCTCTAATTATAAAAAATTGAAATAAATATACATTTTAAGGTATTAATCCGTATTAAACAATAATCAGTATAATATCAAATGGGACGTTGTAAATCCTGTGGTAATTGTGATATTTGTCAAATGCCTATTTTAACATATGACGATTATGGTTTCTTTGATTTTGATGAAGAAGTAATAATATGTTTTGGAATGGATACTGATATAACTGGAGGAATTTTCTATCCAACAGATTGTTACCAAAAATTTTTGAAAATGTCTTTGCGAAAAAGATTGAATTATCTAAATTTAGAAGATAGTATATCTAATAAAAATGATTCAAAACAATGGTGTTCACCCTGGAATAGTTTAGATAATCTTTAACTAAAAAATAATACAAGAAAAAATAATAAAGCTTTAACTATAAAAAAATTGAAACGTAACTCAAAATACCTATAAATGTCCAGAATGGAAGAAAATAACCAAAAGGAGAATAATTCTGGTAGGATATCACCGGAACTAAGTGATGATTTACCAGTTAGTGCAGATAATGAACAGATTGAACAAAGTGGCGATGATATTGTAGATTCAGAAATTTCACAGGATAGTCGTGGTCCATCACCTTTTCATGATTTAGAAAATGATCCAGTACTATCTAGTGGAAATGTAGATGTAGATATGGAAGAAGATCCTCGTTTACATACACCTATTTCACCACCTGTAGATAATCCTCGTTCTGATACACCTATACCACCAGTAGAGATAGATGATTTACCTCCACTTGAATCACCACCTGTAGAGGAAGATAATAGTGATGATGATATGCCTCCACTAATTGAGGGTAATCCTGTTCAACGACATCAACACTTAATTGAATATCGACTAAATTACATTCAAAATCTAGAAGTTCTCGAATATCGTATTAGAAATATAAATATTCCCGGAAGTAACTATATATATGGAACATTACCAGCATTTATTGTTAGGGGTATGACTAGAGAAGAAATTACTCAATTTATTCTTGATGAAGCATTTAGCATTAATGAAAATGGTGATGCAGTCGATGAGGATCAATTTGCAAGAATTCTCACTCAATTACGAAATCAAATGCAACCAAAATTAAAACCGACAAGCAAGAAAGTACTTAATAGTCTTGAAAAAATAAAAATAACAGAAGAAATGAGTACAGTAACATGTGCAATTTGTCAATGTGATATACAAGTAGGAGAAACAGCAATAAAACTACCATGTAAAACAGCTGATGGTGCTGAAAATCCACATTGGTTTCATGACGGATCTGATAAAGAACAATGTGGTGGTATTACAGAATGGTTGAAAGATCATAATACGTGTCCAATTTGTAGATATGAATTTGAGATGGAAACTACAAAAAAGAGAAAGAGAGTAGATAGTGAAGAAGAAGATAGTAGTGGAGAAGGAGGTGGAGGTGGAGGTGGAGGTGGAGGTCATGAGGATGGTCATCGTGTTGATGAAGAAGACGATGAATTAGAAGTTGATGGTGTAGGTGATGACGCAGTTCCTGTGGTAAATCTTCCTCCTATTGGTGGACGAAATGATGAAACTATTAATGCTGCTATATCACTTCTGACTCAATATCTTACTAATGGTAGAGGTGGTGGTGGTGCAGATATTCGCTCATCTTCTATAAATAATAACATAAACAATAATATAAATAATAACATAAACAATGATGTTAATAATATTATAAATAGTGAATTTGAAAGAAATAGAAATATACCATGTGGTAACATTCATTGTGATAACCCAAGATGTATTCAACAAAGACGTAATATTGAAACAATATGTGAGATGGGTTTTAGTCGAGAAGATGCTTTAAGAGGTATAAATAGACATGAAAATGTAAATGACGCCATCAATTATCTACTCACATAACTTTAAAAAAAAACTAATAAAAAAAACTAAAAAAAAAATCTGTATAAATCAATCCACTTAAATATAAACAATGGAATCTGAATTATTTTTATTTGAAACAGGCGTTGAAGAAGATAATAATGCAATTATTTTTGTATAATTATATAAACTATATTTTTCAATAAATTTTTCTGGTTCATTTTTTGCAAAACCAATTATATCATTTATTGATTTGTCATCATGTTTATCATTAATTTTAAAATATTTTTTATCTAAATCATCTATATCATTATCACCTAATTTAGTTCGTAATAAATTTTCTATTTGATTATTTTGTTTTTCTATAAATTGTATTCTTCTTTTTTCTTTATCTATAAATTTTAAAATTTTACATTTATTTTTTTTAACTAGTTTTTTTTTAATAAATTGTTGTTGATCTGATGTTTTTAATTTATCATCGATATAAGGTATTGTATATAAAACGTATTTTTTAACAAAACGTTGTATTACAAGTACAGCTTTTATAATTTTATGTAAAAATTTATTTTTATTTTGTTCATAGATAAGATTAAAATAAGGTTGATATAAATGATTATTAATTGTATTATATAATAAAATATGATCAATATTAGTACCAGATAAAGACATAAAATAATTTATATAATTAAATATATTTGCTTTTTGTATTATAATTCTTGAATTATAAAGAAGAATATTTATTTTAGCTTTTAATTGATTATAATAAATAGTTTGTAATGAGGTAATTAAAAAATCTCTAAACCAATTACAGTTAATTTTATAATCATTATATAATGGATTATCTATAATGTATCTGTAAAAATATCCTTCTTGAGTAAATTCATTATTTTCTTTATCATATGCATTTATTGGTTTTGCATATTTATTCAATCTCCATTTATAATTATTAAAGTCAATAGTTGGTAAATGAAAATAAAAATATTTACTTTTAATATCATCTTTGGTAATATTATTATTATTGAAACAAAGACAATCGCCTTGTCCCATTTTCACATTACAATGTTTATTACGAGGAAATGGTTTTTCATAGGATAAATTTTTACAATAGGTATGATTAATAGATTTATCTTCAGTAATTGTTGTTCCCATTCCACTAATTGTAAAATCCCAATCTTGATCAAATGAAAATATTTTTTTTGGTATATACTCTAAACAATGAAATTGTGTTGGTTCTTCTTTTTGACATAAATATAATATATGATTTTTTCTCTGATTATCACTAATCATATTGGGTATAAAATAAAATTCATCATGATCTATTAATATATTTTTAGCATTATTTTTCTTAAAATTCTGATCCAATTCGTTATCACAAAAACGACATTGTTTTATAAATCTAAAACACAATTTATATCTAAAATGATTCCAATCAGAATTATACTCAAATGTTGGTGTTTTATAAAAAACACAAGCAATTTTTTTACCATAATAAATTGAATGTTCAATAACTATACTTGAACCAGATTTTAACTCATATTTAATATTACGTTGTTTTTTAAATTCAATAAGATCAAAATGACTAATTAATGATAAAATATTTGAAATATTTGTTTTATCAGTTAAACCAATCATTAGAAATAATTTATCTACATTCCAATAATTTAAATAAAAAGATACAAATACATCAAATAATTCAAAATTATCCCTATATGTTGTTGTTACATATAATGGCATTAACATAAGATTAGAAAACATAATTTAAATTATACCACACATAGTGAAATGTTAAGTGAAAATAGAATTAATGTAAACATCAAAATTTAGTTTGTTATCAGTATAATCATTATTTATTTCTTGTGAATTATCTGGTTGATTATATTGAAATTTAATCATTGGAAAATAATTATGATGATTATATTTAATACGAATAGTATGTCTTATTAATCGATTCATATATTCATATGATTCACTATAATATTGTGAAAAAGGATAAACAGTAATTAGTTGTGTATCTAATAATTGCCTATATTTTGTTGGTATTCCAGATTTTTTATATAATCTAATTTTTTCAACTCCATCATCTTTACCACAAAATATATCAATTTTAGTATGTAATCTTGTATTGACAATATCATTGAAAAATTCCCATTCAGCACCAACTATATTCATTTTAACAATATTTATAGATGTATCTAAATCTATATTATTATCTTTAATAAAATTTGAAAATCTAATTATTCTAGGTCTAAGTGGTTTCATTTTCTCAATTGATGGAAAACCTTCTCTAGTAACATAAATTGAATGATCATCACCTTTTTCATCTATGTATAAATTTGTTGATGACTTCTTTAACTGTGATATTGCATAGTTAAATAATGATATTCTATCATCATTATTATATTTTTTTTGTAATTTCATATAATATGGTTTGTTTGCCTCTATTGCGTAAATATGATATTGACAGTTAAATTGTGATAGTATTTTTTGTATCCAATCAATCTCTATTCCATTAGATGGACCTAAATCAAAATAGTTTATCATCATTTATTAAAATGAATATAAAAAATTTTATTTTTTATCACAAAGCATTTTATTTTAAATAATAATTAACATATGGAAGAATGCATAAATATTGTATCAGCACCTAGTTTTATTACATTTAAATAACCATTTTTCTCTAAAATATTTATTATATTCTCTTCTGGTTTTAGAATAGAAATTATTAATATTTTATAATTCTCAAAATCAAATCCATTCAAAAATGCATTATATTCCTTATCATGTGAACATAAAGATAAATAATCAATTGTTTTTGGTATATTTGTTTTATCTAAAGAACTAAAAGAACAGTTACTTCTTAATAATTTACATTTACGAGTTTTAAGATAAATATTATATGTGTCAAATTGATTATTAATACATAAACCATCCCATTTATAATTTTTTTCTAAAGTATAAGTACTATTTTTATTAATACCATCACTAACACATATTTCAATAAAAAATCCAGATTTCTTAAAATTTAAATGATGAAGAACAAAATAATCCTGACCATTTGAACTCCAACATGGAACATCATTTATAATATGCCATGGAATAATAGTTTTTTGCTGTATTGTTAATTCAGCATATAATTTACCCCAACCAGGTGTTCTCATTTTTACCTCATATGTTTGTGTTTCATTATTATATGTCTTATGTTGTATTTTTTCTCTTAATTCTTTTAAACTATAATTATTTTTCTTTTCTTGTATTACTGTTTTTTTATTAATATTTTTTAAATTATTATTAATATGTATATTCAAGCGATTCATAAAATTGATGAATTTTGGAGAGCTTGGATCTTTTGCAATAAAATACGATGGAATAACTTCATTTGTTATAAATGCTAAATAGTAATTTCTTTCATTTATGAATTCATTAACAGCTTTTATTGCACCTATTGCATCATTATGTATTTGTGGTAATTTTTTATTTTTTAAATCGGATGTTGTTGCATGAATAAAATCATGTCCTATAATAAAACCATCGTCTTTAATTTTTTTATCATATGCTTCTAAATCTTTTTTAACTCCTTCATAACTATGATCACCATCTATATAGACAAAATCCAAATAATTATCTTTAAACCATTCTTTTGCTGCTTTATCTGAATAATCTTTAATAATTTTGACATTATTGTAATCTTTGAATTTTCTTTTAACATCCTCATACCATAATGTTGGTGCATTTGTACCTCCATAAGATCCTTCTAATTTATCCCATACATCTATTAAATATAAATATTTTGGTTTACATGCCATCATTAATAAACCATGTTCTCCTTTTTTAACACCAATTTCAGCACATTTATAACCCTCTTCCATATTATTCCATATATCCTCCCTCTTTATACCTAATACACTAAATGTTGCAAATTTATATTTCTCGGATTGACGCATACCTTGTATATACATCATAAATTGACTTATTGGCTCACTATTTAAATATGTTATTGTTGCCGTTTTTCCATAATTCACTGCTCTTCCTTCTTCTATACATTTTGGTATTGTTGGTAAATAATCTCTTAATTTTTCTTCATCTACATTCCATTTTATTTTATCTAATTCACTATCTATTTCTAAGTCCTCTATTTCTGAATTCATTTTTATATTATAATATTTTATTATCATAAAAAATACTATAATATATATTAATTTATAAATATCTTTTAAATGGATTAGGTGGTGATGGTAAATCTTTACCAATTATATTAAATGGACCCTGTATATCATATTCTTCTCTTCCTGAAAAATGTTCTGCATCCCAATAATTCTCATATACACCTATTACCTTACTAATTATTAAACCATCAATGTTGGTCTTCTTTATAACTACATACACTGAACTACGTATTCTTGGTGAAAAAATATCATGTGGCTTAAAATCCATATTATATCCTAATACTATTTACTTATTTTATTTTTTGTATATTTATACAAATATTTAGTTGATTCTATTCCTGTTTTTTTCTCTAAATTTTTTACTTCTTCATGATTTAAAGCTATTGTTTTAAACCACTTTCTATATAACATATGATATCTTTTGTAAAATTCATCAACATGATCTAAATATATATTATTATGAATTAAGTAATCATTCTGAATTAAAATTCTAGGTATATTATTTTTTTTTTCTATAAATTCTTTAAATTCATTCTTCTTTCTTTCGTATTCATCTGTTAATACTATATTCTTAAAACCTTTTATCCTACTTGAGTGTCCAGAATGTAATAATCTTATATCAAATAATATCAAATCACCACTATTTATATCTAAATTTTTAACATTTTTATCTATCTCAACTATTATCTTATCTGATAATTTTACTTTTTTTTTTTTCAAGAATTTATTTACATTTTTTATTTTTAGTTTATCATCAAAAATAAATTTGTATTTATGACTTCCAGGTAATACTTTTAATGTATCTGAATAAATATCTAAGTCTTGAAAATAAATCATAGATTTTAAAATGCTAAATTTTTCTGATAAATTTTGTTTATATACATCATTATCAGTTGTAAATCTATAATTATCTATATGAAAATTAGAAAGATTGTTCTGTGTATTTATGTATTCAGAATGAAAACATTTATTTAATAATGATGAAATATATTTTTGTTCTGGATATAGTATATTTAGTATTTTTTTTATTTTTTTGTTATTAAATAGTTTTATAAATCTATAATTTACAGCTAAAAAATTTACAATATTAGTAATATTATTTCTATCTTTTTTTTCTTTTTTTTTTATTTTTTTTAAATATTCTTGACTAACATATTCTCTGAATTCATCTACTTCATTTTTGTTGAGAAAATTTTTTATAACTAAATATCCATTTTTAAAAAATAATTCCTTATCCTTTTCAGTAATTATCATTATAATAATATTATATTATATTATCAAATGAAAACATTACTTATAAATGATAAGAATATTTTTAAACAATTAAAAAAACAAAAAATCAAATATGATATTATTACTGATATAGATAATTCTAAATTAGAGAAGATAATTGGTATATTAACTGTTAAAAAAAACTATAAAAAAATTCAGAACACAATACCTAAATTAAAAAACTTAAAAGTTGTTGGTATTACAGGATGTTCATTAAGTTCATTAAATCTTGATTATTTATTTAAAAATAATATTTATGTGATAAATACATCTAATATATATGCTAAATCATGTTCAGAATTCTTGCTTATGTTATGTATATTAGGTATTCGACGTGCATCATTATCACATGATGTTATGAAAAAAGGTATCTGGGGTATACAAAAATTTAATGGATCAAATGGTAAAAGAGAACCAGTTGATAAAAGTTTCTATTCATCAACTATTGGTATACTTGGTTTTGGTTGTATGACTAGTGAATTTCTTAAATTACTAAAACCATTTAATAATACTATTAAATTATATTCCGAAAATACTAATCAGAAACAATTAAATAACTATCATAATAATATTAAATTAACTAATAGTGAGAATACACTTAATTCTGATATAGTTATTATTAATAGAGGTTTATCTTCTAAAACAAAACATAGCTTTGGTAAAAATGAAATTAATAAACTTAAACCTGGTACTATACTTATTAATATTTCAAGAGGTCCTATTATAGATAATCAATATTTATATCAACGATTACTTAAAAATGATATTTTTGCATGTCTTGATGTTTTTGATAAAGAACCAATTGATAAAGATTTTAAATTTTCTAAATTACCAAATGTATTTTTAACTTCTCATCTTGCTGGATCATCAAAACAAATTGAAAAGGATTCCTATATGGGTATCTGCCAAAATGTTTTAGATTTTTTAAATAATGGATGCTTATCTAACATCGTTTCCAAGAAGAGATATGAAAATAGTCATGTTCAAAATATTTCATAATTTTTATACATTTAAATTTTCAATTAATCTTATATAAAATTGAAAATTTATTTACTTATTATCATATTCGTATAAGAATGCAATCTAATATTAATACATTTACTGAATATAAATACAAAAAATACATTCTTAACTATTATAATA
>MDTD01114805.1_pt1 | contig 10515 bp, 11 predicted proteins | sample 811221 | NCBI WGS metagenome assembly MDTD01 (sample SAMN05326646, study PRJNA326480) | marine metagenome | isolation source: seawater | place: Pacific Ocean: South West | collected 2011
TAATGTAGCAATTATTGCTCCGTCAGCCTGACGAGCTACTTTACCTGTTTCTAAAGTTAATTTTTTACCATTAACTTCTAACTCTTCTTTATGTATTTTAAACATTATTTCCTTAAATTTAGTTGTTTTATTACTTTTTGGTAGGACTCAGTATTTTTCTTTTTAAGATATGCAAGCAGTTTTTTTCTTTTATTCACTGATTTTTCCAAACCTAACGTTGAGTGCTTATCTTTTTTAAATTTTTTGAAATGTTCTGATAATTTTGTAATTTTATCAGTTAACAAGCCTATTTGTATCTCTGTTGAACCAACATCTTTAGCATGAATTGCTAATGATTTAATTGTATCTTTTTTTTTCTTTATCATTATCTTTGTTTTTCTTAATCAATCTCTCAATCTTTTCAGCATATTCAAATGAGTTATCTTCAACAAAAGTGAGTTTAGGAAGAAACTTAATATCTAGCCTTTTTGACAGAGCTTTTCTAACAAGATGTGAGTATTCCGTCAAGATCCTAACTGTTTCTTTGGTATTAATACCCCCTAAAGGAATAATATAAACTCTAGCAGTTTTGAGGTCTGGCGTCATTCTGACTTCGGTTACTGTGATTAATTTAGAGTTAATTGAAGGAATTTTAGCTTCATTTCGAATAAATAGTTCTCCTAAATTTTGTTTTACAAGTTCTCCTACTCGTAATTGTCTTTGGCTGAAAGCTCTTTGTGATGTTTGATTAACCATTGTTAAATCGTTCTTTGTATTTCCTCTGAAAGATACGACTCTATTACGTCTTTTTCTTTAAAGTCTATGAAATCTTTAATGCTAATTCCACATTCAAATCCAGTACCAACCTCTTTAACTTGATTTTTTTCTCTAAAAATTGTCGATATCTCCCCGCTGTAAACTACTACACCATCTCTAATAATTCTTGCTTTAGATTTTGATTTTATTTCACCACTTATAACTTTTGAACCTGCAATTCTTCCAGCATTAGAAACTTTGAAAATTTTTTTAATTTCAGCACTACCTAAAACAGTTTCTTTAACATCTGGTTCCAAAAGTCCAGATAATGATTTCTCAACATAGTCGAGGGCCTCGTAAATAATATTAAAATAATTGATTTTTATTTTTTGTTCTTCTGCAAGTTTTTTTGCTTCTCGATTTGGCTTAACATTAAAACCAATTAGTATTGCATTTGATGCTTTAGCTAAAGAAACATCTGTTTCATTTATCATTCCAATATCAGACAAAATAATTTTAGCTTCTACTTCATCATGTTTAATCTTATCTATAGCCATTTTTAACGCTTCGTTTGATCCTTGAACATCAGACTTGATGATTATATTTAATTCATCTTTATTTTTAACATTTTCAAATAAAGTCGTTTTATCTTTTGTAAGGACTTTACTCTTTGCCATATCTCTTTGCTTAAACTCTACCATTTTTTTAGCTTCATTCTCATCTTTGGTTACCGTAAATTCTGCGCCTGCGTAAGCTGAGCTATTCATACCTAATATTTCTACAGGCATTGAAGGAAAGGCTTCGTCTGTAATCTTACCCTCATAATTTATCATCGCCCTTATTTTTCCCCATGTATCACCGCAAATGAAATGATCGCCTTTACTTAATTTTCCATTACTAATTAAGATTGTTGAAACGGGTCCTTTTCCTTTATCGATTTTAGACTCAATTACTACTCCTTTGGCTTGGTCTGAATAAGAAGCTTTTAAATCTAAAATCTCTGCTTGTAACAAAATACTTTCCTTTAATTTATCAAGATTTATTTTTTTAAGGGCAGAAACTTCAACAAAAAGTGTGTCACCACTTAAATCTTCGGCAATTAACTCGTACTGCATCATTTCATTTTTAATTTTACTAATATTTTTATTTGGTAAATCACATTTGTTAATAGCAACTATAATTGGCACTTTAGCAGCTTTTGCATGTTTAATTGCTTCTACTGTTTGTGGTTTTATTCCATCATCAGCGGCAACCACTAAAACAACAATATCTGTAATTTTTGAACCTCTAGCTCTCATCTCAGTAAATGCTGCATGACCAGGTGTATCAATAAAAGTAATTATTTTATTATTTTCAGTTTTTACTTGATAAGCTCCAATATGCTGAGTAATTCCGCCATGCTCACCTGATACTACATTAGATTCTCTTAAAGAGTCTAAAAGAGAAGTTTTACCATGGTCTACATGCCCCATAATTGTAACAACAGGAGGTCTAACTTTTATTTCACCTCCTAATTGCTCCTTTACTTTTTTCGTTTCAATAGATGGTTTTTCATCCAATATTGGCTTATGACCAAATTCTTTAACAATATATTCTGCAGTATCTTTATCTATATTGTGATTGATTGTTGCAACCACCTTCATATTAAATAAAAATTTTATTATGTCATTGGATTTTTCTGCCATTCTGTTTGAAAGTTCTTGAATGGTTATTTGCTCAGGAATTTTTACTTCTTTGATAACTTTTTTAAATTCTTTTTTTTCATCTGCTTCTGGCTTATTTTTTTTCTCTTTCAATCTTGCTCTTTTTACAGAAGCCAGACTTCTTTGTTTGATCTCAATTTCTTCAACATTCAAGGCTCTTGAAACTGTTAGTTTAAAGTCTCTTTTATCTATTGGGTTTTTAAGTTTAAGCTTACTTTTTCCAGCTGGTTTGTTATCTTTTTTTATAAAATCTTTGGTTGCTTGTTGTTCAACAAATTTTCGTACGAAATTCTTTTTTTTTGGATCTTGGCTATTATTTGTATTGAAATTCGTGTTAACTCTATTGGTAGATTTATTAGGCCTGAAAGGTTTTTTCTTATCTACAGAATACGATTTTTTTCCTGAGGAAGTTATTGATGAGGTATCGATTTTCTTTTTTAAGTCAGATGATATCGTAAGTGTTCTTTTTTTATTTTTTTCCATAACATTACTTGTAAGCTATTTCTCTTGCAGCCATGATTAGATCGTCTGCTTCTTTTCTTGAAAGAGAAAACTCTTCCAAGTATCCGTCTATTCTAATCTTTTTGCCTTTAATCTCATCAAAACCTCCTATCAATTCATCAGATGATAGATCTGCAAATTCAGAGAGTTTTTTAATATTTTTTTGACCAAGAATTACTAGCATACCTTGGCTCATACCTTTTAAGTTAATTAATCTTTCTTCAACACCCAATTCTTTTAATTTAAGTGAAACCGCCTCTTTTTCTTTTTCTAAAGTATCTTTTGATCTTGATATCAGCTCTTTAGCTGTTTCCTCATCAATAGCATCAATTTTGGAAATGCTGTCTGTTGTTGCCTGAGCTATTTCCTCTATAGAGACAAATCCTTCTGAAACTAAAAGTTGTCCTAAAGTTTCATCAACTTCTAAATTTTTGATTAAAGTATCTGTTCTATCTTTAAATTCAGCCTGTCTTCTTTCAGAGTCTTCCTTGTCCGTTAAAATGTCGATTTCATAATTCGTGAGTTTAGAGGCTAATCTTACATTTTGACCTCTTCTTCCAATTGCTTTACTTAAATTTTCTTCTGACAAAATTATATCAATTCTTTTGTTATCTTGATCAATTAAAACTTTTTGTATTTCTGCTGGAGATAAAGACTCTGATATTAATGTGGGTAAATCTTCTGTCCATTTAATTATATCAATTTTTTCTCCATGCAATTCATTTACAATTGTTTGAACACGACTTCCCCTCATTCCAACGCATGCTCCAACAGGATCTATGGATGAGTCTTGAGAAAAAACACAAATCTTTGCTCTGCTTCCTGGATCTCTGGCAACTGACTTGATTTCTATCGTACCTTCATAGATCTCTGGTACTTCTTGGAAAAATAATTTGGCTAAAAATTGAGGGTGGGCCCTTGATAAAAATATTTGATGTCCTTTAATTTCCTTTTTTACTTCGTAGCAGTATGCTTTAACTCTATCTCCTGTTTTTAAAATTTCCCTTGGTATCAATTCGTCTTTTTTTATAACTCCCTCTGCTCTACCCAAATCAACAATAACGTTTCCGTACTCAAGTCTTTTTATAATACCACTCAAAATTTGACCTTGCTTATCAATAAAATCTTCATACTGTCTACTTTTTTCTGCCTCTCTTACTCGACTACTAATTACTTGTTTAGCGCTTTGTGCTGCGATCCTGCCAAAATCTATTTGAGGGAGCACTTCGTAAATCTTTTCGCCAACTTTAATATTATCCCTTTTTGGTTCGATTTTTTTAGCTTCATCTACAGTTATTTCTCTTGCGGGATCCTGAACGGACTCGACAATCTCAAGAACTTTTTGAATTTTGATATCACCACTTTCTCTATCGATAATCACTTCAATATTGTTATCGTTTCCAAATTTTGTTAGTGCAGCTTTTTGAATAGCACTTTCCATAGACCCTAACACAAGCTCTTTATCAATTGACTTTTCATTAGCTACAGCTTCGGCTATTCGTAAAAGTTCTAATTTATCTAAACCTCTATTTAACACTTTTTCTTCTCCTAAAAAAAAATGGGCTAAAGCCCATTTTGAATTTTTGATAATTTAGCCTATTTTTAAGAGAAAATTATGTTTTTTTCAAGATCACAATTTAAATAAATCAACTTTATCAATTTTTTCCCATGAAAATTCACCATTATTTGTTGGTTTTCTTCCAAAGTGACCGTAAGCAGATGTTATCTCATAAATTGGGTTATTTAATTTTAACATTTCCCTTATTCCTCTAGGAGATAGATCAAAGTTTTTATTAATAATTTTTTTCACTTCTTCAATTTTATTCTCATCTCCTTCGTTTAACTTAATATAAACGGACAAAGGTTTTGACACACCTATCGCATATGCTAATTGAATCAGACACTTACTTGATAAACCTGATGCAACAATATTTTTTGCTAAATATCTAGAAGCATAAGCTGCTGATCTATCAACTTTTGTAGGATCTTTACCTGAAAAAGCTCCGCCTCCATGTGGTGCAGCACCCCCATATGTATCTACAATAATTTTTCTTCCAGTTAGACCTGTATCACCATCTGGACCTCCAATGATAAATTGACCAGTTGGGTTGATATAAATTTCTTTTGAGTCTAGATCACTTAAATAATTTTGTGGAATAGATTTTTTTATGTAAGGTATTATTAAATCTCTTACATTATCTTGATTTAAATCTTTGGAATGTTGGGTAGAAATAACGACTGAAGTAACTTTTACCGGCTTATTATCCACATACTGCATTGTTACTTGGCTTTTTGAGTCTGGTTCGATTCCTTTTAAAGTCCCATTTTTTCTGTCTTGAGCCATAAGTCGTAATATCTTATGAGAAAAATAGATTGGCGCTGGCATCAAATCTTCAGTTTCTTGGCAAGCATAACCAAACATAATACCTTGGTCGCCAGCTCCTTCATCTTTATTATCCTTTGAGTCTACTCCCATTGCAATATCTGTAGATTGTTCATGTAGATGGGTTTCAATGTTGGCTGTTTTCCAACTAAAACCTTTTTGATCGTAGCCAATGTCTTTTATACAACTTCTTACATTCTCAATTAATTCCTCTTATTTATTTTGGGTCCTCTAGTTTCTCCAGCTAAAATAACTTTATTCGTTGTAGTTAGGGTCTCGCAAGCTACTCTTGATACTGGATCTTTCGATAAATATGAGTCAACCACCATATCTGATATTCTATCACATACCTTGTCTGGATGACCCTCGGAAACTGACTCACTTGTAAATAAAAAATTATTTTTTTGCATTGTTTTTTTTGTAAAATATAAAAAGTGAAATATATGTAAATAAAAGAACAAAGAATATCAAATCATTTTTATTTTTTTTATCAGTTTTTATTAGTGGTATTTCTAATTCTATGTTTCCAATTTCTGTTGTATTTAGTTTTTTTACAATCTCCCCTTTATTGTTTATTATTGCACTGATACCTTTATTTGCCGACCTTATTAAAAAAGTATTATGTTCTACTGCACGAAAAACACTCTTTATAAAATGCTGATAAGGTCCAAGGCTTTCGCCAAACCAGCCATCTTCTGATATATTAATTATGAGATTTGTATTAACTTCCGATTTTTGGATAAACTCAGTGAATATAATTTCGTAACAAATTAAAGGTAAAATACTTAAATTTTCAAATTTTATATTTTTTTGATTATAACCTTTTAAAAAAGATCCATGCCCTTCTGTTATTTTTTTTAAACCAACTTTGTGTAGTAATTTTTCAAATGGAAGAAACTCCCCAAATGGAACAAGTTTTTGTTTTTTATATTCATGAATTATTTTCATATCATTATTTACGATGATTAAGCTGTTATTTACTCCATTCTCTTTCTCATTAAACATATTTATCCCAAATAAAATCAGATGATCATCTTTAAAGTTTTCACGGAAAATATTTTTAAGATTAGATAACTCATTGAAACTATAGCCGCTAAAAACTCCCTCTGGCCATACGTAAAGCATCTTAGAGTCGTTTTTTGGTTCGCTAAATCTTATTAATTTTTTTAATCTATTTTCAATATCTTCATCTTTTAAGTTATATTTAAGATCAAAATTAGGAGATACAACTTTCACATTTACTTTTTCATCTAAAGATTGAAGGAACATTTTATTTTTATTTAAAGAATGACTCCCAGATATAAAAAGAGAGAGAATAAACAATAATAAAATTATCAAATATAAAATTTTTTTAAGAGATTTAATGTTAAAAAATATTATTGCTGGGAACATATACATAGTTATTGCAAGCAAATTAAACGCAAAAAGGCCGACGTGATTTAAAATTTGTATGATCTCTGTTGACCACGAAAAACTATACACCCATAGATTCCATGGAAATCCAGTTAATATTTTTGCTCTAATATAATCTGAAAGAGCAAAACTTGCTGATAATAAAAAAATTGAGACAAAATTTAAATTTAAATAAGGACCAACGATTAAAGTAAATAATGAAAAAAATAAGCTTAAAAAAAGTGGTAATAGAATTAATCCAATTGGTATCAGAAATCTAAAATTTTCGTCAAATGTTAATGAATTAGTAATCCAGTGTACACCGCTAAGGTAGTAAGCAAATCCAAAAACAGTACCAAATATAAATAAATTTTTTTTAAAAGGTTTTTTTCTATAAACACCTTTAGATTTTTTTTTTATATGTACTACTAAATAAAAATAGAGTGGTAAAATGATAAAATTTACAAATGAATAGTTAAATGGTTGAAAGGAAACAACAGCTAATGCTCCAAGGGTAAATGGAAATAGATATAAAGTAAATAAACGATTATCAATAAGTTTCTCGATCATCTAATTTATAACTGAAAGAATTTTTTTTTCAATTTTATTCATCTTAATAAACTCTTTTTCATTTTTATGGTCATACCCAAAAAGATGGACGAAACCATGTACCCAAAGTTTATTAAATTCTATTTTAAAATTTTTAATACTTGTTTTTTTTTTTACTTTCCTTAAATTTATAATTATATCTCCTATATAAATTTCTTTTTCTATATTTAATTTTTTTGCAAGTTCTTTTTTTTTGTAAAAAGGAAATGATAAAACATCCGTTGATTTATTCTTTCTTCTAAATTTATTATTTAGCCTCTTGATTTCGCTTTCATCCGAAAGCAATAACGTGCAATGAAAAATATTTTTTTTAAAAATATTTTTTTTTTTATTGATTTTTTTTAATTTTTCCCCGACATATAAATTGGGATTTTTTAAATAACTATTCCACCTAATATTATTTGAAATTACATTAATTTTGATCATCAGTGCTTTTTTTTTGATAAGCCCTAATAATCTTAGAAACTAAAGGATGTCTTACAACATCATTATGATCAAATTCGATTGTTTTAATCTCTTTAATATTATTTAAAATATTTTTTGATTTTATTAGTCCAGATTGTGACTTATTAATCAAATCAATTTGAGAGGGATCGCCATTTACAACTAATTTTGAGTTTTCTCCTATTCTTGTTAAGAACATTTTTATTTGCGTCTCAGTGGCATTTTGAGCCTCATCTAATATTGCAAAACAATTTTTTAAAGTTCTTCCTCTCATAAATGCTAGAGGAGCGATTTCTATTTCTCCTGTTTCTATTTTTTTATCTATCTTATCTGCTCCGAAAAGCTCATATAAAGCATCATACAACGGTCTCAAATAAGGATCGACTTTTTCTTTCATGTCACCAGGCAAAAAGCCAAGCTTTTCTCCGGCTTCAACTGCAGGTCTAGATAAGATTACTCTCTCTATTTTTTTTTCCATCAGCAATGTAACAGCGACGGATACAGCCAAAAAACTTTTTCCTGTTCCTGCTGGACCTAATGAAAAAATAATATCACTTTCCTTTAAAGCTTTTATATAATCTGACTGCTTTTCTGAGCGAGCTATTACAGATTTTCTTGGTGTTTTGATTAATTGCTTGAAAGATTTTATATTTGAATTATCTAGTTCCATATTTTTATTTACTGATAACATTATATCTTCTTTTTCAATTATATTTGTTAAAAAGTATTTATTTATAAGAAATTTTACAGCCTCACAGAATAAATCGATATTCTCTTTTTTACCCTTACAAGTTATAGAATTTCCTCTAAAAAATAAATTTGTACTAGTTTGTTTTGCAAGATCTTTCAAATTTTGATCAAATTCACCTACAATTGACATCAGTATTTCGTTATCATTAATTTGAATATTTACTGTTTCCTTATCAATCTTTTTTACAATATAGGTTTGATCTATTTTACTAATTTCAGACATGCTTAAGCTGCGTAAATCTCATTGTTTATTTTCATTAATTCTCCAAATAAAGTGTTTTGGTTTCCGCTATAAATATTTACCTCTCGAGTTTTTCCTTTCAAATCCTCCGCACTCTTTACTATTACTGCATTAAAATACTCATCTCTTCCGAAGAATTCGTTTTTATTTCCTATTCTATTTTCAAACAATACTAAAGATTTTTTATTTATTAAATTCTTTCTATAAACCATCTTTATTTTCTCAGCTTCTTCTTGAAAAATAACCAGTCTACCCTTAGCCTCGTTCTCATCTACTGCTTTCATATCAGCAGCGGGTGTTCCAGGTCTTGGACTAAATACAAAAGAATAAAGGTTTATGAACTGAACTTCTCGAATTAAATTAAGCGTCTGATTAAAATCATCAGATGTTTCCCCTGGATATCCAATAATAAAATCACTCGAAAATTTAACCTGTGGATTGGCCTTTTTTAATTTATAAATTAGATTTAGATATTCTTTAATTGAGTGTTTTCTATTCATATTTTTAAGAATTTTATCAGAGCCAGTTTGCACTGGTAGGTGTATTAAAGGCATTAATTTTGTAAAATTTTTATGAGCATTGATTAAATCTTCTGAAAAATCAATAGGATGGGAGGTTGTGTATCTAATCCTCTCTAATTTATTAATCTTAGAAATTTCCTCTATCAAATGAGAAAGTTTTTTACCAGAAGAGCTATAGGCATTCACGTTTTGCCCGAGCAGAGTAATTTCTTTAGCTCCATTTTTAACTAATTCTCTTGTCTCTTTTAATAATTCCGTATGAGATCTAGAGTATTCTGTTCCTCTCGTATAGGGTACGACACAAAATTTACAAAATTTATCACAACCTTCTTGAATAGTTAAAAATGATGATACTTCTGAATTTGAATTTTTTATTAAATTAAGTTCATCAAACTTATCAACTACATTAAATTCTGTTTTATTTACTTTAAATGTTTTTTTTTCTAGTTTGGTAATGGTTTCGTTAAACTGATGATAGGATTGTGGGCCTATTACAGCGTCTATATAATTTTCTCTTTCTAAAATTATATCTCCTTCAGCTTGAGCGACGCACCCGGTTACAACTACTATTGGTTTTTTTTTATTTCTAAATTTCTTTTTTAATCTTCCTATATCGTGATATACTTTGTCTGTAGCTTTTTCTCTTATATGACACGTATTTAAAACATAACAATCAGCTTCTTCGTAATTTTCTGTTTTTGAATAATTTATTTTATTAGCGAGATCGTAAATACGATTGCTATCGTACTCATTCATTTGACATCCAAACGTTTTTATGAATATTTTTTTTTCCAATTTATTTTTTTATTTTTGAACCGTATAATTCTAATTTGTGATCAACTAAGTTGTAACCTAGTTTTTTTGCAATTTTTTTTTGGAGCTCTTCTATATCTTTATCTACAAATTCAACTATTTCTCCACTGTTTATATCAATTAAATGATTATGATCATCGTTAATTTCATATCTAGCTTTACCTGCTTTAAAATCATGCTTGACTAGTATTCCCGCTTCCTCGAATAATTTTACTGTTCTATACACTGTGGCAATACTTATTTTATCATCAATAACTGAAACTCTTTTGTGCAATTCATCAACGTCAGGATGATCTTTTGATCCATAAACTTCTTTTGACTCAGACAAAACTTTTGCAATTACTTTTCTCTGGTCAGTTAGTCTTACACCTTTTTGTTTACATTTTTCCTCAATAATACTCATAACTTAATTTAACTTAAATA
>MDTD01178620.1_pt1 | contig 10515 bp, 9 predicted proteins | sample 811221 | NCBI WGS metagenome assembly MDTD01 (sample SAMN05326646, study PRJNA326480) | marine metagenome | isolation source: seawater | place: Pacific Ocean: South West | collected 2011
AGACGTGCGGATTGTAGTTCTCGTGGTTCAGCTTTTCGGTGCCCGCGCCGGAGGTCAGCACGATGCCGCCCTCGCTCTGCAGGAGCGGCCCCATGGCGAGCGCCACGGCGCTCGAAATGGTGCCAAGCTGCAGGTTGACGCCTGCACCGATCAGTTCGCGCGCGGCAACGGACGCATCGTTCGGATTGGCCTTGGAATCGCGGAACTCGAGCGCCAGCTCGCGACCATTGACGCCACCGGCCGCATTCACGTGCTTGACGCCGATCTCGGCACCATGGCGCACGAAATTGCCGATGAGCTGCGCCGGGCCGCTGAGCGGCGTGACGATGCCGATGGTGATCGGCCCGTCCTGCGCCATGGCGGTGCGCAGGTTGATGAAGGGCATTGCGAGGCCGGTCGCGGCGGCGCCCTTCATGAGGTTACGTCTGCTGATCCTGTATGCCATTTCACTTTCCTCCCGGTTTGAACTGTCGGCGCGAGGCGCCGGACCTACTCACCCGTGAACACGGGCTTGCGCTTCTCGCGAAAGGCGGCGACCGCCTCGCGATGATCCTTCGAAACATTGGACATGGATTCGTAGGCGACGCCTGTATCCATGATGGAATGGGCCAGTTGCTTGAGGCCGATATTGGCCGTGACCTTGGTCCAGCGGATCGCCTTGCGGGCACCGGACGCGATGCGGTGGGCAAGGGCGTAGACATCCTCGTCAAGCTTGTCAGCCGGCACCGCGCGGTTGATCAGGCCCATGCGCGCGGCTTCCGGCGCGGGAATCGGGTCGCCCGTCAGCAGGTATTCCTTTGCGCGCAGGTAGCCGATCATCTGGGGCCAGAGGATCGCACCGCCATCGCCGGCCACGAGGCCGATGGAGACGTGCGGATCGCCGATCTTCGCATTCTCGGCCGCGATGACGACATCGCAGGTCAGCGCGATCGTGGCGCCAAGGCCGATGGCATGGCCGTTCATGCGGCAGATCAGCGGCTTTTCCAGGTCAAGCTGGCTGAAAATGATCCTTTTTGCCTCGAAGCCCGTGACCTCGAAGCGGGACGGATCGTCAATGGCCTCCTGCATCCAGTCGACATCGCCGCCGGCGCAGAACGCCCGGCCCGCCCCGGTCAGCACGATCACGTCGGAATCGGGATCGTCGTTGAGGTCGATGAAGACGCGCGACAGTTCCGAATGCAGGTCCGCGTTCACCGCGTTCAGCGTGTCGGGCAGGTTCAGCGTCACCGTCAGCACCCGGCCGTCCCGCTTGAACGTCATTGTCTTGTAGTTGGCGAACCGCTCCATTCCCGTCTCCTCCCGGATGTCTCGCTGTCAGTCTTTGGATGTCGTCAGCCGGCTGCGGTGGTCTTCCGCCCCGCCCGGCATCAATTGCAGAACCTTGACCCGCCTGAGCCCCGCGCCCAGCGGCAGGTCTTCCGTCATGCCCACGCCGCCGTGAAGCTGGATGGCCTCCTTGGCCACATGCAAGGCACGGTCGACCGCGCCGACGAGCGCCTGCGACACGGCGCGGCCCGGCTTGCCGCCGTCCTCCGCGGCCCGCGCGACGGCAAGCGCCAGCGAGCGGATTTCCTCGACCGCGACGAACATGTCGGCAAGACGGTGCTGCAAGGCCTGGAACCGGCCGATGGGCTGGCCGAACTGCTCGCGCTGCCCGGCATAGGCAAGCGTGTCGGCGAAAAGGCGGGCCGCGAGGCCGCTGGCTTCGGCCGTGACCGCCATGGCGTGCAGCAGGCTGGCACGCGCGGCAATCCGACCGGCCGCTTCGCCTTCACAAAGGACCGCGTCCGCGCTGACAGCCACTCCGTCGAGGCTGATTTCGGCATGGCGCCGCCCGTCCATGCCGCGATAGCCGCTGACCGTCACGCCCTTCGCCGACGCATCCAGCACGCAGGCAAGATCCGGCAGGGCGAGCACGAAGGCATCGGCCGCCGCGGCGCCCGGCACGGCCCGGAACCGGCCCGTGACAGTCCGCGCGCCATTGGTTCCGGCCACGGCCAGTCCCTCAGCCATCTCCGATACAAGACCGCAGGCCATGCGCTCGCCGCCCAGCAGGGCCGGAAGGAGCGCGCTTTGCGGGTCGGCCGCCTCAAGGATGGCGAGCGCCAGGCAGGCAGGAATGACGGGTTCGGCCATCATGGCGCTGCCGACACCCTCGGCGACGATCGCCATTTCACGCGGACCACCGAAACCGCCCGCCGCTTCTCCGACAGCCGCGCCCAGCCAGCCAAGATCGGCAATCGCGGTCCAGACGTTGCGGTCGAAACCGTCCGGCATGGCTTCACTTGCCCGCCGCGCGTCATCGCCGTAGCGGTCCGCCAAAAAGCGCGTCACGCTTTGCGCCAACAGGGCCTGTTCTTCGGTCGGTGTGATCTTCACGTCTGCCTCACCCTAGCCGAGACCAAGCGCGTGCTTGGAAATGATGTTTCGCTGGATTTCATTGCTGCCGCCCCAGATGGTCGGGGCGCGCTGGAACAGGAATTCCGACACAATGCCCATGTGGCGGGCCAGTTCGCTGCCGGGATCGTTCGTCCCTTCCGCGATCAGGGACGGATCGTAGGGAACAGCCTCGGGCCCGAGCGTATCCGCCGTCGCCTCCGCGATGGCCTGGACGATCGTCGAGCCGCGCAGCTTGAGGACGGAAGCCTCGAAGCCGGGCGCCGAGCCGTCCATGACGGCCTCCAGCATGCGCAGCGTCGTCCATTCCAGCGCCAGCAGGTCGGTCTCAAGCTGGTTCAGCCGGTCGCGATGGCGGTAGGAGCCGGACAGGCCGCGTTCCGCCGCAATGGCGCGCAGCCTGTCCAGCATCCGCTTGGCCTTGCCGATCTCGGCCGACAGGACACGCTCGTGACCGAGCAGGTACTTGGCGTAGGTCCAGCCCTTGTTCTCCTCGCCGATGCGGTTTTCCACCGGAACGCGGACATTGTCGAAGAACACCTGGTTGAGATGATGCGCCCCCTCGATGGAGCGGATCGGCCGGATCGAGACGCCCGGAGAACGCAGGTCGATCAGCAGGAATGAAATGCCAGCCTGCGGCCGGACCTGCGGATCTGTGCGCACCAGCGCGAAGATCCAGTCGGCCCAGTGCGCCATGGAGGTCCATATCTTGGAACCGTTGACAACGTAGTGGTCGCCGTCGCGCTCGGCACGGGTGGAAAGGCGGGCAAGGTCGGAACCGGCATTCGGCTCGGAATAGCCTTGGCACCAGAACACCTCGTTCGACACGATGCCCGGCAGATGGCGCGCCTTCTGCTCTTCCGTGCCGTAGGTGTAGATGACCGGCCCCACATAGTTGACGCCGAAGGGCAGGAGCCAGGGCGCGCCGGCATAGGTGGTCTCTTCCTGGAAGATGTAGCTTTGCGCCGGCGTCCAGTCGCAACCGCCGTAGCGCTCCGGCCAGAACCCGGCGATCCAGCCCTTGCGCGCCAGGATGTCCTGCCAGCGCATGTGGTCGGAGCGCGCCAGCGGACGCCCGCTCATCACCTTGTCGCGAATGTCGGACGGCAGGTTTTCCCGCGTGAAAGCCCTGACCTCGTCCCGAAACGCGATGTCGGATGGGGACCATCCAGCGTCCATCCGGCTCCTCCCAAAGCAAATAATGACTAGTGATTCATTATTCATGTTGTTGCGCTTGTCAACAGGTCAATTTCGGATTTGCGGATGAAAATCCCCGGTCCGGCCAGCAACCGCGACGGGGTCCGATATTGGTATCCGGGCAGGTTCAAGGGCAGGCGTCCGCGACTGCGCCCCGCCGCCGACGCGCAAGGATCCGCCGCGGCATGCCTGCAGAACCCGAATATCCTTCAGCCCAGCTTCATACCTCTGTAAATTTTCGCGAACGACGGACGGCTGGCAGCGGTGTATCCAGCAGTCCGTCAAAGGCCAACGGAGGATTGCCCGTCATGGATACCGGTCGCGCGCCGCGCGTTTCGAACATGCCGATTGCCCTGCGCGCCTGGAACATCCGCCGCAAGGCACTGCTGATGGCGCAGGTGCAGGGCCAGGGCTATGTCGGCCAGGCGCTGGGCATTGCCGACGTCCTTGCCGCAGCCTATTTCCACGCGCTCGAATATCGCGCCGAGGATCCCGGATGGGAAGGCCGCGACCGTTTCTATCTCTCCATCGGTCACTACGCCATCGCGCTCTACGCGGCGCTGATGGAGGCCGGCATCCTGCCGGAAGACGAGCTTGAAACCTACGGCATGGATGACAGCCGCCTGCCCATGTCGGGCATGGCGTCCTACACGCCGGGCATGGAGATCACCGGCGGGTCGCTTGGCCAGGGGCTCGGCATCGCGGTGGGCGCCGCGCTCGGCCTGAAGCGCAAGAAGAGCCCGGCCTTCGTCTACAACCTGATGTCGGACGGGGAACTGGGCGAAGGCTCGACCTGGGAAGCGGCCATGTCGGCGGTGCAACACAGGCTCGGCAATCTCGTCTGCCTTGTCGATTTCAACGACCAGCAGGCCGACGGCAGGACCACCGACGCGTTGGCCCGCGTGCCGGAAGAAGCGAAATGGGCGGCCTTCGGATGGCATGTGCAGCGGGTCGACGGCAACGATCTGGACGCCGTCGTGGCCGCCTTCGACGCGGCGCGCGATCACCCCGGGCCGCAGCCGCGCGTCATCATCTTCGACACGACCATGTGCAAGGGCGTCGATTTCCTCGAAGCGCGCGAAATCACCCATTTCGTGCGCGTCGAGCCCGATGAATGGGCCAGGGCGCTGGCCGTCCTGGAAGAGGGAAAGCCGTCATGACGCTTGCCTCGATGAAGCGGAAACACGAGCCGCGCAAGCCGCCCGCTACAAAGGCAGCCACCTCCGCGATGATCGCGTCGCTGGCTGCCGAAGGCTATGACACGGTTTCCGCGCCGTTCGGGCACGCGCTTGTCGAGCTTGCCCGCAAGGACGAACGGATCGTCGGCCTGACCGCCGACCTGGGCAAGTATACCGACCTGCACATCCTGGCCGAGGCCCTGCCCGACCGCTTCTACCAGATGGGCATGGCCGAACAGCTTCTGATGTCGGCGGCCGCCGGTCTTGCGCGCGAGGGTTTCCTGCCGTTCGCCACCACCTACGCGGTTTTCGCCGCGCGGCGCGCCTACGACTTCATTGCCATGGCGATCGCGGAGGAGAACCTGCCGGTGAAGATCGCCTGCGCCCTGCCCGGCCTGACCACCGGCTACGGCCCGAGCCACCAGGCGACCGAGGACCTGGCGATCTTTCGCGGCCTGCCGAACATGACGATCATCGACCCGTGCGATGCCGACGACATCATTGGCATGGTGCCGCAGATCGCCGCGCATGACGGACCTGTCTACACCCGGTTGCTGCGCGGCAAGGTGCCCTCGGTGCTGACCCGCCACAAGCCGGACTACCGCTTCCGGCTCGGCAAGGCCCAGATGATCCGCGAGGGCCGCGACGTGCTCGTCATCTCCACGGGCATCATGACCATGCGCGCGCTGGACGCCGCCGTGCTGCTGGCCGGACAGGGCATCGAGGTGGCGGCGTTGCATGTGCCGACCATCAAGCCTCTGGATACGCCGACCATCGTGGGCGAGGCGGCGAAAGGCACGCGGCTGGTGGTGACGGCGGAAAACCACACGGTCAATGGCGGACTGGGCGAGGCGGTGGCGCGGACCCTGCTGGTCAACGGCGTCACGCCGACCTTCCGCATGATCGGCCTGCCCGACGCATTCCTGGAAGCCGGCGCGCTGCCGACCCTGCATGACATGTACGGCATTTCGACCGCCAGGGTGGCGGAACAGATCAGGGGCTGGCTCTGAGCCACCCTGCACGACCAGACGAAACGAAACAGGAGACAAGGGCCATGGGCCTGCTTGAAGGAAAGTTCGCAATCGTTACCGGCGCGGCCAGCCCGCGCGGGCTCGGCAAGGCCACGGCGAAGCTGTTCGCCGAACACGGCGCGACGGTGGCCATTCTCGATCTCGACGCCGAGGCAGCGAAGGCCGCGGCCGCCGACCTGCCGGGCGCAGGCCATGCGGGGCTGGCCTGCGACGTGACAGACAAGGCGGCCTGCGAGGCGGCCGTGGCCGAACTGGAAAGGCTCTGGGGCCGCATCGACGTGCTGGTCAACAATGCCGGCATCACCCAGCCGCTGAAGATCATGGACATCCAGCCGGAAAACTACGACGCGGTTCTCGACGTGAACCTTCGCGGCACGCTCTACATGAGCCAGGCCGCCATTCCGGGCATGCGGCGTGCCGGGTCGGGGTCCATCGTCAACCTGTCATCGGTTTCGGCGCAGCGCGGCGGCGGCATCTTCGGCGGGCCGCACTATTCCGCGGCCAAGGCCGGCATACTCGGCCTGACCAAGGCCATGGCGCGCGAACTGGCGCCGTCGGGCGTGCGCGTCAACGCCATTTGCCCGGGTTTCATCGCCACCGACATCACCGCCGGCAAGCTGACGCCGGAAATGAAGGAGCAGATCCTGGAAGGCATTCCCATGGGGCGCGCGGGCGAGGCTTCCGACGTGGCCGGATGCGCCCTTTTCCTTGCGTCCGACCTGTCGGCCTACTGCACCGGAACGGAAGTCGACGTGAACGGCGGGTCGCTGATCCACTGACCACGTGGAGACAAGCCCGGCCGTTCGCAATCCTCCGGCGCCCTTTGCCGGGGCCGACGGCATTGTCCCACGCCGGCTTTGCCATATAATCCGGTCATGTTGAAGAATCCGGCCATCGGGCATACCCTGCGCCGGTTCGTCCTCGCAGGCGTTCTGGCCCTGCTGGCTGTCCTTGCTGCAACGGCACAGCCGGCGGAGACGGAAAAGAGCGGACGTATTGTCCTCCAGGCGGCACTGGAAGGACCGATCGGCCCGGCATCGGCCCGCCACATCGAAAAAGTACTGACGGAAGCGGGAGAGCGGTCCGCACAAGCCATTGTGCTGCGCATCGACACGCCCGGCGGACTTGCCGACACGATGCGCGTCATCATCAGCGAAATCCTGGAGTCACCGGTGCCGGTCATCGGCTACGTGGCACCGGGCGGCGCCCATGCGGCCAGCGCGGGGACCTATATTCTCTATGCCACCCATGTGGCCGCGATGGCACCGGGCACCAACCTCGGCGCGGCAACGCCCGTTGCCATCGGCGGCATGCCGGAGGGCCTGCCGGGCAGCGGATCGGGCAAGGACGGGAACGCCGATGATGGCACGGGCGAAGCGGAGGATGGCGGATCATCCGGCAGCACCCCGTCCTCCAGGGAAACGATGGCGGCCAAGGCAACCAATGACGCTGTGGCGCTGATCCGCAGCCTGGCGCAGATGCACGGACGCAATGCCGAGTGGGCAGAAAAGGCGGTGCGCGAAGCCGCAAGCCTTTCGGCCGCGGAGGCCCTCGATGCCAATGTCATCGATGTCGTGGCGGCGGATGTGCAAGGATTGCTGGAGGCGATCGATGGCCAAAGCGTTTCCGTCAGGGGGAACGAGCGGCGCCTGGCAACGGCCGGCCTGCCGGTGGAAGTGATGGAGGCGGATGCGCTGACCAGGCTTCTCGGCATCCTCTCCAATCCCAACGTCGCCCTCATTCTCATGATGATCGGCGTCTACGGGCTGGTCTTCGAGTTCTGGAATCCCGGCGCCGGCGTTCCGGGCGTCGTCGGCGCGATCAGCCTGACGCTCGGCCTTTACGCGCTGAACCAGTTGCCGCTGGATTATGCGGGACTGGCGCTGCTCATTCTCGGCATCGGCTTCATGGTCGCCGAAGCGGTCAGCCCGTCCTTCGGCGTGCTGGGCCTTGGCGGACTGGCCGCGTTCATCTTCGGATCGGCCATGCTGATCGACACCGAGATCCCCGCATTCCGGGTCGACTGGTGGCTGATCGGCATCCTGGTTGCCACAAGTGCCGCTTTCCTCATCCTGCTTGTCGGCGCGACGATCCGCGCATACCGCAAACCATCCCGGACCGGACCGAACCCGCTGACCGGCGCGGCCGCAAAAGTGACCGACTGGTCCGGCGGCCAGGGTCATGTCTTTCTGGCCGGCGAACGCTGGAACGCCATCGGGCCGCCCACGCTCCAGCCAGGCGATTCCGTCATGGTGGAGAAGATGAGCGGATTGACGCTGATCGTGCGCGCGGTCCCGGGCGACGCGGCGCCGGGCGACGGTCCAGGTGCCGGCATTCACAACAAGGGAGCCTAGCCATGCCTGTATTCGTCTTCGACTGGGTGTTCTACATCCTCGCTGCGGCACTCCTTCTCTGGTTCCTCTCGTCCGCGATCTTCATCTTCCGCGAATATGAACGCGGCGTGATGTTCACGCTCGGACGGTTCACAAAGGTCGTCGGGCCCGGCTTCGTCATCGTCATCCCCGTCGTCCAGCAGATCGTGCGGACCGACCTGCGCATGTATGTCGAGGACGTGCCGAGCCAGGATGTCATCTCGCGCGACAACGTGTCGGTGAAGGTGAACGCCGTCATCTATTACCGCATAGTCGATCCCGAACGGGCGATCATCAATGTGGCCGATTTCAACGCCGCCATCAGCCAGCTTGCGCAGACAACGCTGCGTTCGGTTCTCGGAAAACATGAACTGGACGAGATGCTGGCCGAGCGCGACAAACTGAATGCCGACATCCAGGAAATTCTCGACCGGCAGACCGACACATGGGGCATCAAGGTGGCCAATGTGGAAATCAAGCATGTCGACATCGACGACAGCATGGTGCGGGCGATAGCCAAACAGGCGGAAGCCGAGCGGCTTCGCCGGGCCCGCGTCATCAATGCGGAAGGGGAGCAGCAGGCCGCGACCAAGCTTGTGGAAGCCGGGGAGATGCTCGCCGCGCAGCCCAATGCGATGCAATTGCGCTATTTCAACGCGCTCAACGATATTGCGAACGAGAAAACGGCAACCATCGTCTTTCCGCTGCCAATCGACCTGCTGCCAAAACCGGCGCCGGGGCGGGACAGCGGCTGACCGCCTCACCCTCGCAAGTCCCGGAAAAGCCGTTTCCCCTTTTTCTCCGGACATGCTTAAACGCATGAGATCAACGCGTGGACCGGCATGACCCGAGAGCGGGACGCCCGGCCCGCGCCCTTCGCGTTCCGGAGCCCATGCGCGCCTATCCCGCCCTGATCCTGCGCTATCTCACATCGCCCGGCGGCAAGGCGCTGGTGGCGGCCAATCTCCTTTTTGCCGGCCTCGTTGCCGGCGGCGTGCCGCTGGCCGGCAGTGGCGTCGTCGTGGCGATCGCCATTACCATGGGCTGGGGCGCGCTGCTGCTGCTGACGCACCGCATCGCGCTTCCGGCACACTGGCAGGCCTGGCTGGCGGCGGGCGCTTTCGCGCTGTTCTTTTTCACCGAGGCCTTCACCACGGTGCTGGCAGGGCCGGGCGAAGACGGGCTCAAGGAGATCGGCGAAAACCTTCCCTTCCTTGGCGCGCTGCCGCTCTTTGCGCTCCTGGCCGTTTCAGGCCGGCGCCTCCTGGCAGGCATGTCGGCCGGCGCAGCCGCAGGCGCAATGGCGGCCCTGGCCGCGGTGCCGCTGTTCCCGTTTCACGCCGGCATGCGGATCGAACTGATCGCCGGAAATCCGCTGGTGCTGGGGCTTGCCGCGGCGGTCATGTACGGCCTGGCGCTCCATGGCGCGATCCGCCTGGCGGGGCGCCTGCGCTGGTTCTGCCTGGCAGGCGCGCTGGCCGCGGCGGCGCTGGTCGTCCTGAGCGGCAGCCGGACATTCTGGATCGCGCTGTTGATGACGCCCATCGTGCTGGCCGCCATCCACATGCGGCCCGGCATACGCTCCGGGCTGACGCTGGCCGGGGCACTGGTCATGCTGTGGGGCGCGGGCCTCGGCGCCTACACCTTTCTTCCGCCCGTTCATGAGCGGGTGGAAGCGGTCATCGTGGACGTGGAAAAGGCCCGGCAAGGCGATCTGGACACCTCGTTCGGCCAGCGCCTGATTCTTTGGCGGTCCGCCGTGAGCCTCATCACGGAAAAGCCGCTCACCGGCCATGGCGGCGGCGACATTCCGGCGCTGATGGCCGAACGCAATGCCGAACTCAGCCGCTACGACTTCGCCATGACCCATTTCCACAATGGCGTGCTCAACGTCCTGGTGCGCGGCGGAGCCGTCAACCTCATCGGTTTCCTTGCCGCCTTTCTTGCGCCGATCATCCTGCTCTGGATGAACCGGAACCATGCAGACGGCAGGAACGCCCTGGCGGCGGGATGCGCGCTCTACATCCCCTTCGTGCTGAGCGGGACGACCGGCATCGCCTTCGGGCACGACATCCACGATTCGCTGTTCATCGGGCTTTGCGTGCTCTGCCTGCACGCCTCCTTCGGGAAAGGCGGCGAAGCGTTGCCTAGAGATCCTTCATGAAGCGCAGGGCGTCATAGATGGCCGCATGGATGTTGCGCGACGCGACGGCATCGCCGATGCGCACGAGATCGAACGCGGCCTCCGGCCGGCCTTGGGGGAAAATCGCTCCGCTTCCCGTGACGAGTTCACCATAGTCCACGGCTCCCAGGTTGCGCGACAGCGGCTTGAGCGCGTGG
>MDTD01090678.1_pt1 | contig 10514 bp, 13 predicted proteins | sample 811221 | NCBI WGS metagenome assembly MDTD01 (sample SAMN05326646, study PRJNA326480) | marine metagenome | isolation source: seawater | place: Pacific Ocean: South West | collected 2011
AAATTAATTTGCTGACTTCTAAGTGCCATCAACTCTGTGTGTCTATACTCCAAAGAGTCAATTCGCGCTTGCTTTAGGTCTAGTTGAAGCTGAAACTCTGAAGCTTGTAGAGATAGGCGCCTTGTTGTTTCCAGTGCGCAAGCTTCCTGTGTAAACTCTAAGTCTGTTAAAAGTCTAGCAGCCGCAGGAACACTAAACAGGGTTCCGGCAAAAGGTGCAGGATCTCCAGCACGTAGAGTTGTTACCCTCTCTGGGGCTGGTCCCTCTTCGGCTGATTCTTCGGTGGGAGCTTCTTGTGCATAACCGACAGTCGGTACAAGACATGTTGTTGTTATGAAGGCAAAAAGAGTCGTAGCTGTTACAAAATTTCTAATCATAGTAGACATATTATATCCTACTACATAAGATCAGTTAATCTTTTATTCCAGCAAGTGTACGCCAACGATCAAGCACCACGTCATCACGATTAGCTCTCTTGACACGACGCTGGACTGATTCTTTCTTAACAGTAATTCTCTCTGTCGGTGCTCTACCTTTTACTGTGGCTGCGTCGCCTTTGTAGTCATCACCAAAGAGTTCAGTTGACCAGGGTACCTTTCCATGCTTTCTACCATCACGGACACCAGGAGGAGCGATTGTCTCTAGATACTCTTCCAAGTCATCCATACTAGCGCTAAATCCTTGGCCTTCTAAAGCTTTTACAACTTTCTCTTTTTGTTCGTCATTCATCTCACCTGCGGGTGGTAGTCCATCGTCATCAGATAAGTCATCGACTCCTGCTTTTTTCGCAGCCTGCTTTTCCATTCCTGCAAGTGAACGTGCCGAGGTCGTGTTTCCTTCCTCTTCGCAACCTTCGATATCTAAGGCACCTTTACCAGGGCCCAAGGGGTTACAAATCTTTCCGGAGAACTCTTTTGCATCTTCGGGTGTGAATGGATTGGGAGGATAGTAGACGTGAATTTGGTCAAATCCAGCGGATTCCATTGCTTCAATTGCAGGACCCTTGTCAGTGATTTTTCCGCCTTCAATTTTCGGTGCTGTGTCAAAAATTCTGTCCACCTCGTTTGATGAAACTCGGCGGCCGCCTGTTGCCGCTCTATGGAGATTTGCTATCTCGGTTCTTTCTTGAGGTTGGAAAATGTATACACCAATTAGCGTAACTGATGGGAAGTCTTCATCTTCTTTTAATTTTCCAAGTGCTTCAATTCTAGAAGTATCCGCGGACGATTCTCCAGCCTGGTCCATTAAGTAGACACTTGCGTATGTTGAGTCTCCAACTTCTTTTGCGCCCATCCCTTTGATTTCGCCCTTTACGTCGTCCATGTATTTGGCAGCGGCGAGTGTTCTCATTCCAAGTGTACCTTCGCCTGGCCCTGTGACGCCCATTACGGCATTGATTTCATCGGGCGCGCCGTCAATAGGTTTGGAAAATCCGCGAGCCTGTGTAAAGAAAGCAGCTGTATTAGGGAAAGCTGCAAACTCTGCTGAAGCTTTCTCTACATCGTTATCGTTATCTGCCATTACTTTGTCATATGATGTTTTGTCTAGAACGTCGCCGAGCTCCTGCTTCTTACCTGTTTCGTTGACATGGTAATAGTCACCAATTACGCTATCATAATCTTCACCGCCATTTATGCGTCCAGCGATTTCAGCAAATACCAAGGGTGGGAGTGTTTCGGTCATTGCATTGACCATTCGTGCATCTTCTTCTTGGAAGTACGCAGATGCATCTTCGTCTGACATGGCATCGAGCCAGTCTTCAAAGTTTGTATCGGCGTCGACACCGGCGAATTCACCTACTGCGCCTTTGGCTGCGCCCTTTCCAGCTGCTGGAGGGCCGTATAAAACTACCAAGGTAACCGGTTTAGCATCAGCTTGTGAAGCCATCTGTGCTAAGTCTTCCTCAAATAGCAAACTAGCTAGAGAGGGCATTCTCCGACTGTTTGACATTGCTTTAGATTTGCGGGTCTCTTCTTGAATGATCTTACGAAGATCTTTAGTTGAGATTCTCTTCACTTTCTTCATGTTTAACATCTCCCACGGGACATAACAAAGATAAATATTATGACAATACCGTTTTATCTATTCTACGTGTACACTGATACCTGTAAGGTCTGCAATGCGGCGAGTAATTTCATCCGGATCGTCTTTGTTTTCTTTTATAATTTTTTCTATTTTCTTTTTCTTCTTTGAGGACAGCTCAACTTGAGCATCTTGGTGATCTCTTTCTACCTTGTCGAGCCTGTCTTGATGATCTTTTAAAGCTTTTTCTCGAGCAGCTATCTCGTCTTCGTGTGCTTTATTAATAATTTCTTTTTCTTTTTCGTGATCTTTTTTAATTCTGGCAACAACTTCATCTAGCTTTGATGAGTCTCTTGTGAGAGCCCAAATTATAATTGGAATCGAAGCTCCCACAAGAAACTGCCAGTATTTTTTACACCATGCCCATGCTTTCTTAAAAAAGATCTTGACAGACATCCATGTTACTGCATTTATCATTCTTAATTTCTCGGACCGTGCTTCCACATAACTGCAGCGTCAACTAGTGCCTGTGTTCCAATGTATGCCAATGTAACAGCAACCCAGTCACTACTAGTTACCATTCCTGCAAAGCATAACCCAGTAGCGGTACCCCATGCAAGAAACTTTCGAGAGATAAATCTCTCCATGTGTTTGTCTAAAAATGCTTTTGCTCTAGCCATCTTAATCTCCTACGCATATAGCTTAATTAAGCAATCCACCGTCGTCATCATCATCTGACCACGTGTAATTAAGTATCTTGTCTGCGTAGTAATCTTCTGGGTTTAAGGCTTTTTGGACAGCTGTGTAAATCTCGTGAATATCATTAGCTAATTGGCTTTGTGCAGTAACAGCAACTCTTAAAACTGTGTCCATATTACTTATCTCAGCACTTGCCTGGAGGAGTAGTTTTTTCATAGCAGCCAATTCAAGCTCAAGCTCATGAACTCTTTTTTCTAATTTATCAACTTTTTGCTTATCTTTTTTGCCAAATAAAAACATTGTGCCTCCACACTAATTAGTCGAACGGATTATCAGACTCAATAAGATCAAAAATAGACTCAGCATCTGTCTTGCTGACTTTCTTTATCTGCTTTTCTCTCTTAAGTCTTTCAATTTCATTCAGAGTCTTTACCATATATGGGTCTCTCTCACATATCATAGATGCAATTCTATCAAAAACTTCTTGCATTGATAAACCCATTTGTAAAAGAATTACTCTGAGCTCTGCATGTGTTGATTTTGTTAGATTAATATGTACTGACTTTTTTGTCTGGTAGTCTATTAGTCTTTTTTTGATTTCGGCATCATCATCACTCAGCATTCATTGCACCTGCTGCGAATTCGTCTGATTCTGCCTTTTCTGGATCGTATGTACTTTCAATCTCGATATCGTACCTTGATGCAAGAATTGTCTCAAGCTCGTCAACTGTCTCAGCGCCGTACTTATCTTCTAGAAAAGACTTTGCTTTGTTGAATATGACCATTTCCATGTCTATTAAGTTGTGGTAATTTGAAATAAGCCTTGCGACATTTGCTGCGAAGTTATCCATATCAATCGCAACTTCTTCAGCACCTTCTTCTTCCAAAAGAACCTTAAGTGAAAGCGACCTTGACTCATTTTGAGAAGCTGCCATATCTAATGCTTCTTGCTCAAATTCTGCCATAACAGCATTAATTTCTACATCAATCCCGGAGTCCGACGGACCTGTCGCCGCTTGAGAATCTTCGCTTTCTTCAGCTGCTTCTTCGCCTTCGTCAGCTCCCTCTTCTCCTTCGTCAGCTCCCTCTTCAGCCTCTGAATCTCCGCCTTCTTCCGCGCCGCCTTCATCTTCTCCCTCAGTGGCTTCTTCTTCGTCTCCGCCCTCTTCTTCGTCTCCTCCGAAGATATCAGCCCCTTCATCTTCTTCTTCAAGAATAAGGCTGTGGCCTTTAGAAAGTTCTTCATAAATTAATGCCCTAATGTATTTTCTTGTTAGTCGACTCATTTTGTTCCAACCTTGGCAATTTTTTCCGCTCTTCTAAACCTTTCTTCAATCCAGTTCCAGTCAAGCTCTTTCATCATTGCTAGTATGTATGTTTTCTGGTCGTCGACGTAATCTCTGTAATACGCACCCTCAGATGTATCCAGAACAATTACAGGGTGGGTTCCAACTGGAACGTTCTTTGCTTCTTCATCAATAACGAAGTTCATATAGCGCTTAAGAAACGTATTGTACGCAGTGATGACATAGCCTGACCTTGCAGATACTCCACACGCTATAAAATCTTTCTGCCACTCATCAAAAGACCCAAAGTCTCTTTCGATTCTTAAGAAGGCAATACTGTCCATAGAAAGCTGGCTCTTAGGGTCATCAATATTTTCAAAATGAAGTGCTCTTAGAAAAGCAGCATTTAAACAGTGTACTTCATCCAGTTTAAGAGACCTAAAATCTGACGCGATTGAGTCGGCATCTTCTCTAGCTGCTGTGTCAAGCTTTGCACTAACTTCATTTAGTGACTTTACATACTTTTCAAATTCATCAAGCCTTGCTTTCTTAGACTTAGCGCTTAAAAACTCTGTCTTTAGCTGGAATTTTTTAGGCTCAGCAACATAAGCCTCGTTGACTGTCTTATCTCTATTAGGCAGCCCCAAAGTCTTTCTTATCGAAGCCTTGATATCGTCATCAAATTTCATTACTTCACCTCGTAATCTTTTTCAAATTCTTTTTCGTCAACAACAAAAACATCAGCATCCTCGGGTGGATCAGATAAGTCACTTTGTGGCTGAACTGGCATTTCTTCTTCAGGCGGTTGCAAAGAGTCATCTTCTCTAATAACGTCTCCGGAAGCGGATGGCTCAAAACGAGGTTCTTCTGGTGCCTGAAGTGTGATTTGAACTTCTCCATTCTCAGGATTTTCTTGGACATCTGCAACAGTATACTCGTACTGAGACTTACTATGTCTTACTTTTAGACCGGGCTGAATTACTACGTTTCCCCTCTTGTCTTTGACATCAGTTTCATCGAGAACTTCTAGAAGGCGTTGATAATACCTTTTTCTCATAGACTCGACTAAACTTTGTTTATCAATTTTTCTCATTATCATCACCTAAGCCCGCCATTCTCGACCATCGGTTTTTGATTAAGGCGTCTTCTTCATATTTTTTAGGTTGCGTTAAAATGTCTTCGGTAATAACTTGAGCCGGGGTATCAACACCAGACTCACCCGTTATCTTAGACCACCTACTTCTCATAAGTGTTTCCATTAGAACACCGTGTGTATTGAAGTGCTTATCAAGTGTCTTGAAGACTGATTTTCTTACCATACCTCTAGTAAGTCTTCGTCCTGATTCGTTTGTCTTCTTAAGGATTGCACCCGCTAGCTGTGGAATTAGTTTCTGGAGTGCGTCAAAATTCTTCTTTGCGAATCGCTTACTCTTTATGAGTGTCTCTTCGTGCTCTCCTCGCCATGATTGGATTGCGGATTCGACCTCTTTCTCGACCGCTGCAGCAGCTTTCTCTAAAGACCCATCTAGCGCGGCTTTGAGTCCACCTATTCTGTCTTTAGCATCCATCGATTTCTTGCTGGTGGCTGACAGGCCATCATACCAACCATCAACAGCTGCCATCATCGCAGCTCCAGGTGACTCATCCTGCACAGCGTCCTTAACAGCATCTTCGAGTGCGTCTTCCGCTTCGTCCTGAGCTTCTTCAGCCTGTTCTTCATTATCTTCAGGAGGAGGCTCATCAGCTTCAGTCTCTTCTATTTCTGGAATATCAGTAACGACTTCAGCTTCAAGCTCATCATTAAGGCCTTGTGCCACCTGTGCAAACACCTTCTGCTTGTCAACGTCGTCATCTAGATCTTCAGCACCGCCTAATTCTTTAAAGTCGTCAAAAGCAACTTCCTCATAAAGTAAACTGAAAAGTGAACTCTTACCAATTCTTGGATTTACACCCTCTTCGAACTGTACTTTGTCCCCTACAACATTTTGGAATTCCTCAGCGTCACCAAGCTTCGCAAGAACTGCCTCTGCGCTTCCAGAGTCTTCTACCTTACCTTTAACAGCATCAGAAACTTCATCCCATGACTTACCACCGAGACCTTCTTCAGCAGCCTCTTCAGCAGCGTCTTCAAGGCTTTCTATTTCACCACTCTTGAGAGCTTCGACTTCATCTGCGAGTGCATCTTTCGTAGCATCTTCGCCGGCGTCTTTGAGTTTCTTTGCAAAATCAGGGTCGCTCTTGGCCAAAAGGTCTCTAAGAACATCTAAGATTTCGTTTGCATCCATCTTAGTATAATCTTTGCCGCCGGCTGCTGCCTCAGGATCTTGAGCCGCTTCTGCCCCAGCTTGCGCAACACCAGTTTGCTCAGCAGCTTCTTTAGTAGCTTCTTCCATCTGTCCTTTTACAGACTCAGTTGCACCTGCAACTTCAGATAATTCTGCAACAGTGCACTGCATCAACTCGTCAGCAAAAACACCTTTATCGATCCCTGCTTGTTTTCCGCCGCCGAAAAGCCCTTTAAAGAAAGAGCCTACCTTAGCAAAAAATCCGCCGGCTTCTTCTTTAGCAGCCGACATACCGCCTTCGAAAGCTTGTTGATACCAAGAAGGAACAGCGACTGCTTTTTCTGCACCGCTTCTTAATCTCTTAGCATCAAGCTTTATTTCTTTTTTACCTGAAGCGTCTTTAAGCTCACCTTTCGCGCCGAGCTCGCCTAACTGCTGGATTGTCTTTTCTTTGTCTTCGTCTGACAGATCTCCGATTGCTTTAGATAGCTCCTCGGCAAACATTGAAATTGCCTCAATAACAGAAGCAGCAGCAGAGCCTGCATTTGACATTGCTTCATTAATTCCTTCAACTGCCTGTGTTATCTCTTTGGGCTTTGGGTCCAGAATCATATTGGCTAATGAGCCTGGGTCAGGAATTTCAGAAGAAAGAGCCTCAACCTGGGCTTGTGTGCCCTTAAACTTACCAGGAGCTTTATCTAGAGCACTCGAAAGATCACTTAATGTCTTCGCCATTTGCTCCTTAGCGGCTGTTAGTTGTGCTACGTCGTCTTTACTTAAAGCTGCTCCGTCATCTTCGGCTTCTGTTAGTAAAAAAGCCCTCATAGAGTGCTGATTCAGAGACTCGTCTAAGCGTCTCTCCTGTTGCTCCTCAAACTTTAAACTTTTAGCATAAACTTCTGTCAATGTCTTTGAAATACTAAAAATTGAGCTTGATGTAGATTTACCGTTGGCCATTATTTATTCTCCATGGGCATACACATACCTTTATACATATCTCGCTACTAAGCAAATTGGCATATCTCAATACCCGATTCTTCCAGTATTTTAAGCCCAGAATCGTCTCTGTATCCAGTAGTGTACACGACCCTATCAATTCCGGCGTTTATAATTGCTTTCGCACACATCCTGCACGGTGACAAGGTTACATAAAGTGTTTTCTTCTTAGGGTTATTATAGTCCATCTTTAGCAAGGCGTTTATTTCAGCGTGTATCATTCCGGATTCACCGGGAACTTCTGATTCAACGCAATTCGGCCCCCCTGCGTAATTACCATTATATCCGACGGAAAGCACCTGGGTATTATCCTGGGTCACTATGACTACTCCTACTTGGTGCCGTGGATCATATGATCTTTGGGCAATTAAGTGTGCCATGTCGGACCAGACTTTATCCCAAGTGGGTCGCATACGTCTCATTCTAGTCATTCGCCTCTTCTTTTTTCTCTACCTTTTTTCTAGAAGATCTACGCTTCGTCGGTTTATCAAACAAATCTTCGACATGTTTGTTTTTCGGTAGCTGAAAACCTGACGCTTTTTTGTGACCGCCGCCGCCGTATTTTTTAGCTATCTCAGAAACATCAACAGTTTCATGAAACGCTCTTAGACTTACTTTAGTTTCGTTTGCCTCGTGGTCCCAATACCATATCATGGCAAAGTCACAGTCCGGTGAAAGTCTAGAACCGATCTCAGACATCCAGTGCGAAGCGTTTACAACAAGAACGTCTTTGCCTCCAAGTTTTCTACTCTGAGCTTTTTCGCACACCTTCTTAACAACAGTCTTAGAGTAAGCAAGGATATAGCTACCACGCTTTACAGCATCGTCAAAAACAGAGTCATCTTCGAACTTCTCAAACTCTTCAAATTCAAATGGAATCATATCAAAGGCAGCTGCGAACTCCTTGGAATACGGGAGCTCCCAAGCCCATAAGTCTCTATCTTGGATGTATGATATAAACTTAGGCGGTTCTTTTCCAGGGTGGAAAAACTCCCAAGCCAGCATTGCTCCAGACTTAGTCATATCAAAATGAGTGTTTGAAATATCATGGAGCTCGACCATCGCAGACTTATGATGATCAATTACTATAAGGCCTTCCGCCTCTTCTATCATTTTTTTAGTAGTCGCATTATTGAACGAAAAGTCCAGGATGGCCACCACTTTTCCTTTAACATCAGGTGGGGGCGTACCATGCTTACATGCGTGATATTCAGCTCTATTTCCCAAGCACTTCCACGCTGAATATGCTGCACCAAATCCATCGGTACAATCAGCGTGGTAAATTACACAGTCAACAGCTGACGGTTCTACAATCGGCATATTATTTCCTCTGATTCATAAAATTGTGGTACTCCCAAGATCTTGGTTCATAGAGGTCAGAGCCACCTACGGTGATCTCATCTAGACCTTCCATCTTCCTGTGTGTATAAAATGCGTCTCTTCCTGTTACAGGACACACAGCAGGACAAACCTCGATCTTAGTAGCCCAGGGCATCATCTCCTTTACTTCAAAAAACGAATTTCCTGAAGCTGATAATTGCAGGGACGATACAACAATTGAGACTCCTTTTCTAAATAGTGCTAAGAGTGCGTCTGCACAACCATCTATCATAAAGGCTTCATCAACTGCAACAACGTCGCAATCGCCCATTATTTCTGTTACGTAACGTAGTATTTCTTCTCCATCTCCAACACAAACAGCGTCTAGTGATGCACCTGCATGTGTTGTGATCTTGGCAACTTCATACCTTGTATCCATCTTAGGCTTGAATACAACAATATTCTTATTTTGGTATCTATACCTATCAATAGCTGCAACCAGCCTTGTGGTTTTTGAACCAAACATCGGACCTACAAACATTGTCCATGTCGGGTCACGTGGTTCTCTATTGAGATTCTTGTGATTTAGTCTTTCTACCATAATCATCTTCCAGTCTAACAGTTTTTCCGGTTCGACCATTGCTTATTTCTACAAAGACACAGTCGACCTCTGCTATAATTCTATACACACAGCAGGATTGTACAGCCAAATATTGACCTGGGAGTAGTTTTCCTACTTTCATTTTAGCATTTTTATATTTATGCCACTCTTCATCTGCATATTCTACAGTTGCTTTTCCCGATATCAACATAAGAACTTCATCTTTGTTGGTGTGGTACTTTAAAGAAGTTCTGCAGCCTGCATTAATATATAGCTCTTTTCCTTGAATTCCATTTAGCGCAACCCACGATCTCTCGTGCCCCCAGGGCTTCTTGCTTTTTTTCGACTTCCCAATCCACGCTGATTTATCCATCGATTATCTCCAGCCCATCCCACCAAGCCAAGGTTTTTTCTAGACCTTCGTCAAATGGTGTGGTTTCATAAATATTCAGCAAACTACTCATTCGAGAAGTATCAGCCAAAGTATGCTTAACATCACCTGGTCGCTCTGGTGCGTTATTAATCTTAATGTCGGGAAACTTCGCTTTAAATTTTTCTATAATCTCATTATTTGAAATTGACTTTCCAGTGGCAATATTAATGGCTTCTCCGCAAAATGAATCTGCCCTTTTTAGTGCAGCAATATTAGCTTTTACTACATCTCCAACAAACACCATGTCTCTAGACTGAGTTCCATCCCCGTCACTCCTAAGAGGTGTTCCAGTATGTACACAATTGCACCATGCTGAAACTGCTGTCGAATATGCAGATCCGCCTAATTGACGTGGCCCATACACGTTAAAGTATCGCAGACAAACGATATCAGAAGCGTAGAGTTTATAGAAAAGACGTGCGTATTGCTCACACTCTAATTTTTGTAACCCATACGGAGAATTTGGATCAGGTTGCTGAGTTTCTGTTGTTGGTAGCGATGATGCGTCTCCATATAGGGCACATGTTGATGAGAAAACAACTCTAGTTTTTGACATTGCTGCACACTTAAAAAGTGCAACTGTTTTAAACACATTTGTTTCATGAGTCTCTACTGGGTTATTGACACTGTATTCAACCCTGGGGTTAGCTGCCATGTGTATTATTGCATCGTAAGACTTCGATTTAATTCGACTTAAAATAAACTTATGAGAAAAGTCACACGTTACAACCAAAATTTTACTGTCATCTTTTCGGTGACCTTGTAAATTGTCATAGAGAGCTAACGCGTCGCCATGAACAACCCGGAGAGGCAGAGATGAAATATTGCCTAAATCTCCTGTTGACAGGTCATCAACTACAGTAATGTCAAAC
>MDTD01014009.1_pt1 | contig 10513 bp, 12 predicted proteins | sample 811221 | NCBI WGS metagenome assembly MDTD01 (sample SAMN05326646, study PRJNA326480) | marine metagenome | isolation source: seawater | place: Pacific Ocean: South West | collected 2011
ATTGTTTATTCTTTATTTGAAAATTGTGAAGATGATAAAAATATAATACTTAATAGTCTTAAATTTGAATTGCCAATATTTTTAGTAGAACAATTTTTTAATAAATATAATATCCAATATCAAGATATATACCAAATAATTATTGAATCTATTATGAATGGTAATAAAAGAACATATATTATTTTTCTAATTAAAAAATTTCCTCATATTACTTTTGATGATGTTTATCTCTTTGAATATATGGAAAAAAAGAATTTTTTACAATTTACAATTGAATCTAATTGTGAATTTGAAATTTTGAAATGTATTTTAGATATTAATCCTGAATTAATTTTAGTAAAAGATAATAATGGTTTATTACCCCATAGTCTTGCAAAAGAATATGGTTATCAAAATAAATATATAAAAAAAATAAAAAAATTACATTACAAACAATATCGTTATCATTTTTTAAATGATAGAATTGAAAAAATTAAAAATAATCTTTATTCGTTTAAAGAAAAATATTTGTAATAATATATGAATTATTTAATTGGAAAATGGTATATTCATAAAAACACAAACTTTGACAACTTTTTGAAATTTACGCAAGTACCCTGGTATCAACGTAAAATTGCTAAACATTCTAATATTGATTTAGAAATCAGTAAAATTGATGATAAAAATTTTGTAAAAAAAATAAACTCAATGTTTTACAAAAATGAAGAAAGAATTATACTTGATGGTGATTATCATAAAAGTAATACAGTTAAAAGAAAATATAGTATTGATGATAATGAAAATCCTACTATAACAGTTGATGTTCAGGGATCAATTGTTAATTGGATTGAAAAAATTTATTACGAAGAACCACATTTAGTTGTTGAATATATTTGGAAAGGAAAATATGAATTTGTTTACGCAAAACAATTTTTCTTGAAATATTAATTACCATATTTTAATAATGTCTTTATTATACATCTTATCACCTTCTCGCGTGCAGTAAACTTTCTGATATACAGGAAAATTAAACAATGAACCATTTACTCTAAAAATTGCTGGTGAATGGACGTCTGTTACTAAATCTTTAATAGTTCTTTTTTTTCTCTTTTTTGTTCTCCAACTTAATCCAAAAGATTTAATAAATTTTTTGGCATTCTCCTCACTATCACCTAATACATTAGTCATTGCTGTATAGGCAATAACTAAACCTCCTAAATCTGCAATATTTTCTCCTAATGTTAATTTACCATTAAGTTTTTTACCATACAACTCATAATTATCATATTGTTTTTCTATCTTTTTAGCCCTTTTTTGATATTCCTCTAAATCCTTTTTAGTCCACCAATTATTTAAATTACCATCCTCGTCAAATTTCATTCCTTGATCGTCATATCCATGTGTCATCTCATGTCCTATAACACTTCCAATAGAACCATAATTATACGCATTATCTGCTTTTGGATCAAAAAATGGAGCCTGTAAAATACCTGCTGGAAATACAAACTCATTTAAATCTGGTGCGTAATAAGCATTTATCTCTGTTGCTAACATATGCCATATCCTCTTATCTACTGATTTTTCAAATTTATCTACAACATATTTCTTAAAATTATAATTATTAAGTTGAATAACCATATCAACTGGATGTTTAAATATCTCAATATCTTCAAACTTTTCAAATTTTTCTGGATACCCAATCTTAAATCTCATTTTTGATAATTTTAATAATGCTTTCTCTTTTGTTTTTTCTTCCATCCAATCTAATTTTTTAATATGTTGTCTTAATGCTTTTATTAACTCTTTTACAATTTTTATCATCTTCTTTTTAGAACTTTCTGGAAAATATATTTTAACATACTCATCTGCTAAAATTTCTCCAATATTTTTATTAATAAAATTAATTGTTCTTTTCCACATAGGTAATTGTTTTTTAATACCATTTAATTGGACGCTATAAAATGAAAACATTAATTCTTCAAAACGTTCTGATAATAACGAGGCAAAATTTAATAATAATCTCATCTTAAAATATTCTTTCAAATCTTTTTCCAATAATTTTTCAACAAATTTATAGAATTTTTTATTCTCAATTGTCACTCTATCAGGAACTTCTAATTCATCCAATAATTTATTCATTTTTGAATCAAATTCCTTCTTTCTACTAATCTCTTTATAAATATCCATATCTCTACTCTCTTCCAATGATAATGAATGTTTTGCTAAATTTTTTTCAATCTCAAATATTTTATTAGAAATTATTTTACAATCTTTATTAGTATATCCAATAAATTTTAATAAACTTTTTAATAAACTTTTATAATGGTTTCTAATATCTTCTTTATCAGTATCAAAATAATATGACTTTTCAGGTAATCCTAATCCATTTTCAAAAAAATATGCAACATATAAACTACTATTTTTCATAGCTGGCATTGTATCAATCATAAATAAATTCTCAATTCCACATTTTGTAAATAATTTAAAAATCTCATAATTATCATTATTATCAATAAAATTAAAATATGGAACCAATGGTTGAAAATCTAATTCATTTCTAAAATTTTTATTTGTATAAGAATCATAAGTACCTCTAATTAATTTTCGTTGCTTTGTTGTTGGTTTCATTCCCTTAATTAATTTATTTAATTTTTCTAATACATCTCTATTCAACTCTTCTGTTATTCCCCATCTACTACGGTCAGCTGGAATTTTGGTTTTTACACACCATTCATTATTGATATAATTATAATAATCATCAACAGGTGAATATTTTTTACTTAATTTAATATTTTTAATTATTGTATTTGTATTACTCATTATAATATTATAATTATTAAATTTTAAATAAGTATTTAAATTTATATTTTTTTATAATAAATACTATATGATTAAAAAAAACGTAAATTTAATAGTTGGTTATGGTGGTAACGGGCATACTTATTTAATGAGATTTTTATTAGATAAAATAACTATGAATAATAAAAATAATAATGATGGATTAAAACATATGGCATATCCAAATTATGATAATAAATTATTAAAACGTATTAGAAAATGCATATTTTTATATAATGACCCTTTTAAAAGTATTAAATCTCATATGCGAAGAAATTATATTTATCAACATGTCATGCATATGAATAATCCTTTTAATATTGATCATTCCTTATTAAATATGAAAGACTTAAATAATAAAAATAAATTAATAAATTTAACAGTAAAACATGGTAAAGATATTTTTGGAATAAAACAACAATTTGATAATTGGATAAACAGTAATTGTGATTTTCCAATATTATTTTTAGATTTTAATGATATTTTAAAAGAAAAAAATAAAATTAATAAATTTTTGAATATTGATATTGATTGGTCTGGTTTTGAAATAAATAAAAAAAGAACTTATTTTAAATTTACTAATAATAAAGAATTTAAAAAAATATATGAAGATTTATATGAATATATAAAAAATAAATCAAATGAATATAATAAAAAATATAATGATTTATAAATAATCACCCTCATTGTTCGCATTCATATCTAATTTTATAAATTTTTAATGGTGTTTTCCTACCAATTCTTTGTGCTCTTCCAATTACTTGTCTTCTCATATCTCTTGACATTTTATGATACAAAATAATTATATCTGTATTTTCTAAATTAATTCCCGAACCTTGATGTTTTGAATTTAATAATAATACTGGTAATTTTCCATTTTTAAATTTATTTAATTTCTTTTTAATACTAAAATGAGAACCTTTAATTATATCATAATCTAATTTTACCTCATTTAAAACTTTTGAAATTTTATTAAACGAATTTGAATATTCTGAGAATATTAATATTTTTTTATCCTTATTGTTCTCTAATATCTGTTTTATTGCTAATTCTTTTGTTTTTTTTATTTTAACATCTTTCTCAATATCATTTTCATGTGATATAACAAATTCATTTAGTTTTATATCTGTTGAACGACATAAAGGACATTTTAAATATCCAATTGTTTCAATATGTTTGCTAATACATTTTAAACAAAATATATTTTTACAACAATTCACAATTGTTTTATTCTCTGGTTTTTCAAAACATATAGGACACTCTGTTGCTTCTTTAATTCTTTTATTAATTAAATTAATTTTAATCTCTAATTCATTTATCTTTTTCTTAATCAAATTTAAATTTAATTTTTTTTCTTCTTCACTATCATATTCCATTTTTTCTGTTGCCTCATATTTTACTTTTTCATTCTTAAGTTCTCTAAAAGTCTTTCTACATATTATTTGAATTAAATTTTCTTCCTTTCCTACATGACAATCTAATCTTGAAACAACTGATTTAATATCTCCTGCTCTTATCATTGCCATTGTATTCTCTGTTAAAAAACCATCTAATATATTAACTTCATATGGATTATCACAAACAATAATTTCTTCAGTATATGGTATTATTTTTAATGATGAATCAATATAACTTGTTTTATTCAATAAAAATAATCTATTTTTAAATCTAAAAGGAAATTCTTTTAATTCACAAAATAATTTATTAATATATTTAGATCTTATTATTCCTTCTGTTTTAATATATTTATATCTACCTGCTGCTCCTGATGTATTCTCATTAAAATTTGCTATTCTCCAAATACCAGAAGGATGTAATAAATTATCAATAGATGATGAAACATACCAATGAAATGATGCGTTAATTTTGTAACATTTAGATATTTTTAGAGAGTCAACTTCATCATAAATAACACGTGATAATATAAATGGCGCAAATAAATTTTGTAATATAAAATGCTTTGATGGTGTTGTTATTATAATATCATAGTCTTTATAGAAATAAGGATCATCTTTAAAATCTCTTTTAGTTTTTATAACATAAACTTTCAAGTTAGTATCTCTTTTTATATATCTAATCCATTGATTGAAAATTGTGTGTGGAACAAATAATAAATTAATTGGTAAATAATTATCATTTTCTACAATAACTTGTAAATTATTTGAGTTATATACATTAAATGGTAAAATATATTTTGTTTTTAAAAATTTTTCCATTAAAATTAATCCTAAAATTACATATGATTTTCCTGAACCAACTTTATCACAAATAATTCCAAAGTCTGTTTTAATTTTTAACTTATGAGCGAACTCTAATGTAGGTTCATATAAATTTGATCTTGTAGATGTATCATAATTATATTTTTTTTCAATATATTTATATTTTTCTAATTTATTACATTGATATAATAAAGTTAATTGATGTGGAAATAATGTTACTCCTTTAAAACCATCTGGTTGAACTACTTTCGGCATATCGTCATTCAAATACCTAAGTATCATTATAAGAATATAGTAATATCTTTATAAATATTATTTTCTAATGAATTTTATTAATAAATGACATTCCATGATAACCCGCTGTAAATATTGCCATAACAACTAATAAAGGATATACTATTTTACTAACTTTATTTTTATAAATTCCAATATATAATAATAAAGGAACAATTAAAAATAAATGAAGAGAATAGATTAATATAGCTCTTCTTGAAATATCTAATTTTGTATCCTTATTTTTTTCTTGTTTTTCTTTAACATGAGATTTTGGTTTTAATTGTGCTGTAATACCACCTATTTTACCTTTTCTTAATGGGACAATATCACAATTAAAATAATAGTCATACCATGCCATTGCTACATATGATACTACAAAAATTAAAAATAAAGAGAGGTATAAGAAAGTTTGACTTTTAAATTTAGGTTTCATTAAAAACAATGCCATACAAATAACAGAAAAAATTATACATTTTTCATTAAATTGAAATGCTCTACCAAATAAACCACCTGCCATATATATTTATATATATATATAAATTATTAACTAACATTTAGCATAACCTATTACACCACAAGCAATTCTCGCACCAGCATTTCCTGTAATCAAACTCTCTTTATCTCCTCCTTTTCCTAAATCATCAGCTTTTGCGTGAATAACCACACTTCTTCCAATAACGCTATATTTTCCTCTTAATTTAATTAATTTATCTCGCATTGTCATTGATACTTTTCCACCTTTTGATACAATATTTCCTAAATCACCAACGTGTCTAATTTTATCTTTTGGACCACCATGAACTTTATTATATGGATTATAATGGGCGCATAAACTGGTACAACCCACTCTTAAATCACCAGTTTCGTGAATATGAAAACCGTGTTTCCCTTTTGGAATATTTTCAAGTTCTACTTTTATAATTGTATTTTTATTTTTAAAGTCTTCCTTAAATAATATATATCCTTTAATTTTGCTTATATTTTCATGTAATACACAAACAGCTTGAATTGGTTTCTTAGAAGAAATCATTTTTATAATATATAATTAATAACAAATATATCTTTTTGGAAAAAATATTCCTATTAAATCATCATAATATCTTTTTAATGATTTTAAATCAATATTTTCATCCTTTTTTGTATATAAATCATATTTATTAAACATTTTTACTAATCTTAATCTTTTTTTATCTTTCTCATTCATTAAATGTTTATATTCACTTTCTTTATGCCATGGATATAATGAATGATATCTTATTATTGTAAGTGCTTCATCAGGTAAAGAGCATAATCCTTCTTGGATATTATATTTTAATACTTGATACAAATACTCATCGTGTCCGAACGAACACATTGTATTATCTAATCCACAATTCTTTTTATAAATTCCATATTTTGTATTATATTCTGGATTTTGACTATCTGGATTTAATTCGTTAAATTCAGGAAATACTACACTATCTGGAATTTTACATCCTACTATAAATGTATCTCCAACAATACCCCATTGTTCTTTAACTGTTGTTCCATCTTCATCGCATCCTTTTAAATACAATATTTTTCCCAAATCGTGTATTAAACCAGTCATTTGTAACCATTTTGGATATCCATCTTTTCTAATTGCTTCTGCGGTTTGAAATAAATGGTGTATATTTGGTAAATTTATATCTGGATCACTAACATCAATAAAATTATTTAATTTTTCAAGGGCTTTCCATATTGTAATAACTCTACTAAAATTACAATATTTTTCTAATGAATTTTTGACATAATCTACTGTCTGGTTTGTTCTTAAATTTTTATATAATTCTTTAATATTTTCATCAATAGTATAATTTCTAAAATTATTTTTCATATATAAATATAATTTATTATAAAATGAACATGAATAAATTTTTTAAAAATATTTATTTAGATAAATATAAAGTATTAAATACATTATATTCAGGTGATTTTAGTAATGTATATAAAGCAATAGATAAAACAAAAAATAAAAAAGTAATAATTAAAAATATTTTCGATCATAAAGAAGCAATAAAAGAAGCATATAATTTAACTAACGCATATTATATTCCTTGTTGTCAGAAAATTATTGATTATAAAATAAAAAAAGATACATCTTTATCCTATATAATTACAGATTATTATCAAGATGGAGAATTATTAGATTATATGAATTCTAATAATTTACCATATAATTTAAGTGAAAATGAATTTAAAATGGAATTATACAGAGTAATGAGACCAATATATCATTTAAATGATAGAGGATTAGTTCATTTAGATATAAAACCAGATAATTTTATATTACATGATGAATTTAAATTAAATACTAAATTTTATAGTAAAGATTTATATTTAATAGACTTTTTAACTTGTCGTTATGCTGAGTTAGATTTACTTAAATATAAAATAACTAATAAATATAATTTATCATCTTCTTATGTTTCACCTGAACTATTTTATGATAACAGCTATAATATTAATACAGATATGTGGGGAGTTGGATTAATTAGTTATAATTTATTATTTAGAAAACAACCAATTATTAATATGAAAAATAAGATATTAACAGAATTAGATACTGAATGTATAAAAATAGATTTTTTTGATTTAGGATTTAGTAAAAATATTACTGAATTATTAATTAATTGTTTTGAGATTGATCCAATGAAAAGAACAACATCAAAGGAATTATATGACTGTATTTTGGAAGATTAATAATCTGTCCTAATATTATAATGAAACTTAATAAATTAATTATTTTAATTGGTATAGCAATAATTGTTATGTGTGTTCTAAAAAAAATGGGAGTTGTAGAAGAATTTTATTGTCAAAATTGTAATCAAAATGGATGGAGAGGTGAATCAAGTTGTGCAACTTGTGGTAATTGTGGTTGGTGTATAGATCCAAATGGCAGTGGAAGTTGTGTAAGTGGAACTGCTGCTGGACCATTATTTGCTGATTGTAGTTCTTGGTATTATGGAGGACAGTGTCAATGGGGTGCTGAATGTGATGGTGTTCGTCCAGGATATATTATAACATATCCTTGGTATAATCCTTGGGGATGGTATGGTAGATGGAATAATTGGTGGAGAAGACCTAGACCTTGGTGGAGAAGACATCGTAGATATCATGGTCCTAGAAGACACGGTGGTCGTCGTTGGAGAAGAATTGGGGGTAGAAGAAATCCAATGGGTGTTAGACCAATGAGAAGAATTGGTGGCGGAGGAAGAAGAATTGGTGGCGGAGGAAGAAGAGCAGGTGGTGGTGGAAGAAGAGCAGGTGGAAGACGTTAAAGAAAATCAATATTTTTAGTATATTTAACATGATGAATTTTACAATAATCTCCAAACCTTTTTTTTAGATTACATCTTATTCCAGATTTACAAATACCATGACATCTCATATTATTTGGAAGAATAGCTCGTTTAGATTTTTTTTTATTTAGATTTTTTAAAAAATATTTTATTTCATAATATATTTCAGGATCATTTTCAAATCTTTCCCATCTTTTTTTATCTTTATTAAAATAAAAACCATTTTCTTTTAATATTGTTATAATTGGAAATGTATATCCTTCAACATACAGATAATTTCCAGATGAAATTAATTTAATTGTCATACTAAATTAATTTAATTTATTAGAAATTTAAAAAATCAAATTTTAAAAATTTACACGAGTAGGATCTGTTAAATTTGGTTTAGCACCTGTTGTAGATATAGGAAACATATTGTAATACGGTGTTGAATTAAATGGTAAATCCATATCATCTTTGGCTCTTTGTTTTTCCATATTTTTCATTTTTTTCTCAATATTAAAATCATTCCATTGTTTATTTAACATATCTTGACTTTGGCGTAATTGATAGAAATTTGTAAAAGGTTGAAATGCTTGTGAACTTCTATTACATGTATGTAATTTACTTTGAACTACACACATTGGTGCTGTTTCCATACGACGTATATCATTATGGACGAATTGTGTCATTCTATTTGTAGATGGTAAAATATTAGAATACATTACTTCTTCTTTTTTTGACATTGGTGTGTCAATTCTATTAAATTTTTTTACTGGATTTTTAAAAGAGAACATATATTTTATATAAATATATAAATATGCTTTATATATAAAATAAAATGCTACAACTTGGTATTTACATAAGTATGTTAATAGATGATTATCTTCGTCTAAAATGTCATACTTGTCACAAGAAAATAAAATTTAGTGATTTTTTTATTATCCAAAAAAAAAATCATTATTGTTCCAAAGAATGTTATGAATTTATTTAAAGTTATATAATCAAAAATCATTATATAAATGTTTTCTTTATCAAATACAAAAGATGATTTTGAAAAAGATATTGAAAATTGTTCTAATTTTTATTTATTATCTTTTTCTATCTTATTTTTATTTTCATTTTTAATTAACTTAGTGCTTGGTGGAGTTTTGATTTTCAATAATTATAAACATAAATGTATTAAAAATAGTAAAAAAACAAGTAATGTTGGTGTATCAGTTGAAATTGGAGAAACTAAAATAACTGAAATTGAATTAACTACACAAAATCCTATTTATAGAAGACAAAATTTACCTGACTGGGTAGTTAAAGAATATTTAGAAAATAAAAAATAATTACATAAAGATAATAATAGATATATATCTTTAATGGAAAACTCAATAACTGTAATAACATCTACTATTGGTAGATTAAGTCTTTTAAAATTATGTAAATCTTTATCCAATCAAAATATAAAAATTATTCATTTGATTTTATGGGATAAAAAAAGAACAGATGATGGATTAGTTCCAAATGATATGAGATTTGACATGTATATAAATGATAATTATAACCAATATCATTATTATATCGAACATCCATTTATTTTAGAAAAAGATGAAAGAATAGATAATTATTTGAGAAGTGTTGGTTTATCAATGACTACTACTAAGTATTTTACATTCATTGATGATGATTGTTGGTTAGAAGACAACTGGTTTAATACAGCAATAGAAAAAATGGAAACTAATCATTTAAATTATTGTTTTTGTAGAAGAAATATCTGGGAGAATGAAACAAATAAATTAGGTATTGATACTTATGAATCAATAGGAAAAGTTAATAAATTTGGATATAATCTAATTGATATGAATACTTTAATTTATAGAAGTAATATTAAAATTTTATTACTTTGGTTAA
>MDTD01039710.1_pt1 | contig 10513 bp, 8 predicted proteins | sample 811221 | NCBI WGS metagenome assembly MDTD01 (sample SAMN05326646, study PRJNA326480) | marine metagenome | isolation source: seawater | place: Pacific Ocean: South West | collected 2011
CGACGATCTTGTCGATGAGCTGCTTTTCACGAAGACGTACCAGCGCTTTAAGGGGCTCGATGGTGTCTGGCTTTTCATTGAAGGCTCGACCCAACTTCACAACGAGTTCGCGTAAGCGTTTCATTTGCGTTTTATCCATGCTGTTTTTTTAGGAACAAAATAATGCGTCTGACTTGTTAAACAAACATTTGAATTGCTCCCAAGAATGGGTTCATTTTCAGGTTTCGTGAATCAGTTGACTATGTTCTACTGGACCGTTGATCTTTTGCGCAGGCGGTCTGTATCCCAATTCGCCTTGCAGCCTGATCGGTTAAAATGATGATGAACGATCATACGTCAGAACTATGACCATCAAGTCATGAGCCTGACAAACGCCATTTTTGAGGCTCAATAAAATCAACAACTTAGCGTAAAACGCCAGCATATCCTCCGTTTCAAAAAGTACTAAAGGGGACCGCAGGAGAATGTGTGGGAATGTTTTTCTACCACGAGTCCTGATGCCGGTACTTGGGACTAAGATAACCTAATGGGTCCGATTGGGATCCCAACACAATGATATTTCCCCGCTTTTAGGTGATTTGTTCCGGCACAAGCTGGAGCTTGAGCCCGACGCCGACCTCTACAAACGCAATCATTAAGGAAGAACAAGCTAACAATGGGGTAACTGACGAAGTTACAGACAAAACAAAGTCTGAGGCAGCTTGAATCATTTCCGCATAAGCCGCCCCTGGCACTTTTTAGTGGCAGCGAGTGTTTTTTGTGGGACTACATGGCGTGGTGAGCTTCAACGAAGATATCAAAAAAGAACTGACCTTCAGGTTATTTTGCGGGGATTTTTAATGCGGGGGTTTTGTGGGGACGCATAAAAAAAGGCCTAGCCAGTTATGGCATGGATTAGGCCTTTGATTTCATTAGTTGCGGGGACTGGATTAACTGAAGCCCCTACGATTACCAAACACGTTTAAATGTTTCGCGAAAGTGGCTGCGTGGAGAGGATTAGAACCTTTGACCTTCAGGTTATGAACCTAAACATCGGGCTTATGCACTACCAATAAAAACAGGGGCTTATGGCCTATATCCCTGAAAACACGAAATTATTGTCGGGAGCAAAGGGGACTGTGAGGGACTAGATGAGATAAGAGGGGAAAGCTAAATGCTCCAAACCCGGCAAAACCTGAAGGTCAATAATTGGCCGCTCGATCTTCCAGCTCGCCCGTCTCTCGGGTCTGGTCAGTCACTAATATCCAAGTGACTTGGTGGTACGTGTTTTTCCCCACGTGTTTCGCTGGGATGCCGTCGGGAGATTCTAATAACGAGTAGATTGATCCGGTAAAGCCACCAGTCGTTCCTGGCTTTGAGGAGTTTTCATGCTTTGACGGGCTTTGAATACGAGAACCGCCTGGCGCTTGGGCGACGCAAAAGCTTTGGAGTGTATTTAACCCATTACATGACCACCATCGACGTAGAGCGTTTGCCCAGTCATAAACTGTGCCCATTTTGACGCTAGGAAGAGCACCGGTCCTGCGACATCCTCCGGCCTTGCGATGCGTCGAAGGGGCGTTTGGGCAACGATTGCGTCTTTGATAACTTCTTTTGTCGTTATGCTTGCAGATGTTGGATAAACAAGTCCGGGCGCCACAGTATTTACCCGTATTCCCATTGGTCCAAGTTCCGCCGCTAGATTACGGCTGAACCCGATAAGTGCGGCTTTGGCCGTTGTATAATCGTGATAGGGGATAACAGGTCTGGCAACCAGATCTGTCGCGATATTTACAATCGCTCCCTCAGCGCGGTTTAACATTGCGGGCAGAACTGCTTGCGTCATTGCATGCGCAGACTTAACCGCCCCTTCAAATTGTGATTGGTAGACGTCCCACTCTAATTCCCAGTATAACTTACGCCGTTCAGGATCAAACCGATAGTGACGAAACGCGTTATTTACCAATACGTCTACTTTACCGAAGGTTTCAACCGCTTGCTCTACGAGATCAAATGTCTGGCTTCTATTAGTGACATCAGCCTTAACAGCGATCGCATCGCCTCCGGCGGCCGCGCATGCTGCAACGCAATCATCCGCCGCATCTGCATTCACTAAATAGTTTACTGTAATAGACGCGCCCTCTGCCGCAAAAGCTTTAGCGATGGCAGCACCTATTCCTCGGCTAGCACCTGTAATAAGGATCGATTTACCAGAAAAATTCATCAAACGTGCTCATGTTTCTAATTTGGAATTAGATCAGTTTTGATAAGGGCATTCATATCTAATTCGGCTTTTATAAGACCAAGGCTTTTGAATGTGTCAGCACCTTTCTGCAGCAAATCTACATCAAAATGCCCAAGCCCTTTTCTGCGAGTTGTTTCCGATTGAGCAGAAATATTTCGGAGTTTAATAATCGCTAAATTTACCGCTTCATTGCGACCATTTATGGAGCGGTTTATGGCAATCTTTGCTGCTTCTTTTGGTTTTTTAATCATCCATTCAGCACTATCACGATAGGCTTTTAGAAACCGCTTCAATAAAATTTTATTAGCCCGGTAATACTCTTTCGTAACCACAAACATATCGCTTGGTACGTTCAGAGTGTCTCCAACATTTATAACATTTATATCGCCCAGGCCTTTTAATTTACCAACATAAAGACCCGTATCTGTGGCGGCTGTAGCATCTACTTGGCCTTGTATAACGGGAGCAAAGTTTAAAAGCCCTGTCACTTTAATCGTCACATCGGCCTCGGTCAGACCTACTTGATGTAGCAGTATCTGAAGGTTCTGACGGGTTCCGCTAGAAAGGCTATAAACGCCAATCTTTTTACCCTTCAAGTCTTGCGGTTCCGAAATGCCATTACCAACAGGGGAAACAACGTTAAAAACATTCTGTGGATAGATATTATAGATTGCGAAAAGTGACGCCCCCTTATCGAGAGCTTGATAAAAGGAGGCGGGGTCTGTGAAGGCCACGTCCGCGGCACCCGATAGCATATTCTTAATGGCCGAACCGCCGCCGGTCCCAGGCACGTATACCATTTTGATATTTTCAGTTTTAAAAAATCCCTTATCAGGCTCTGCTAGGATATTGGTAATTTCGCTAATTGGCTTACTCCAACCGGCTATTCGGACCGTGTCCATCGATTGAGCAATTACCGAGTTGCCATTCAACAATGCTATCGAGACAACAGTGAGCATTCGAAAAATCATTTATCTTGTACCTCCAAACGCCCCTTCAACATGCAAAGTTCAAGCAGGCTGGTTAGTTGATAGAACAGCATTCCAAGCGCAGTAATCACAATAAACAATGCGAACATTAGAGTTGAATCCATCATGCCTTGAGCCGTTATGATGCTGGCGCCAAGTCCGGCAGAACCACCAATAAATTCACCGACAACAGCACCTACGAGTGCCAGGACTATCGCCACGCGGATACCCGCCAAAACAACCGGCAACCCGGACGGAATTTTAAGCTTCAGGAGCGTTTGCCAACGGGATGCGCCTAGCATGCGAAAGAGGGTGCGCTGATCTGGCGACGCAGATTGTAGGCCCGTCATGGTATTTTCTAGCAGTGGGAAAAAGCAGATTAATGCCGTTATCACTATAGTAGAAGTCATTCCAAAACCGAACCAGACTATAAAGATTGGGCCAAGCGCAAGTTTGGGTACTACCTGACTTGCCAGGACATAGGGCCAAAGCAATCTACGGAGAAAACTAATTTCACCAAGGATGATGCCTGTTACGAAGCCAATGGCGCAACCTAGCGTAAAGCCAAGGAGTGTCTCGACCGAGGTCACCCAAATGTGAGGCCAGAGAAAGCCAACAGTGAGACCTTCCCAAAGCACGACACCTACTGCGGATGGCGCTGGGAAAATTAATGCAGATACTCCGGTTATGCGTACTATCCCCTCCCAAAAAATTATCAGTATGATTAGAAACAATAGGGAAAGCAGGTGCGTTCGGTTCACGCTCATTCTTTCTACTGAATCGTCAACGCTTTGCGTAAATTCAGACAGGTGGAATTGTATTTCGGCGAATATCGTTGTTCGCGATGCCGCGGTCTTGGCAAAGATACATCTGCTGAAAAGACAATGCGCCCGCTATTCATCACAGCTACTTTATCTGCAAGATACACCGCCTCATCAATGTCGTGAGTGACAAATAAAATTGTGGTCTGGCGGAGCGCGGCAAGTTGAAGAAGCTCGTCCTGTAATTCCTCTCTTGTTATCGCATCAAGCGAGGCGAAGGGCTCATCCATAAGGAGGCCATCAGGTTTTGTGATCAATGCTCGCGCAAGCGCTACACGACTTTGCTGACCACCAGATAGTTGCCTTGGATACCGTTTGGCATAATCAGCAAGACCAACGAATTGCAGCAGTTCTTCTGCTGCCATCTGGTCCGATCGTTTAATGCGTCGGTGCAAGGAGATTGGCAATAGCACATTATTGAGGACAGTCTGCCACTCCAGTAGTGATGGTGACTGGAAAACAAACCCGACCTCTTGTGCAGGCTTGTGTACATCCGAACCCAACATCTGGACCGACCCCGATGTGGGTCGCAGCAGTCCTGCGGCCAGTTTTAGCAGGGTAGTTTTTCCACAACCGCTCCGGCCGACCAAGCAATGCACTGCGCCAGTTGCAATTGACCAACTGACGTTGGAAAGCACATCACCAGGTGTCTCTTCATAGGCGAAAGATGCCGCCTCTATTTTTAAAAAATTACCCTCAATCGGCATAAGCAGCCAACCTATCAGCCACGTCGAACGCCTGTTTTTCAATTTCAACAATCCGTACTAAGTCGCTTAAGTTGTATCGGCCATCGTGGTGCCATCCGGCTTCTGGCATAGACATTTTACCCAGGGCGGTGATCCTCGTGACACCAACAGCACCCAAAGCCTTAGACAGGCTTATTAGACGCCGTGGTGAAGTTGCTATGCCCACAGTCTGTAGGAGGCGTTTATAAGGTGCTACGCGGTCGGGTACGCTAGTCAGATCGTCAATAGCTACAACACGAATTGTCCGATTTAGAGCACTAGGCCTAAATCCGTCCTGGCCTTCGTAATAAGATACAGACCAAGTGCCAGCTACATCGCCTAGCACCTCTGCGCCCGAAGCCAGTTCCTCTGAATGCCTCCACGCCGCCACGCTACTGGCTTCAGAGATACCGAGTGGACGGCGAGGGAATTTACCCTCAAGTGCGGCTAGTTCTTGCGCAAAATATTGAGCGAACGTGCGTGGAGAAATAACGCCGCCGGTCTCAACAAAATTCACGTGCGGGCTGTAGCAGCCTTGTTGGTCATAGCGGGCTACGTCGTAAGCAACTAACCGCGCTGTTTCTGTTGCTTTTGCCGCATCTAGTGCCTCCCGTCCGACCATTCCAAAACTAACCTTATGTCCATGCGCAAGAAACCGAGTTGAAACCGGTACTTGAGACTTAATAGTCGAAAGGACCTCATTGTCTCCATAAGCTAGCGCCACATCTGCCTCCGCAAATAAGGCGGTTTGTAGTGCCTCATTTCCACCTTTCCACCATACTATCGCGATACAGTCTCCCAATTCGGGGTCAATTTCTGTAAGTAATTTAACGAACCAGGTTGCAAACATTGGTTCCGCGCTTGGAACCTTGCCGATAGTGCCGGATTTGATAAGTAGCCCAGACACCAGGCTCCAAAGCGGCAATCCGGGCACATTGCCAGCCCATATGTGAGCACATACCTCAGGCCCGAAAGCTCGTCCGTATCCGCCCTTCGCCAGAGGCTGAAAATCATCAAGAATTGCTGGATTTGGAAAATCTTCCGACATAAACCGTAAGAGCTCCGGCCTCCGAAATGTTTTAAGGTACTCCGTTAGCCCAAGTCGAAACATTTCCCGGTCATATCCACTGATAGCCGGCAACAGACCTTCCATGCGACAGCGATATGGGTCATCCCTATCAAGTAATCGGTCAACGGCTTGGTCAATGACATCGACTATTCGATTTACCGGACTATTCACTAAATACCGGCGCGCATGAGTACGTACATGATTGGCCAAAACTTGGATGTCCGGGGCAGACAGGATCGGCACGTCGATACTAATATCGTAACCCATCCGATCAAAACTCAGAGTTTCCCAATTTAAAGATTTAGGATCGAGGCCGGGTAAATGACATGCACGTTCGTTCATGAATGTCAGGTGTCTGACGCAGCATTCAAAAATTCGTCAACTGCTATCGAGCAGCCTTGACCTGCTGCCCCCGCAGCACGCCCAAGCAACTCAAAGCCGTTGCCAACGGCGACGCCAGCATCCTCTGTCAGTATTGTTGTACAAATATTAAAGTGCGCAAGATCCGTATGGGCGAGAATTCCTTCCTCTCCGTCCCGAAGGCTTTCTGCTGTCAACGGGTTAACAATTCGCGTGCGCAGCCAATGCGGGCCATATTTAATAGATGGGCAGACAGCGTTACCTTTATCGTAAAATTGGGATGATAGCTCCGTCATCCCATACATGTTGATGCATTGACTTCGTGCCACGCCAAAGGCTGCCTCAAGACTGCCGTAAAACTCATCTGCTTCCAATTCGCGAGATTGGCCTTTGAAACCCCCGGTATCTAAAATCCGACTACCCAGAGGTAATTTGAATGTCTCCCCCCTCCGCGCCATTTCATCTATCACATGAACAAAACTAAAGCTTGCGCCGAGCAGCGCATAGGGTTCGCCCGACTTCTCCGCTCGTGCAAGGTCATCAAAGAGATCACTAAATTCTATCCCTCTAGCCCCGACGAAAAAGCGGCTATTTTGCAAACCAAAGTCGCCAACTGCCAAATTTAGATAATGTGCCAGCGATGAGTTTGGCATTATCGTCGGTGGCGGGAATAGAACACCCATTTGGATCCGCTCAAGGTCACCCATAAACCGTTTTTGGAAGTTACGGCGCATAGATGCATCGTAGACGTCCAATACGGGGTGGTAACTTTTGCCACGAACACTGCCGAAGGACGTGCCACTGGTCATAAAAACCGTCTTTATTTCTGATAATGGTGCACAGGATAAATCCAACGTTTTAAATGCATTAATCGGTACGGCGGGTATATCTATCCAAGTCTTCACTGTGCGGGGCGTTTTCCCTCTCTTACGAGCAAACTTCATGAAAGGACGATTATTTTTGAACTGATATTCAAAAATTTGCAGAGCCATATCGTTGAATGAGGCATCACTTGCATCATCCGATGCGATAAAGTCCAAAAGGGCACTTATAATAGTATCTTGGTCCATTACTAAATCCGTAATGCTCAAATCTCGCAGTGAATAACAAGACGCAGTGTAGGAATTTTCGGGTGGGTAAATCCCATTTCCTACGCCGGCGTTATCCGGGTCAGGTTCAAAGGATCGTCGCGCTGGCAAAACTCCTTATTTTGCCTATCGACATCTCAGCTCCTTAAGCGGAGCGCTCCTATGGATTGTAGAGAGGAGACTTAAGTAGCTTTCATTAATGGTCAACCCACGCCCCGCTAAAACAGAGGAACAAATCTTAATAGAGCCCTATTACCAACACGAGTTTGTCAGGTGAAGGATTAAAGAACGTGAGCAAGCCTTTCTGGAAGGCATCGAAGATAAAGAGGCTTAGCGAGACCCCCGATAGGTGTCTCACGGTATAGGTTTTAGTCAGCCTCTTTAACCGTGGCCCGTGGATCGATCCGAACTTAGATAGCGGGACGGCGTCCCACTACGGAGGCGTGTTGACTGTTGGGGGTTTTAGGGTCCAAAAAGCTACATAAGGTGAAACCGATTTTACCCATCTAGTGGATTAACCGTTAAACGGATGATCAAAAGCCAACACTAAACAACATTCTAACGCGGCAATTCTTTGAAGAAGCCGCTCCATCCCGCACCGGTTCAGACAAGCAAAAACCCCAAGAAACGTTAAGTTTCATGGGGTTAGCGTTTGGTTTCGGGGAGAGGATTTGAAACATTCACTGTCAGTTTACATGCCGGGCTTCGTTCAAACCTTTTAATCAAATAAACTATAACCTGTGATATCACCGAGTTTTTGTTTTGCGATTTCACTACTATTTTCCGATTTTTCCCGTATCTTAACGCGAATTTTGCGCACGATGTACTGACTGTCGATGCGGCAATCGGACAGCATCAAAATTATCAGAGTAGCGCCGGTGCTCGGTTGATCACCTTAATTTTGACAACGGATCCGTGCGTAACCATCAGCGCTGCCCGGCGATTTTTACAACAGGATTCCCTCCTTGTCCGCCCGTCTCAGAAACGGCGCAGGTCCGCACTATAAACTTAATTACATATTCTTTTTCAAAAACATGAATTATTTGATCCAAAAAAACGTTGGTATCGTATAAATCGCGAAACAAGGGGGAAATTCATGGATAAAACTGTCTTATTAAACCCTGCTGACTATGTAGGAGTAACGTTTTGGCTAATTTCTGCAGCTATGGTTGCGGCAACTTTTTTCTTCTGGGTCGAGCGTGACCGAGCAGAGGGAAAGTGGAAAACATCGCTCACTGTAGCAGCAATGGTAACTGGGATTGCAGCGATCCATTACTTTTACATGCGTGAAGTTTGGGTTTACACAAGCGAAAGCCCCACAGTCTTTAGATATGTCGATTGGCTTTTGACGGTGCCGCTGCAGATTGTTGAGTTTTACTTGATACTAGCAGCAATGACCGCGGTAGCGACCGGATTGTTCTGGCGTTTGCTGGTAGCGTCATTGGTTATGCTGATCGCAGGATATCTGGGTGAAGTTAACAGTGACAATTCTACGGCTCTTTGGGTCCTCTTCTTTATTGGCCTGGCCGGCTGGCTCTACATTCTCTACGAGATTTTTGCCGGTGAGGCGAGCCGCATTAATGCTAGCGAAGGTACTGCCGCAGGCCAGAAAGCATTTAATGCTCTGCGTCTTATTGTAACAGTTGGTTGGGCCATTTATCCGCTGGGATACATATATGGATACGCCGGCGGGGGAGATGTCGCTGCCCTCAATATCATCTACAACTTAGCCGATTTTGTGAACAAAATTGCGTTCGGTGTAGTAATTTGGGCGGCTGCGACTTCAAGCGGCGACCAAAAAGCGTAATTGTAATCGCAAAGTTAAAAGGCACGCTCGGGAATAACTGGGCGTGCCTTTTCTCGCACGATAGGGGGTATAGCTTTGGAACGCCAGATTACAAAAGCGCTTACACCTGATCTTCTTCAAGTCGAACTAACGGTAAAAAATACCGGAAACTCTCGAAGCCTGTTAAAGCACGGGATTAGATCAGTTTTGCCATTGCCCCAAAATCCACTCCATTCAATTGCTCATTTTCATTTTCGCCGTTTTGGCAAGTTACTGCGCGGCCGCACGGCGTTAAAAGTTTCGAAGACTTTAGGCATTGAGCCTTCTGCAGCACTTAACTGGGCTTTAGCTGTCGAACTGATGCACAATGCTTCACTGGTACACGACGACATCTGCGATCAAGACGCTAACCGGCACGACTACCCGACAATATTTTCCGCTTTCGGTACTCCCTCTGCAGTTTGTTTTGGCGACTGGTTGGTTGCACGTAGTTTTGAATTAGCAATTAAGTCCGTCAGTTCTGACAAAGGCGTTGCTGCGATTGGAAGTTTAGCCGCAGCAATGCGTTTTTTATCCGAAGGACAATCGTCTGAGTTTAATCATAAACCGATATTAAATTGGTTGGCTTACGAGGAAGTCGTTAGTAAAAAAACGACACCACTCTTGCTAGCTCCGATAGAGGGGCCGCTACTAATGTCTGGCCGGAAAGGGTATTTACCGTCTGTGCGGCGTGTTGTTTGTGCAATGGGCCACGCATACCAAATATCAAATGATATACGAAACGCGGTTAGTGGCGATGATAGCGAGGTGGCATTCAAAGACCTGAAAAGGCGCGCGCCTAATGCCGTTTTAGTTAGCTTTCGCAATCTCTTAATTAATGGACACCAGACCGCATTTGATGAATGGATGTCATCGCACGGGCAAGATAATTTTTATTATTGGAAGAAAGAGGTTATTAACTCCTCTGCGCTGGAAATTTGTACTGACCGCTTAAAAAACATAATAAATAATTGCCAACGGGAATGCGATAGGCTGCCGAGTAATTTAAAAGCGTCACTCGAGCCATTACTACACTTCTTAGACAAACATAATTCGCCTCATTGGTAGCGGATACCGCATACCAAACTTGGTCATCCCATTGGATTATAAACACTTTGATGGTTCCCCATCGCAACAACGAACCATCGTTATAGGCGGTGGGTTCGGTGGTATATCTGCAGCCTTACGATGTCGGGCCTTGGGGCATCAAGTCACTGTGGTTGAGCGCTTAAAAAAACTTGGAGGCAGGGCACAAGTTTTCGAGAGAAATGGATTTCGCCATGACGCCGGGCCCACAGTAATAACGGCGCCTTTCCTTTTCGAAGAATTATTCGAATTGTTCGGAGAAAGACTGCATGACCACCTCACCTTTGTACCTTTAAGCCCATGGTACAGATTTTATTTTCACGACGGCCAAACATTCGACTATAGCA
>MDTD01041407.1_pt1 | contig 10513 bp, 11 predicted proteins | sample 811221 | NCBI WGS metagenome assembly MDTD01 (sample SAMN05326646, study PRJNA326480) | marine metagenome | isolation source: seawater | place: Pacific Ocean: South West | collected 2011
AATCAATTTGATTATGAATCTAGCCTTTGTTATTTACAAGTAAATTATGAACCAATTAAACTTATTTATAGAACTTATTAGACTAAAAAAACCAATTGGTTTTATGCTGTTATTTTGGCCTTGCGCTTGGGGCCTTACATTAGCTTATGATTTTTCATCTAGTTTAAAAAATTATTTTGTTTATTTAATTTTGTTTTTTTTAGGATCTGTCTTAATGCGTTCTGCAGGATGTATAGTTAATGATATATTTGATAAAAATTATGACGCAAAAGTTACTCGGACAAAAAATCGTCCTATAGCCTCAGGTAAAGTGACTATAAATCTGGCCTTTTTTTATACAGTTATATTATGTTTTTTAGCATTATTGGTTTTGTTAAATTTTAATCTATTCACAATTGTTTTAGCATTAGGCTCTATGCCCTTAGCTTTCACATATCCGCTCATGAAAAGATTTACATATTGGCCACAATTATTCTTGGGTATCACATTTAACTATGGTCTCATACTTGGATGGACATCAATAAAAACGGAAGTTAGTTTGGTGCCAATTCTTTTCTATTTTGGAGCCATATTTTGGACACTGGGATATGACACGATTTATGGATACCAGGATTTAAAAGATGATGAGATAATAGGTTTAAAATCAACTTCAATTAAATTCAAAAGTAAACCAAAAAAATTCTTATTATTATGTTATGCTTCATTATTAATATTTTTTATGGCTGGCGGTGTATATATGTCATTTAGTAAAGTTTACTATGTATTGATGTTAATACCATTTTTACATTTATTTTTTTATCAAATCAAAATTTTCAATTTAAATGATACGCATCAATGTTTAAAAGCATTCAAAAGTAACAATTTTTTTGGTCTAATAGTTTTTTTAAATATTTTAATTGTCAAAAATTTATAATGAGAAAAATAGAAATATTTAAAAGATTGTATAACGACTATACCAAAAAATATTTAAATAAAATTATTATATCTGCATTTTTCTCTATACTTGTTGCCGGTAGTACATCTTCAATTGCTTGGCTTCTTGATCCTGCAATAAAAAAATTGTTTATTGAGAAGGATCATACATTAATAGTTTTTATTCCACTTATGATCATCCTCGCCTTCACAACAAAAGGTTTATCTTTATACTTTGCAAAAACTACGATGATTGCTGTAGGTGAAGGAACCAAAAAAAAATTACAATATGATATGGTTAATTCATTAATTGAAAATGATACTCAAATTATTGATAAAAAACATTCAGGTAAATTTATCTCAAATCTAACATATGATGTTACGCATATTACTAACTTACTGAGCAATGCAATATTAACGCTGTTTAAAGACTCACTAACATTGATTGGTTTATTAACTGTAATGTTTTTGCAGAACTGGAAACTTGCTCTTGTTTCTATAATCATGATACCTCTTGCAAGTATTTCTGCAAAAACTTTAGGAAAAAGAATAAGTAAAGTAACAACAGAAGCTCAGGAAAAATCGGGTTTCTTAACTACGTATCTTGTTGAATTGTTTAAAAATCATAAACTAATTAAAGTTTTTCAGAAAGAGAAATACGAAAAGGATAGAGCAGACAAACATCTTGATCAGTTAAAAGAAAAAAATCAAAAAATAATGACTGTTTTCGTACGAATGTCACCAATTATGGAGATACTGACTGGAATTATGATCGCAATATTAATTTTTTATGCAAGTATTCTCATGTCAAAAGGAGAAGTGGATATTAATAATTTTTTTTCGTTCTTAGCTGCAATGATGTTAGCCTATCAGCCTGTACGTGCATTATCTACTCTTAACATGGTTTTAAATCAAGGGTTATCCGCTGGTTCAAGAATCTTACCAATTATAGACCAAAAAAATTATATTAATGATCTAAATGATGCAGAGCCAATTCAAATCAAGAATTCTAACATAAATTTTAAAAACATTAATTTTTCTTACTCCTTAGAGAATGGCAAAACTTTAGAGTCAATTAATCTAGAATTTAAGGGTGGCAAGATAACTTCATTGGTTGGTCATAGTGGATCAGGTAAATCAACAATATTAAACTTAATTCCAAGAATTTATGATGCTCAGTCAGGAGATATTACAATTGATGGACAATCAATTTATAAAAGTACTCTCAAATCGATAAGGAGAGAGGTATCGATGGTTAGTCAAGAAACCACTTTATTTGATGACACCATTAAAAATAATATTAAATATGCAAAAGAAAATGCAACCGATGAGGAGGTTCATGCAGTTTCGAAATTGTCTTTTTGTGATGAATTTATTGATAATTTACCAAACAAGTATGAGACATTAATTGGTGAAAATGGAGTAAGATTATCAGGGGGTCAGAAACAAAGATTATCAATAGCGAGAGCAATGATGAAAGGAAGCTCTATTATTCTTTTAGATGAAGCAACCTCATCTCTAGATGCTGAAACTGAATCTAAAATTCAAGAAGCTCTAAAAATTCTAACTAAAAACAAAACAACAATTGTAATTGCACACAGGTTATCTACAATTTTAAATTCTAACAATATTTATGTGATTGATGCAGGAAAAGTAATTGATAGCGGAAAACATGAGTTTTTAATTAATAACTCTGAATTATATAAAAGCTTTTATGAAAAACAAATACAAAAATAAATATGTTATTATTTTACCAAATATTAGTAACAATAATTTTATTGATATCTCCCATAGTAATATTTTATAGAATTTTAAAAAATAAAGAAGACAAAAATAGATTTATTGAAAAATTCAGTGTATCCACTAAAAAAAGAAAAAATGGAAAATTAATATGGTTTCATGGCGCGAGTGTTGGAGAAATACTAAGTATTATCCCATTAATTAAATACTATGAAAAAAATAAAACTATTACTCAAATATTAATTACATCTAGTACTTTAAGTTCTTCTAAAATTCTAAAAAAATTTAAGCTAAAAAAAACTATTCATCAATTTTATCCCATAGATCAATTTTTTTTAACAAATAAATTTTTAAATTATTGGAAACCATGCTTGGCAATATTTATAGAGTCGGAAATTTGGCCATGCATGTTTTATAATTTAGAAAAAAAAAATATTCCTTTAATTTTGCTAAATGCAAGAATAACAAAAAAAACATTTAAGAGATGGACAAGAATAAAAACAATATCTCAAGCAGTTTTTAATAAGATTAAAATTGCTTTTCCTCAAAATTCCGAGACAAGGTATTTTTTAAAAAAAATAAAACTTAATAAAATTAGTAATACTGGAAATCTTAAATTTATTGAAGATCCTGACGTAAATGAAAGCAAAATAAACAAAAGTTTAAAATCAGAACTAAAAAAAAGGAAAATATGGGTTGCTTCTAGCACACATGAAAGTGAAGAATTATTTTGTGTACAAACCCATTTAGAATTGAGGAAAAAGGTCAAAAATTTATTAACAATCATTATTCCAAGACATATACATAGAGTTGAAGAAATAATTGAAAAAATAGAAAAACTAAAATTAAATGTTTCTTTACACAGTTCCAAATTAAGAAAAATAAAAGATACAGATATTTATATTGTTGATACTTTTGGGGAAACAAAAAAATTCCACCAAATTGCACCCTCGGTTTTTTTAGGTGGATCTATAATTAATAGAGGAGGACAAAATCCCTTAGAGGCTGCAAGATATGGATCTAGGATATTGCATGGGCCAAATGTAAATAATTTTAAGGATGTATATAATCTTTTAAAAAGTTTAAATATTTCAAAAAAAATTAAAACACCTAAACAATTATCTTCTCTAATAATTTTTAATAAAAATAAAAATTTAGGTTTAAAAATAAAGAATATGGGAGAAAAAATATTAAAAAAAACTATAAGAGAATTAAATATTTTAATAAAAAATGAAATTAAAAAAACCTAAATTTTGGGATTATAAAAAACCAAATACTTATGCATATATTCTGTCTCCTTTTTCATTATTAATTAATATTTTTAATCAGATTAAAATCAAAAAAAACAAAAAGAAATTCAAAATTAAAACAATTTGCATAGGTAATATATATATTGGAGGTACTGGCAAAACCTCACTTAGCATTAAAATTAATGAAATATTGAAAAAAAAAAAAATAAAGTCTTGTTTCATAAAAAAATTTTATAATAACCAGATAGATGAACAAAAAATATTAAGTGATAATGGAAAGCTTTTTTTATCTCATAAAAGAATCGATGCACTCAGACAGGCTGAAAATGAAAATTACGAAGTTGCAATATTAGATGACGGACTTCAAGATCAATCAATAAATTATGATGCTAGTTTTGTTTGTTTTAATAACCTGAATTGGATAGGAAATGGAATGATTATTCCGGCAGGTCCATTGAGAGAAAGTATACTTAATTTAAAAAAATATGAACACATTTTTTTAAATGGAAATTTAGAAAATTTAGAAAATATTAAGAGAGATGTATTTAAAATTAATCCAAAAATAAACATACATATTGGGAAGTATACTGGAATAAATCTAGATCAGTTTGATGTAAAATATAAATATTTAGTATTTTCTGGTATTGGGAATCATGGAACATTTATTTCCATGCTAAAAAAGAATGGTTTAAATATTTTCAAAGAAATTGAATTTCCTGATCATTATAGTTACACGAGTGATGATATAGATAAAATTTTAGATTTAGCTGAAAGTCATGATTGTAAAATAATTACAACTGAAAAAGACCATTTAAGAATAGATTATAAATACCAAAGTAAAATAAAATTTGTAAAATCAGAACTTCAAATAATTAATGAGGAAAAATTTTTTCAATTTTTAATATAAATATGAGATATTTCAAATATTTTATTCAGTTTTTGTTTGCAATTGTTTTTTTTATTATTTGTAAACTCTTAGGACCAAAAATTTCATCTGAATTAGGAGGAAGAATCTTTGAAAAAATTGGACCTTATTTTAGATCAAAAAAATTAATTCATACAAATATCAAAAACTCAATTCCTAATGTTAGTTCAAATAATTTAAATACAATAATTAAATTAATGTGGAATAATTATGGAAGGGTATTTGCGGAGTATATGTTCATAAAAAATTTTAGAATGGGTAAGCTTTCTTCAAAAATTGAAGTAGAGGGGCAAGAAATCTTAGATGACATAAAAAAATATAATAAACAAGTAATTTTTGTTTCGGGACATTTTGGTAATTTTGAGTTAATGGCAATGCATTTAGAAAAAACAGGTATAAATTTATCTACAATTTATCGACCATTGAATAATATTTTTTTAAATTTCTTGATGGAAAGAATAAGAAAAAAATATATATGCAAACATCAGATTAAAAAAGGTATCGGTGGAATGAAAAAGTTACTAAATTTAAAAAAAAATAATATTTCTACTGCTCTCATGATTGATCAAAGGGTATCGGAAGGTATTTTGTCAAATTTTTTTAACAAAAAAGCGTTAACTACAACTGTACCTGCACAACTTGTAAAAAAATTCAATATACCTGTTATTCCTATTTACCTAGAGAGAATAAAAGATATTAATTTCAAAATTATTATAAATAAACCTCTATTTTTTTCAAAAAACGATACAATTCAAAATATTACAGATAAATTAAATAAAGAACTTGAAAAAATGATTTTAAATAAACCAGAGCAATGGATATGGTCACACAACCGATGGAAATAAATATTAGGATTTATTACTTACTTCCTTTTTTTTGATGCTTCTACGTAGGAAAAATATGGCTCCTGCAATTCAACATTCCAATAATTTAAATTTTCAAGTTGAATTTTTTTACCACTAACTGCACACTCAACATAATCGCCAGGCTCAATTATCTGAAAATTATTTGGCAAATATTTTAATTTCGCTAATTTTTTTAACATTTTTAGTTTATATAGTTTTATATGAAAGTTGGAATAATAGGAAGTGGTGGAAGAGAGCATGCCATTTGTAGTGCATTGAAAAATTCAAGTAAAATCGATAAAATATACTGCTTTCCTGGAAATGCTGGAACGTCTAATATAGCTGAGAATATAAAAATTGATTTAGATAACTTTGAAAATTTAAAAAATTTCATATTTGAAAAAAAAATTGATTTAATTTTTGTAGGCCCAGAAAAACCTTTGGTTGAAGGTATAGTTGATTATTTAGAAAAATTTAAAATTAAAGTTTTTGGACCAAATAAATTAGCATCACAACTTGAAGGTTCAAAAATATTTACAAAAACAATTTGCCAAAAATTTAATATACCCACTGCAAAATTTGGAATTTTTCAAAATACAAAAGAAGCTAAAAAGTTTCTTATTAAAACAAATTTTCCAACGGTTATTAAAGCTGACAACTTAGCGTCGGGAAAAGGTGTATATATTTGTAACAATGAAAACGAAGCAGCAACCGCAATAGATGAAATATTTGATGGAAAATTTGGATATGCAAAAAACTTATTAATTGAGGAGTTTTTAGATGGTGAGGAAATGAGTTTTTTTACTATACATGATGGAGTAACATTTAAAAATTTTGGCACTGCTCAAGACCACAAAAGAGTTCAAGAGGGAGACAAAGGTAAAAACACAGGGGGAATGGGTGCATACTCTCCATCAAGGTTAATAAATGAAGAATTAGAAAAAAAAATAATAAATAAGATTATAAAACCCACCTTAAAGGGTTTATCAGAAATAGGAATTCAATATAAAGGTTTTTTATACACAGGTTTAATGATTGTAAAAAATGAACCATATCTAATTGAGTATAATGTAAGAATGGGGGATCCAGAATGTCAAACAATAATACCCAGACTTAATACCGATCTTTACGATATTATATTAGCTTGTTGCAACAGTAAGCTTAATGAAATAGATGTCAAATGGTCTAATAATAAAAGTTTATGCATTGTATTGTGTTCATTAGGTTATCCGGATGATTTTAAAAAAAACGTTGAAATAGAAAATTTAAATAGAATAAAAATTAATGAAAGTAATTTTATGTTTCATGCAGGAACTATAAAAAAACAAGATAAAATTTACGCCACGGGTGGAAGAGTATTAAACTTCGTCTCAATATCTGAAAATTTTAACAGTTCAAAAAGAAATATTTTAAATAATTTAGAAAAACTAAGTTGGTCAGGTGGTTTTTATCGAAAAGATATTGGTTACAAGGTTACAAAATAATGCGAATAATATCTGGTTCTTTTAAAGGAAAAAAAATTCATCAACCAATTGATTTTAAAACTAGGCCTTTAAAAGATTTAACAAAAGAATCTATTTTCAATATCATTTCTCATTCAAATAAATTCAATGCAAAAATTGAGAATGCAAATATTCTGGATTTATTTTCAGGGGTGGGGTCATTTGGCATGGAATGTTTGTCCAGAGGAGCTAAAAAAGTTATTTTTATGGAAAACTACCCTAAAGTTATACCAATACTTAAGAAAAATTTAACTCTGCTAAATTCAAGTGAAAATTATGAAATAATTGAAAAAGATGTTTATGAAAATATTTCTTGTTTAAATTTATTTGGCAGGTTTGATATTATTTTTTTAGATCCACCATATAAAGATAAAAATTTATATAAATTACTTAAAAAAATTATAGAATTTAAAATTTTAAATCATAAGGGAATTATAATTTTACATAGACATAAAAATGGAAAAGATACATTTCCATCTCAATTTAAAATTATTGAAGAAAAAAAATATGGTGTATCAAAAATAATTTTTTTAAATTTTTAAATTAAAATTTTTTTTGTTTCTTGTTTTATCAGCTCTACAGCAGGTTGATCATAAGGATTTAAATTTAGACATTTGCCCAAAAGGATTGTTTCCAATATAAAAAAGCAAAATAGTTCACCGAGTGTTTTTTCATCTCTTTTATTTATTTCAAAACTACGAAACGGAATATTTTTTTTCCTAAAAACAACTTCTGTTGCTTCCTTTTGAGCGTGTGTTATGTCTGACAAATTTTTTTCCTTCAGAAAATTTAAAGAAGGTAACATATATCTATTTTTAATTTTCTTTGAATTGGTCTCCTTGACATAAAAAAAAGTAAAAAAATTATTTTGTAAACCATCTAAATAAAATTGCATTACACTATGATTATCTTTTGGCATAGTTGATATAACCGGCAATAAACCTTTTTTTTTCTTTCCAAGACTCTCTGCAATAAGCTGTTGATACCACTTAAAGAGATTTATAGATTTTTCATCATAATTTATTATTATCGAATTAAATTTTTTTTTTTTAATTAATTGAATTGTTGAGGATACATTTGAAACTAACGAATTAAAGAATTTCTTATTATTAATTAATAAATTTAATTGTCTAAATTTAGAACTATCTAATCCCATTAAATCTGCAGGCAACATTCCAACCTCTGATAATACAGAATATCTTCCACCAATAAAATTATTGTGGTGTATAATTTCAGATTTTAATTTTTTTGCTAAAAGAAAAAGATGATTTTTATTATTTTCAGTAATAAAAATATTTTGATTAGAGTTATTTAAATAAAAATTTGTATTAGCAATTGTTTCAATTGTATTACCGGATTTTGAAACAATTATATTAATACACTTTTTTTTTATATCTATATTTGTATTAGTTTGTAAATTATCAACAAAAACAAAATCTTTTTTTATGTTTTTTTTCAAAAATTGATAAATTGCTTGTGTACCAAGTGTAGATCCTCCCATTCCAATAACTCTAAAATATTTTGATTTTTTGTACCTTTTAAGATTTTTTCTTGAAAAACTATCTTTATAACTTTTCTTTAATGACTTAATAACTTCATTCTCTTCTTTGATTAGTAACTTTAGTGTTTGTTTAATTTTTAAAGTTGATGTTTTTTTTTTATTTTCAAAATTTCTAAATGCTATTCCTGCAGAAATCATTAATTTTGATTTATTTTTTCTAACAATGATTCTTCAAAATTTCTATTCAAATCCTCTGTTTTATCCTGATTTTCACCTCTATTATTATTGCTAGTAATTAAATCTTTTATTGAATTTTCGTCAGAGCCTTTTTCGTTATCATTTGTCTTAGGCATTGGTAGCTCATTAAAATCTGGTGGCATTGCTAATGGAGATTTTTTTTCAACTAAAAATTCATCATTACTATTTTTTTTTTGATTTGTGAACCCTTCCTTTAATGTGCCACATGAGTTAATTAAAAAAATTAAATTAATAAAAATCAAAATTTTTATATATCTCATATATTTTCTTTTTTATTAACATTGGTAAATTCTAATAATACCATAAAAATTACTCCAATAGTAATGAATATATCGGCGATATTAAATATAAACCAATGAAAATCACCTATATGAAAATCAATAAAATCTGGGACTGATTTGTATAATATTCTATCAAAAACATTTCCTAAAGCACCTCCAAGAATCATCAGTAATGAATATTTTTGCAATCCTTTGCTTTGAATTGTCATATATAAAATTATAATGATTATAAAAATAATTATCAAAGTAAAAATATTATAAAAATTATTTTCATTTGATGAAAAAAGTCCAAAAGCTATACCTTCATTCCAAACTAAAAATATATTTAAATACTTTGAAGAAAATATTTCAGATCCAAGAAATTTATCATCTAGATTAATTACATAAATTTTAGAAATTCTATCAAGTAGAAAAATAAAGAAAGTTAATAATGTATTAATTAGTAAACTTTTATTTAAATTCTCTATAATCATTAAGGATGTCTTGAGCAAGATCCTTCATTTATTTTCCAACAAATTGGGCATTTGGTTCCTTTTGCTTTACTAGTAATTGCTGTTGTCTCAATATTATCTTCATAACTAACTTCAGCTTTTGAAGTAATGCAAAGTTCAGAAAAATCTGTATTTTCTGTTAAATTTTTTAATTTTTGACTTATTTTTATTTTTAGTTCTGCCTCTAAACTCGAACCAATTTCTTTACTGGCTCTTTTTTCTTCAATACTAATATTACAAATATTTCTAATTTTAATTAATTCACTCCATTTTTCGCTTAGTTTTTGATTTTTAAATTTATTAGGAAATTCTAAAAATTTTTCAAGGTGAATGCTTTTTTGTTCCTTAAATAATAGTTTAAAAATTTCTTCTGTTGTAAAAGACAAGATGGGAGCAAACCATTTTAATAATGCATTTAAAATTATATTAAGAAGAACAATAGTTGATTTTCTTTTTTTTGAGTCTATAGGATCACAATAAAGGTTATCTTTCCTAATATCAAAATAAAAAGCAGATAAATCAACAGTGCAAAAATTTAACAATTCTTTATACAAATTATGAAAATCATAACTATTAAAATATCTTTTAAAATTATGGTTTAAAATATAGATTTTATGCAACATTAATTGCTCTAACTCAGGAAGCTCAGCCACATCTAGCTCATCTAAATTTATTATTTTAAAATTATCATTTATATTTCCAAGTAAATATCTGAAAGTATTTCTAATTTTTCTATAAGACTCTGCATGTTGATCTAAAATAGAGTAATCTATTCTTAAATCCTCTGCATAATTTGATGATGCTACCC
>MDTD01178393.1_pt1 | contig 10512 bp, 9 predicted proteins | sample 811221 | NCBI WGS metagenome assembly MDTD01 (sample SAMN05326646, study PRJNA326480) | marine metagenome | isolation source: seawater | place: Pacific Ocean: South West | collected 2011
AGAAAAATTCATTTGTCCACCTCTATATCTTAACCAATTGTGCTTACTTACAAGTTGTATTGATAAGATAGACCTTATAACTCTAATCAACCAATCAAAATTCAATTTTCTATTTTTTATTCTATACTTGAAATGAATGGGATCATTATTGAACCAATTATTTTTCTTACCATTGTCAATAATTTTTAATCCTTTTGATGAGGGTTTCACATTCATCCTATTAAAAGCTGAGTAGTAAAACATTAGATCATCAATTGCTCCAAGCATCGTTTTTTGTATTTCGTCTTGATTTTTTTTTATACTATATAATGAGCCAGTATGCACCCACTCATGGAATTCTCTTGTGGTTTTTGGACTTAATTTATTTTCTTTTTCAACTAATTTTACACTTTTTCCATTTCTACATAGTATTTCAGAAATTGAAATACCAGTTATACCTCCTCCAATTACAATCCAGTCTAATTCGGCTTTCATTTTTTTGCTGATTTAAAATGGTTGACTGTTTCAGAAAGCCCTTTATCAAAAGTGGTAAAATTATTTTTATTTAAATTTAGAAGTTTATTAATTTTTTTAAAAGAGCCGTTAGAAATCTTGGGATCACCTTTAAGATAACCTAATCGTAAAATTTTTGATTTATTTGGAATTTTTTTACAAAGTGTAACTAACAGCTTATTGACGCTGTTTTGCTTTCCAGTGCCAATATTAATAACGTCGCACATAACTGAGTTTTGAACCTTTTTCATTGCAGATATAAGGCACATTATAATATCTTTAACATAAATAAAATCTCTTGTTTGTTCTCCACCATATATTTTGATATTTTCAGAATTTAGTAACTGATTTACAAATATAGATATTACGCCCGAATAAGGGTTAAGTGGATCTTGTCTAGGACCGTATACATTAAAAAATCTTAATCCCAAAGAGCTTATATTAAATGTATTGTAGTAAGTTTGAGCTTTAAATTCTAAGCTAAGTTTATCGAAAGCATAAGGTGAAATTAAATTGAATGACATTTTTTCATCACTTCCAACTCTCAAGTTTCCATAAATAGATGAAGACGATGCATATACTACAGGAATTTTAGAATTACGAGCAAATTCAAAAATTTTTAATGAACTAATGAAATTATTTGAAGAGCTTTGATATGTTTCAGTGATTGATTGCTGAACTGATGTTTGTGCTGCAAGGTGAAAAATACCTTTAACATTTTTTATCTTTTTAAAATCACAGTTTTGAACCTTTTTTGTAATTATTTTAAGATTTTTGTGACTATGAACTAATTTTAAATTTTTTCTATATCCACTGGACAGGTCATCAATTGCAATAACCTTATGATTATTTATTAATAAGCTCTCAACTAAATGGGAACCAATAAATCCTAAGCCTCCGGTTACGATATAAGTATTATTATTCATCTAATTATAATTAATGGTATATTTCGTATTATCATTCAAAAATTTATATAAATCATCAAAACAGTTTTGAAGCTGTTTAATATTTTTCCAGGCTTCAACTACAATATCCAAGTCTTTATTAGGATTGTGTTTTAGTGCAGTAAGTAAAAAATTGAATTCATCTAAACTAGGAACTCCATGTGAATCAATCGCTGTATCTGAGTTCCATAATTTAATTTTTGTTAAGTGTATTTCTTTTACATACTTGTGATTAATTCTCGACAATAATTCATCCATGGGTATTTTTAAATTTACTGAGGTAACTTGTAAATGAGCTAAATCAAGAACCTGATCAACATTATAATTATCTGAGATTTTATTATAAAACTCTGGCAAGCAAACATCCTCCTCATAAGCTCCAGTTGGATAATAATTTAAATTTTCAATTGCGAGAGAAGTTTTTTCTTTACATATACTTTTTAATTTAAATATTTCTTCACCTACCATTTCTATTAATTGACGTGACTCTAAAAAACCCTCTCCAGGAAAATATTTATTATTAGCAATCTTTACTTTCCTATAACAAGGTCCAGCATCAAAAGAAAATCGTCTAATATTTTTCTTATCTAATTTTTTTAAATCAGATATAAAATTACTACTTACATCATCCAATGATATTGAGTAGTTCGAATGGTATAAGTAATCTTTTTTAAGAGGAATAAATAAGTCAGGATTTTTTATTTCAAGAGTAGTAAATTTATCAATGAAATTTTTACTATGATCTTTAGTGTTGTGAACAATGCCTAGTACAAAATTTAAATTTGACATAAGTCCTTTTTTTTAATCATTTTATATGGAAGAATATCCAAGTTTGATTTAGATTTTAAAATTAGATCTAATTCAGAGCCACTAAAAGCATCTTTGACATCACTATCGGTTCTCAAAAAGACAATTTTTTCAATATCTAATTGTTCTCCTTTTTTGATGAGGCTTTTTGAAAAAAACTTACGAGATATAAGTTTTTTTGTCTTTTTTTCTGCTTTTGAAAAATCATCCCTGTAAATTCCTTTAATTTTTGAAATTTTTCTTATTCCCTCTATCATTTCTTTCAATTCATTTTCATCAATTGATATTTCATTATCACCACCAGGTAATTTTTTGTTTGTTGTGAAGTGTTTTTCAATAATGGAGGCACCCATTGAAGCTGCAACAATAGGCGCAAATATTCCAATAGAATGATCAGAATATCCTACTTCACAATCTAATTTTTTTGATAGTATCTGAATTTTATTTAAATAAAGTTCATCATTTTCAGCAGGATAATTAGCAACACAATGTAATGGGAATAGTTGATTACAGCCATTTTTTTTAAAATACTCAAATATACTTGTTATTTCTAAGTTTGAAGCACCACCTGTTGAAAAAATAATTTGAGGCTTTGATTTTATTATTTCTTCAAACATAAGAAAATTATCAATATCTCCAGATGCAATTTTAATTATCTTAATACCTAGTGAAATAAGAAATCGAGCTGATATAACATCAAATGGGGTCGCTATAATATTAAAATCTGAACAATTATATTTTTTATAAATTCTTTCAAAATTTTCATATGTTAAGTTTTCATTTACAAATTCATCATAGTAGGTTGACTCCTTATGTAAAAAACTATCTACGTCATATATTTGAAATTTTGCGTAGTCAGCGCCTGCTCTTTTTGCAGCTTCTACCATTTCACAAGCTAAATCAAAGCTCCCGCCATGATTATTTCCAATTTCAGCTATTATTTTTGGACTCATTTTAATTACTTTTTGATATTAATTGATTTCCTAAAACTAAATAGTCAATACCAGAGGTATTGAATGTTCTTATGGCATCTTCAGGAGTATCTACAATAGGTTCTCCCTTTAAATTAAAAGAAGTATTTAAAATGATTGGAACAGATGTAATATTATTAAACTCTTTAATTAACTTATAGTATTTAAGATTAGTTTTTTTACTAACCGATTGAATTCTAGATGTCCCATCGTTGTGTACAATACCTGGTGTAATGATTTTTGTATTCAATTTTGCTCTAACTGCAAATTGCATATGAATGGGATTAATGTTTTTAGAGACATAAAAATATTTATCAACAAAATTTTCGAGTATCGAAGGAGCAAACGGTCTAAATTTTTCTCTATATTTTATTTTACTATTTACAATATCCTTTATCTTAGGATCTCTTGCATCAGCTAATATAGACCTGTTACCTAAAGCTCTTTGTCCAAATTCACTTTTATCTTGAAACCAGCCAATTACATTTCCATTTGCGATTAATTGTGCAGTTATTTTTTCTATATTATTATGAAATGAGTAATTTATTTTGTAATCTTTAAGTTTTCTTTGTATAACCTCATTTGAAAATTCACGTCCAGAATAAGTAGAGATTTTGTTGCTGTTTATTCTTTCTTTATATATATATCGACTTACATATAAAGCTGATCCCATTGATAAACCAAGGTCATCTGGTGCAAAGGGCACATGAATGCTGATTTCAGGATTATTTTCACTTAAAACTCCATTCGCTAGACAATTCATTACTGCTCCACCACCCATACATACATTTTTTGATTTATTATTTTTAATCAAGTGGCAAAACGCATTGTTATATACTTCTTCAAACTTTCGCTGGGCACTTGCTGCAAAATCATAATGTTTCTTTTTGAAATTTAAACCATCAGCTTTAAGCTTATTTCCAAAAAGCTCAATAAACTTTTTAGAATAATGTCCTGGCCTATCGAAATTGAAAAAATTGAAATATGTTAAATCTAATTCATATTCTCCTTTAGATTTAATTTTTAAAATTTTATTAAATTCTTTGATATATTTTTTTCTATCACCGAATGCAGACATCCCCATTACTTTCCATTCATCTGCATCAGGCTTAAAACCAAGAAAATCAGTAATTGTTTCGTAATATGATCCCAGTGATTGAGGAAAGTATTCTTCTTTTTCAACTGTTATCTTATTTAAGTTTGCATATCCCCATAACGATGAGGTTTTTTCCCCAAAACCATCGATAGTTAAAATTGATGACTCCTTATAACCAGATGTTAGGAAAGACTGTGCAGCATGGGAATAATGATGATTTACATAGAATATCTTCATTTCTTTCTTAAATGTTGAGCTATAAAAAGTTTGCTCAATATATCCATGGTCTGTAATTCTGTTTATTGAATTAAGATTATTTGGGATAGTATAGAGTAATTCTGGAAACCAACGATATGTTGATGAAAATGAATTTTTAAAATTCTCTAAATTTATTGACGGGTTCCAACCTATTGCAAAAGCATCTATATCTTTAAAGGTCAATTTTGATTTTTGCAATGCTTCATTTATTACATTTACAGGAAAATTTCTTGTAAGTTTATTTCTGGTAAATCTTTCTTCAGATGACGCAAATACCAAATTGCCATTTATAAATAAAGCTGCACTAGAAATATGATTTAAATTTATACCAATTATTTTCATTTATCTAAATACCCACTTAAAACTAGTTTTCCGTTAGTATTATTAGTTTTTAATAATTTAAACTTCTTTTTATTTCCATTCTTGTCAACTGCATAAAAAAATGCACATGGATATGGTGGCGATAGTGCTCTAATAAATCTATCAAGATCTTCAGATTTTGATTTGAAATCTATTATTCCATCTTTAGGCTTGCGAGAAGGAGTGTATGTTGCAATTGAATGATTTTGAGGAAATCGTCTAGATTTATTGTTTATAATTTTTTTTAGATTTTTAGAAAAAAAAAGTGGGTATTTTTTATAAATTTTTTTCATTAATGAACTTATGTTTTCATTTTTACTTATTGGTATAGATGTTTGATTTATTATATCGCCATCATCAATTCCTTCTTCCATATAAAAGATAGATATACCTAATTTTTTTAAATTATCATTAATTGCCCAGAATAATGGTGCTCCTCCTCTTCTCTTTGGTAAGCTAGAATAATGAGATGAAACAACACCATATTTTGGAAGATCAATTATATTTTTTGGTATTATCTGGGACCAGCTAATTGCTATAATCAAGTCAGGTTTAAAACGTTGTATACGTTTATATACTTTCTCTTCATTAGGATTATCTATTTGAATTATTTTTGAATTCTTGAATTTATCCTGATTCTTTTTAATATCAATCCAATCACTAATCTTGCTCTTTCTTATTTGAGATGAAGTAAATACAAGCGGAACATTGATTTTATTTTTTGAAAGCTGCCTTAATGTAAGATAACCGACTCTTTCGTTTACAAATGCACAAATTTTCATTTACTTAATCCAATATTTTTCTAACTATCATAAAAGCCTCAGCATTTTTTAAACCACTCTCCATGCCTCGGTATTTTGCATAAGTTTTGATTCCTTCAATCGATCTAGCATTTGGAAAATTCTTTAGTTCATTGTCGTAACATTTCATAGCTTTAATTTTTTTATTTATATACTTCGAAATATCCACATAAAGATTTGGAGTGAAATTCTTCCTTTGAAATGATGGTGACATTTCAGTAGACGATGGAGTTTCGTATAAATAAACATTCCTAATACCACTAGTCCACCTGAATATGATTCTAGCAACATCATAAACTGTTCTGTGATCTTGATTATTATCTTGATTAAAACAACAATAAATATCTTTTGGCTTGATTTTATATATTAATTTTTCAAGCTTAGATAATAACAAGTTAAAATTATTGTGAAGTGACTCATCTTCTAGACTTAAGAAAAATGAATTTTTATATCCCAGAACAGATTGTGCATTTTTAGCTTTTTTTATGTCTTCTTTTATTAATTTTTTATTAATTTTATTGCCATATTTCCTATATGCCACAAAAATAACATTAACTTCGAATTTTTTGTCCACTAATTTAGCTATAGTACCTCCTACACCTAAAACTTCATCATCAAGGTGAGGCGATATTATGACTATTTTTTCTTTTCTGCTCATTTGATTTGAATAACAATAAAAATTAACTCAATTTAAGGTATTAAAAATAGTATCAACGCATGAATTTTTTACCCATGTTTTGTCTTTTATTACGCTTTCAATATCCTCTTTTGAAATTTGATTTAAAGTTTTTTTAATAAAAGCTCCCGTAATTATTTTTTGTATATCTTTTTCTGAACATTTAAATAAGCATATTTCTTCAATAAGTTCGTATGCTTTAGTTCTTGAATCTATTAAGAAGTTAATAATTGCTAATTCAAATTTAATTTGATTATCAAATTTAGCTCTTTCCTCAATCATGTTTCTTAAATTTTCTAGCTGAACATTGATAGGAGATTTAGCTTTTGTTTTAAAATATTTTTTTTGCTCAATGTTGAAAAGATATCCAAGCTGCTCAGGATGTATTTTGGCATTAATTGCTAATCTTGGTGAACTTGATTTTAAACTGCTTCTATGTATTGTAAATGAGTCCATCACAAGTACATTGCCAGGAACTAAATCACGTGGTTTGTACCAATTAAGCTTTTCATCAATATCATCGACTAATTGATTATAGTAACCCCATTTATTTGAAAATTCGAGTAATCCCTTTTTACCACTAAAGTCAGCAACCTCAAGGTCTGATGTTTTATTAGTAACGTCAGTTAGTTGAAAATAAAATATTAATACATGAGAGCTACGAAATCCATTATTACATAAGTCTTGATGTGGACGAGTAGGAAAGCAAAAATTATATTCACCAACTTTTTCATGCATAAAACCATTTTTATCGATAAATGTTTTTCTCATATAATTTGAATTCTCTATTGGCCATATTGCTTTTGGTTGTAAGCTTGGTCTTATGTGGCTTTCATCTAGATTCAAATAGTCTTTTGGAACAATGTCTTTTATTGTTTTATACATGATACTAGCAAAACTAGATTTGAGTGTTCCACTAATTAACTTTGATAACTTATCTATAGTTTCATTATCAAGATTATCTAGCTCCTCGGGAAATTTAAAATAATCTAAAATTTTTTCTCTAAAGAATGATAATTCGATATTTTTTGTTTTTCGAAAGGTAATATTTGAGTCGTTCAAAGAAATTTCATCTATAATGTTCATATAAGTTAATTGTAATCTATTTTATTTTCCAACAACCTGACTTCTATTAGTGTAATTTTCAATAGTGATTTTTCTATCGCCGACATATGCTTTCTCACTTGTTTCAGTTTTACGTGGGTAATAACAAATATTACACGTGTGAATTTTTCTAAAACCTTCATGCATTGAGTGTAACTTTCTTATAGCCTTCATTCTTCTGCCATGCCAAATTTCATGAATAGTCTGAAATTTTACATTACCAACTATTCCCTCACCCCTTTCATCATTTGCGCACATCATTACCTTATTATCACTTCCTATAACTAATCTTTGATAAAGTTGAGGACACGAAAAATTATCTTCGTATTCAATTTCTTCATCGTTATCTAGGTAATCAATTAGTGGGTTATAAGCTATTAAGTCCGTGTATGGCAATAATTCTTGATAAAAGTCAGTTGGATAAGGTTTTATTGAGGGCCATATGCCTTGAACTTTTATTACCGGCTTATTAGCGCCTAATGATTTTTTTAATTCTTTTATTTCTTTTAATCTATTTATTGTCCCTTCCCAAGTCAGAGGGTGTCTGATCCTATTATAGTCCTCTCCCATTCCATCAACTGAAATTGTAATCCAATCTATACCAGCCTCGACGAGATCGTTCAAATATTTGCCAGATAATTTCTTACCATGTGTTAAAGATGAGACTTCAAAAATTCCTTTACTTTTAGCATATTTTACAGCTTCAATAAATTGTTTGTGTAGTGTCGACTCTCCTCTAAGACTAAGTCTTATTGCAAAAACCTTACCAGAGATTTCGTCAATAATTTTTTTAAAGATATCAAAATCCATGTATTTGAGCGAAACAGTTTGCAAGTACTCTTCTGTAGTCGTATAACACATTGGGCAGTGTAAATTACATTTTGATGACAATTCAAGATCTACTAATAACGGATAATCCCTTAGAATTCTTTTCTTGCCAAGCTCAGTCCATTGTTTCCGGTAGTTTGCATAGTCCTTCTCCCAGCCCTCAGCTAATTTTTGTTCAAATACTTGTCTTCTTTCAATAGTATCTAAGTCAAAGTGTCCTTTATTAATCGGAGTATAAGATTCATAATTTGAACCCGCTACTGGAATAATATCTCCGTCAGTTAATTGAGGATTGTCTTTTATAAGTTTTCCAAGCATATCATTTTCATCCAATTTCTGATCTAATGTTTCATTTTGCAACTTATTCTTTTTTAGTGATTTGAGAATTTGAAATTTCTTTGTCTCTCTTAAAATGTCTCTATTACCCTTAAGAACATTTCTGTTACCTTTAAGAATATCTCTATTACCTTCTGACATTATCTATAACTTTTTAAATTTATTTAATTATATAATAAAATAAGCAAAATTTACTATTTATCTCGATTAGCTTTTTGTAAGTTTTGATTGATAAATAACATGACATACAAACATAATTGTACCTGCAATAATAATACTACAGTATATAGAGCATAATTTAATTACCTACAAGAATTACTTAATGATATGCTATAATAGGGAATTATTTTGCCGCCCAAGCTTAGTTTAAATTTTCCCCGTTCAGGACTATTTATTCCTTCAAGATCAATTAATTTTAATCCTCTTTCCTTAGCAACATATTTGAAGGCCTCCCAGTTTGCTGCTATTCCTTGCCAGTGCTTTTGATTCTTGTTTGTTCCTGAACCGAATAAATAATATGCTTTTTTATGATCCCAACAATAGACTACTGAATATAAATCGTTTTCACAGTTATCTGAAATTTCAATTATTATTGCCATTTCTTTTTCTACTAATTCAAGAATTAAATGCTTAATTCTATTTAATAAATTTTCACTTACTTTCTCATTTTGACTAAGGAGATTTTCCTTGTAAAAATTTAGAAAGAGATCAGGGTCATTAGTGTATCTAGTATTATATCCTTCAGAGATTGCTCTTTTAATATCTCTTCTTTTCGTAGGTCTTATATTTATAAATGTTTCTGAAACCAAGGGGTCAGTTGTTTTTTGCATTGAAGATGTGTCAATATATGAGGTAAATTTTGTATTTATTTTATATTTTTTTTTATTTGTGCCATAACCATAAAACTGGAACGCTCTTGGATCTAAAATCTCAGGAGAAAATGTAAGATCAACTTTAGAATATAAATTGGGTAATTGTTTGGAAACAAATTCCGAAATCAGGAAACGTTGATTTAGAATGTCAGCCTTATTTTCTTTGTTAAATACATTATATATAAGACCTGAATAAATTATTAAATCATTATTTATAACAGAGTTGCTTTCTTTATTTATTAATAGACATAAGCCTGCTTTAATATTTTCTTTTAGTTTTATCCAATAAAGATCATAGTCTATGTCACATGAATTTAAATATGTTAAACTAGAAAAAATCGTACCATCTTCAGAATTTTTTAAAAAGTAATTCCATTCCTCATCACTAACATTATTGCTAAGCTGCAAATCATCAAAGGACATTTTTTAAAAGTTTGGTTTTTTCTAATTTGTTTATAATTCTGAATACTTCTTTATATGAGCATTTTAACTTATATGCAATGTCATCTATGCTGGTTTTCCCATCAGAAAGAAAAATAATCCACAGTATCAAATCTAATTCATTGTTGAGACCATTTATTTTTTTGGGATTGATTGCTCCACCACTTTTTGGATATAAATTATGTTTCGATAACATCGGTTCACAGTGTTCAATCTTGCTTAAATACACTGATCTATTTTCAATTTTTTCAATTATTTTTTTGTATATTGAAAATGTCTCAAATATTTGTTTACCGTTAACGAAATTTAGATTGTCTAAAGAGGAATGATATTCTTTATACTCATAATATTTATCTTTTGTGATTGAAGCAATATTTATTCCAAAACCTCTTGTAGAATATTGTCTTTCATCACTACCATGAATATCAAAAGGATATGTTTTAAATTTTAGATTAAGTTCTTTAAATGTCTCCTCAATATTTCTGTTGATAAAATGACTTTCATCAAAACTTTTCTTAAAACTAAAT
>MDTD01018648.1_pt1 | contig 10509 bp, 9 predicted proteins | sample 811221 | NCBI WGS metagenome assembly MDTD01 (sample SAMN05326646, study PRJNA326480) | marine metagenome | isolation source: seawater | place: Pacific Ocean: South West | collected 2011
GCATCCCGCCAGAAAGTTCATGAGCAAATTTATTGCCCCAGGCACTCAACTCTACGATTTCAAGCACTTCAGATGCTTGTTGCAACCGTTCATTTTTGCCAATGCCTCGGATCTCAAGCGGCATGGCGACATTATCCAAAACAGAACGATGCGGCATTAAGGCGAAGTTTTGAAATACCATGCCAATCCGTTCATTTCTAAATTTCTGTAAATCCGCTGCGTTGAGTTTCATCACATTGACGCCATCAATGATGATCTCACCTTCGGTAGGTTCAAGCAAACGGTTAAAATGGCGCACCAAAGTTGACTTGCCGCTGCCCGACAGACCCATGACGCAAAAAATTTCACCTTCTTGAATATCAAGGGATGTATCAGCAACGCCAACAACACAATTAAATTGGTCCAAAACCTGTGCTTTGGAAAGGTTTTGATCTTTGATCGCGGCTAAGGCTTCATAACCGCGATCACCAAAGATTTTCCAAACATTATTGACTTGTATCAAGACGTCACCTGTTTGATTAAAATGACAGCGAGCAAAGCATCTTCGCTCGCTGTCTTTGTATGTTTACAGACCGAGCCAAGCATCAACGCGGGTTGGGTTTGCCGCGATCCATTCTTTTGCGACATCTTCAGGGTTGCGTCCTTTGCCGCTGATCTCATAAGCAAAGCTGCTGACGTCATTAGCGTCAAGAGAGAAGCGTGAGAAAAACTCAGCAATCGCTGGCGATCTGTCTTTTAGGGATAGTGAATAGGCGATTTGTACCTGCTTCAGCGCATCTTTTGATGCGACATAAGATTCATCATACCAATTGGCTGAATCTGATGGCTGAATCATTTTATATTTCGCAGGGTCATGTGTTGGCTCGCTCAACATCACAACATCAAACATGTACCAAACTGCATGAGGCTCATAGCAATAGAATGCATAGCCTTCACCTTTGGCAATTGAATCTTTGATGCGGGCTGTTTTCACAGCCTCTTCAGCGCGGATAGGTTCAATGAAATCTAGCAATCCATAATCGCGCACTTTGACTTCATTCACATTAGCAGAAGCCCAGCCAGGTGCGCCGATCCACATCTCACCTTTACCATTGCCATCACTATCCATGGCTGCCGCAACTTCGGGACGGCCAAGGTCAGCAATATCAGTGATGTTATATTCAGCAGCGAATTTCTTAGATACGCAATAACCCTGATTACCTTCATATGAGTTTGCTGACAGAGTTACTGTGCCAGCACCATCAACATATTTCTTGGTAAAGCTTTCCTGGTTAGGCAGCCAAACATCAGGATGGACGTCGATATCGCCTTTGCCTTGATCCATCGCTTGGAAGATAGTGGCATTATTACCGGGCACATATTCGACTTTGCCGCCAATTTTTGTTTCAACAACAGCGCCGAGCAAATGAGCAATTGCCTGAGCGCCTGTCCATGAAGGCACGCCGATTTTCACTTCTTCCGCCATGGCTGTGCCTGCGGTCATTGATAAGACTACACTCGACAAAAGAGCATAAAATTTATTAGATTTCATTGTCTTCTCCATATTTTTTTGTTGTGGTCAATTATATCCGGGCAAACCAAAGATATTTGGGTATCCGAATAATGCCGCGCTTCCGCCCGTATGCAGAAACACAACATTTTGCATGCCGTCAAAATAGCCCTGCCTTGCCAAGTCTATTAATCCAGCCAAGCCTTTGCCCGAATAAACAGGGTCAAAGAGCAAACCTTCTAGGCGCGCCAAGAGTTTTAGCGCGTTAATCATCTCATCAGTTGGTAGGCCATATCCAGGGCCAACATAATCACAATTGGCGCGCACAGCAGACCGATCGACGCTGACACCATTGCCGATATAATCTGTTGTTGCCATAGCAAGATTATGGACCATAGTTTCCTGCTTTTCTTTGGGTGCGCGAACACCAATCCCCAAAAGATGGATATCACTCTCAAGCGAGCAGAGACCTGCAACCAATCCTGCTTGCGTACCTGAACTTCCGGTGGCATGAACCAGCGCGTCAATGTCCATATTATATTTCGCTGCTTGTTCTTCTAATTCAGCGGCACAGACGACATAGCCAAGAGCACCTATTGTATTTGATCCGCCGCCAGGGATGATATAAGGGCTTTCACCTTTGGCTGTTAATGACGCCGCGAAGACTTCCATCTCTGTCGCCATATCAGCCCCGCCATCACGTTTGGAAATGGTGGCTCCATGAAGCTGATCGAGCAGAACATTGCCATTCAGATTATAGTCATCAGAATGATATCCTGTGCGGTCTTCAAGTAAAATATGACAGGCCAGCCCAACTTTAGCAGCGGCTGCAGCGGTCTGACGTGCGTGATTAGACTGGGTCGCACCTTGAGTAATGATGCAAGTAGCATTCTTCGCCAGCGCGTCAGCTATCAAGAATTCTAATTTCCGGGTCTTATTCCCACCCGAAGACAGCCCCGTACAATCATCTCTTTTAACCCAAAATCGCGGGCCTTTTAATTCTTCCGACAATCTGTCCATAGGCTCCAGCGGAGTTGCCAAATGGCCCAATTGTATACGCGGAAAAGTATCCAGATTACGCCGCAAAACAGCAATATTTTCTAGTTTAGAGGATGTTTCTTGTTTAAGAGTGGTCGACATTTTTTCTTCCCAGAGGCAAACACTTTATCAGCGTAAACATGAAAATTCATTGAAAAAATTGCTTAATTTGCATAGTATTCATATAAAAAGTATGAGCGTGGGATGAATATTAGCTTATTAGAAGATGCGATCGCCCTGATCGAAGAGGGCAGCATGCGGGCGGCGGCGATACGGCGGAACGTAACCCAACCCGCTTTTTCGCGGCGCATCAAATCGCTGGAAGAATGGCTCGGCGTAACCTTGGTTGAACGTCATACCAATCGGATTGAAATCAAATCTGCCTTGCGTGATCGGGAAGAAGAAATTAGGTCGATCTTGGCGCGGATATCAGCCTTCAGAGATGACTATGCTCAGACAGGGTATACGCTCACCATCGGTACGCAACATTCGTTATCAAGCTCTGTTTTCCCAGAGATTTATGCAAAACTTTCAGATTTTGATTTCGTTAATAAAATCAGATTACGGACCCGCAACCAAGATGAAATTATCTCCCAATTTTTGAAATTTGAGATTGATCTGACAGTTACCTATCGCGCAGAAACTACGCCTGAAGCTCCGTTTAATGATAGTATTCTTCAGCGTGTTTGGCGGCGGGATTCTCTCATCCCTGTGGTGAGTAGTGATAAAATGGGTCATGTATATGACGCGCAAAATCTACCCAAAGATACGCCGATTATCATCTATCCCAATAGTAGTGAGATTGGCAAAATCCTCAATGCTAACAGCCAATATATGGAGCTCTACAGTGGTCGACCCTCTGCCGTTGAGACAGCGTTTTCTGTTGGTGTGATCTCATTGGTCAAATTAGGAGCAGGAATTGGTTGGGTGCCGCAATCTCTGGCCCGCGATGATATCCAAAGAGGCGAGCTCTGCGTGTTGCCGCAAGACCATGGCCGCATAGCTGTTGATGTCGTCCTAACTGCGCATCAAAATAACAAAGTCGGCATGTCTGTGCTCAACGCGCTGTTGGATGATGCGGGGCAAGGTGGTTTTATTTCGTTGCAGGAACAATGAAATTGTAGCAACTGTGCAGTACTCGTCTGCCTAGGGTTTCCAAACAAAACCATCCCCCACCGCCTCTGCCAATCCATCAAAAGTCGGGGGTCGGAGAGCCGCAGACTGCGTTACGTCGGCCCCGCCCCCTCGAGCAAGAACCAAAGCTGATTGTCAAAGCCAATCAGTAACCCTGGTTTAAGGAGCGCGGCACGCGGTCCTGAGACCTGGGATTTTTGCTTCAGGCAAGGTTGCAGGTAAGGTTTTGATAGTTGACCTTATGGGATGATATGCTAAGCTATTGATATAACTGGAAACAGCCTTGAAATGGTGCAGTGTATAGGCTTCGAACCCCTCTTCACCCGCTCCAAATTTTACAGCAAATAACAGCTTGATAAACTACTGAAATCTAGTGCCTTTTGGCTGCCAGTTGTTTAGTAGGTCTTCAAGGTTGGCGTCAGACTAACTGCTGAACTCGTTAACTTAGCACATAGATGCAATTGTTCCCCAGCTTGAGTTTTCAGAGATGAATTTTTGCTGAATGAGCACGCTCTCGTGACCAACCATACAGCCCTGCGATTACAATAATTAATGTTCCGACAATTGTCAGAGCGTCAATTTGTTCCCCAAAGATTATAACACCAGTAAGTATGCCAAAAATAATTCTTGTATAACGATAGGGGCTCACTGCTGACACATCTACCAATCTAATAGAAGTAGACATGCACCATAAACCAACACCTCCACAGGCCGCCATTGCGACGCAATAGAATATTTCTTTTGGATTCGGAAAGACCCAATCTCCCGAAAATATCATCAACAGTAAACCTGCGATTATTACAGATAACGCCCCATAGAAAGAGAGTCCTATAATTGAGACATTATTGGGAAGGAGACGCGCACTGAAATCTCTGCCCGCTAGGCCAATAACACCAACAAGTGCGCAGACAGTATAAATATCAAAACCGTCTACACTTGGCCTGATAATTATTAGCACTCCAGAGAAGCCAAATAAAATGGCAAAAATGCGGGAAATACCTATTGCTTCTTTTAAAAAAAGGACCGCCATAATCGTTAAAATTAGGGGAGCAGTTTGCATGATTGCTGTAACTGTCGATAAAGCTGAATTAGCAAGGGCCACTACTAATGCTAGACCGCCTATCATCTCGCTAATGCACCTGAACATCGTTGCCGTATGCAAATATCTCCTATCCAGAACAGGTTGGCGTGTTCTTTTAGCCATTAGCCAAAACATGACCGCGGTCCCTGCGCCAAAAGCGATTAGAATTTGTCCAACAGGAAGTCCAGGAGATAAGAGTTTGATAAAGATGTCCACACAAGTGAACATAAAGACACCAGCTATTGTTAAGAATGCTGCTTTATAGAATGGTCGCAAAGTACTGTCTGCCTGCTCCAAAGAGTGCCGATTACAAACAAAAAACTATTTGAGAAATAGAGACACTTCAAACCGCACTTATTGCGGTTGGCAGAATTTACGCATCAGCAATAGTACCAACAGGAACGCGGTGACGGTCAAAATTCTATCCAATTTTCTAAATAAAAAACTCATGTATATCTGTACGAGTTACATCGCTTTTGGTTTACCAGCATACAGAATATCCTCCCTTAACCCGTTAAGGATTCCTTGTGCAGACTTGTCTATTGCTTCGCCTTGATTCTAGAAGATCTTGTAAAACCCTTCATATGTCTGTGTCTGCATAGTTGATAGATAAACTTTGACACGTCTTTCAGCTTGCTTAATTGTGTCAATTATGACGAAAAGCTTTGTTAAAGCGGCATTTCAGAAAGCCCTTCCGTGGACTTTTCTTCTCATTATGGGAACAGCGTGGGGGCTATCTTTTTCTCTTGGAAAGATTGCTGTTGAAAATGGCGCAAAGCCCTTTGGTGTCGCTCAGTTTCAAGTGATGTTCGCTGGTATCGTTCTGCTTTTTGTTAATGTTATTCGCGGAAAATCAACCCAGAATATGAGAGATAAGCTGGGCTTTATCTTTTGTATTGCCATGCTGGGAGCTGCTATCCCAAGTGTTCTGTTTTATTATGCTGCACCACATGTCCCCGCGGGTGTGTTGTCAATCACAGTCGCGCTGATTCCTCTGATGACTTACGGGTTTTCTATACCGCTAAAGCTTGAGACATTTTCTGTTGTGCGCGCTGTGGGCCTGGTTTTTGGTGTTATTGCGATCTGCTTGATTGCCCTGCCGGAAAACAGCTTGCCTGATCCGGCTACACTTCCCTGGATATTTATCGCATGCATCAGTGCACTTTGTTATGCTGTTGAGAATATAATTCTGGGGTTCAAATCTGCACTCACTGTTGGACCAATGAGGCTGGCGATGGGTATGAATTTGATAGCTGCAGTAACTTTGCTGCCCATCACCATTCTGACAGACAGCTATTTCAGCCCAAGCCTTCCACTTAAAACCGTTGATTATGCGGTGATTGGATTAGGTCTGATAACAGTGGTGGCTTATACGATGTTTGTATTGTCTGTTGCGCTTTTTGGGTCTGTTTTTTCCAGTCAAGTTGGATACATCGTCACCCTTACCGGTGTGTTTTGGGGAATGATCATCTTCGGCGAGAGCCCGTCTGTTTGGATCTGGCTTTCGCTCTGTGCCATGATTGTCGGACTCGCCCTTGTAACCCCTCGAAAGAAAACATAAGCCAAGGTGTTAGTGTAGAGTGTGAGTTTACCCTTTAGGCCACCGCCGCTCCATTGAAACATGGAATAAGACGTAATAAATTACAACAACACAAAATTTCGGTAAGTGAAACGATCTTAACATAACAGCACTTTGAAAGTGGCCAATTGCTGTTACGATATATTTGTAGTTGAGATTCGAGGGGGTGTCCCCCTGAGGGTATGGGACCGGCTAGGATTTACCGCCCAAGAGGACACATAACCGATACGAACCAAAGTTCGTATTGGACTGAATCTCAACTATACTAGGTTTTAGCTCAAATAATCCAGTTCAGAAGCCGGGTCGGTGAAGCTGTCTAGACCCAGGTCAAATTTCTCTTAGAAAACGATGCCAGAAATAGCAACACATGTGAGAAGTCCTGCCAATACAGCTAAAAATGCGAATACTGGGTTTCTGGATTTCTTCAAGAAATAAGCAGACAGAAAAGTTGCAGGCACTACGCTAGAAACGCCGATAGCTATACCAATTACGGTTATGCTCTCTCCAATGGAAGGGTTAACCAAAAAGAACATCATATCCGGCGGGTGACTGAAGCCCATCCCATGCCAAATCTCTTCAACGTTCTTGCCTTTAATAATTGATTGTAATAGTTGCCTGGTCGGTATTAGAGAGTCTTTTTCCAAAAAGCTGACGATCGTTCCAAGTAAAACGAGGAAAGAAGAAAGCACGGTTAACCAGTAAATAGTCTGGCCAAAAATCACGCCAGATATTGGTATCAAAGATTTTTGGTATAATCGCATAACTCTACTCACTCAAAGCACTGGAATTTCAATGCCAATTAAAGTCTCAAGCCCCCTAGCTACCAATTTAAGACTTGAAGCAAAGAGAATTATAATCAAGATGACCCTAACTGAAGAAGCCCTTAAAGAAGTCAGAAGGTTGGCTCCTATGAGTCCACCAATAACCTGACCTAACATCCACGGCGCAGCGATCACTCCAATAAGTGCCCCTGCGTTAATGTAAGGCCAGATTGCTGCAGCATTTCCTAAAGCAAGCAGCACTCCACTAGAGCCCGTAGCAACTTTGATTGGGATGCTCATCACAAGATTCAGCAACGGAACAGCAGCCCAACCGCCGCCCAATCCAAAGAAGCCGCCTGTGAAACCGATAAGTAAAAAGAGGAATATGGAGATTTTGACGTTGGTGGCACGGTAACTGACATAACTTCCCAATGAACTCTCCCAATATGTTTTTCGCAGTTTAAGGAAGTGGGAAAAGGGCTCTACCTTCTTTTTAGAAGGATAATCGGAGGAGCTGCTCTTGGTGACGAAAATACCAGCAATAAAAAGTAGCATTAATCCTAGTAATAATCTGATTATACCGTCCGATTGGTCCCCCAATCGTTGTGCAAGGTAAATGGCCGTAAATGAACCCGACATTCCACCAACAATAATTGGTATCGCACCTAATAGGACTAATTTTATGTCAGCGAGCCCTTTACGCATTAGAGGTCCGGTTGAAATCAAGCCGCTAAACATAGCGACGACCAATCCTGTTGAGCGAATTAATAGTGTGTCAAAAGAGGTGAAAGCAAGTAATAAAGGTGTGAAAATTACTCCACCACCAACCCCTGCAATAACCGCAATAATTGCGATAAGGACACTGATCAAAAAGGACATTACAATGATATCTACACTGGAGAAATTACCCTGCCTACCAAATGCCATGCCATCGATTTGTGTCTCGAGAAATAGATAGCACGCGAAGGTCACAAAAATAAGAACAAAGAGTTCAGGATAGCTTCTTATATATTTCAAAGTTTCAATCCTTTGCGCTGCTGGCTTTTGACAAATTTAACTTCAAACTCGACCAATCAATGAAACCTAAATGCGACTGTGCGCACTTTTGGAACGAAATAAAACCACGGTCTGACGTCTCTGCCAACCCATTAAAGGTCCGTAGTCCGAGAGCCGCAGACCGCACTCTTTAACCCCCAAACCTTCAAACAATTCTCTAAGTTGATCGCCAAAGACAATCAGTAGCCCCTGTTCAAGGAGCGCTTTACACGGTCTTGGGTCTTGGGACCTGGTATATCGGTTCAGGCAAGGTTGCAGGTAAGGATTTGATAGTTGACCTTATGGGGTGATGTGCTTACCTATTGCTATAGTTGGGTTCAGTCAAAAACTGATGCGTGTGTTAGGTTTGACGTCCCTTCACCCGTTCTACAATTTTCCGACCAGGTTCGGTAAGATCTATGCCACCAGCTGTGGCTTCTGGTCTGTGGTAGTCAGATAAGGAATGCTTATGTCATTAACGGTTTATCTTTCAGGGGAAATCCACACCGACTGGCGAGAGCAGATTATCGCCGGGGCAAAGGGGCTGGATGTGCGCTTTACCGCACCGGTGACAGACCATGGTGCATCTGATGATTGCGGGGTGGATATTCTGGGCCCTGAGCCGGATAAATTCTGGCATGATCATAAAGGAGCCAAGGTGAATGCGATTCGCACCCGCAAATCGATTTCGGATGCCGATATTGTGGTGGTCCGATTTGGCGAGAAATATAAACAATGGAACGCCGCTTTCGATGCCGGTTACGCGGCCGCGCTGGGCAAGTCCCTAATCATCATGCATGGGGCAGACCATCAACATGCGCTAAAAGAGGTGGATGCGGCCGCGTTGGCGGTGGCGGAAACCCCTGATGAGATTGTTCGGATTTTAACCTATGTGCTGAACGGCACATTAGGCTAATTTGGGCTGAACAACGCGGTGAATAGACAGACCGGGCCTGTTCTGCTTAGACTGGCGGTAAGAGATAACATCTATAGCCGGGTCTGATGGCAGCGGAAAAACCAACATCACCACAAAAAGGGGCTTGGGCCTTCACACCCGCCTTGCCGCTGAACACCTCGCCTTATTTCCGGTTTCCGTCGGCTATATCGGCCTGGCTGGGCTGGCTGCTTCGATCCTGGCTGCCTTTGACAGAGCGGCTGGTGTTTTTCGCTCTGGCCTGGGCCAGCTGGATCTGGCTGACCCCGCATCTTGTCACCGGAACAGGATTTGAGCTGAGCTGGATAGCCCTTGTCTGGATCAAGAATATCTGTCTGATGACGGTTTTGGCCGGCGGCCTGCATTTATATCTCTACCGCTGGGGCAAGCAGGGCCAGGCGCGGAAATTTGACCGGTCCATGGCGAATAAGGATGCCGGCCGCTTTACCTTTGGCAATCAGGTCTATGACAATATCTTCTGGTCCCTAGTGAGCGGGGTGACCATCTGGACAGGGTTTGAGACCTTGTTGTTATGGGCACAGGCCAACGGTATCGGCTATTGGATCAGCCCGTCTGACAACCCTGTTTTGTTCATCGCTTTATTTATTGTGATCCCATCCTGGAACAGTTTCTGGTTTTTCTGTATTCACCGCGCCTTGCACTGGCCGCCTTTATACCGGCTTGCCCATCACGTGCATCACCGTAATGTCAGTGTCGGGCCGTGGTCAGGTAATGCCATGCACCCGCTGGAGCATCTGATCTGGATGGCCGGGGCTCTGGTCTATATTCCTGTAGCTTGTCATCCGGTTCATTTCATTTTCTCTCAGCAATTATCTATCTTAGGGGCGGTCACCTCTCATTCAGGATATGAAGGGCTGATCATTGGCGGAAGGCGTATTATGCGGCTGGGTGATTTTTTCCATCAGCTGCATCACCGGTTCTATGAATGTAATTACGGCACAGCTGAGGTCGGCCTTGACCGGCTGCATAACAGCTTTCATGACGGCCAGACGCCGCCGCCCAGCCTGAAGGCCGCTGGCCGCAGAACAGATTAAAACGCAGCAGAGCTGATCTGTTCTGGATCATCACTGATCACCATATCCACGCCCCAGTCAAACAGCTGGACCGCGCGGTCAGCGTCATTGACCGTCCAGGCCCGCAGATCAAGTCCCTTATCATGAAAGACAGCCACATCATCTGGTGACCGGATCAAGCTGTGTTTCAGATGCACGGCCTCTATGGCCGGCGTCTCTGCTAACAGCTTGCTCATCTGTACCGGCTCATCATGAATGCTGGCCAGACGCAGATCAGGCATAGACTGGCGCAGGATCTGCAGAAAATAAACATCAAAGCTGGAAACCACAATGCCATCCGTTGCGGTCTGCTGCAGAACAGAGGCCAGTTGTTGTGCGGTCCTTTCCTGGCGGCTGCCATGACATTTGATTTCCAGATTGAGGC
>MDTD01029981.1_pt1 | contig 10509 bp, 14 predicted proteins | sample 811221 | NCBI WGS metagenome assembly MDTD01 (sample SAMN05326646, study PRJNA326480) | marine metagenome | isolation source: seawater | place: Pacific Ocean: South West | collected 2011
AATAAAAATTTTTTTGAAATTAAAGACGTTACTTTTTCTATAGGTGGGCAGAATAAAGTAAATGATGTAAGTATTTCTTTAAAAAAAGAAGGTGATATTATTTGTATTCTTGGACCTTCTGGTATTGGAAAAACAACAATGCTTCGAACAATAGCTGGTTTTGAGAGAATAAACAAAGGTGAAATAATTTTAAAAAATAAAGTTATTTCATCAAATAAGATTCATGTAGAACCTGAAAAAAGAAATATTGCACTTTCTTTTCAAGAAAATTCTTTATTCCCACATTATAACATTGATAAGAATATACATCTCGGTATTAAAAAGAATATTTCTAATGATTATAAAATTAATTCAAAAGAAATTATCAAAATTTTAAATATTGAAAGTTTATTTAACAAATATCCTCATCAAATAAGCGCAGGAGAAGCCCAGAGAGTATCTTTAGCTAGGTCTCTAATATCACAACCAGATCTATTATTACTTGATGAACCACTTTCAAACGTAGATCAAAGTTTTAAGGAAGATATTCAAGTTGCTTTAAAACAATTATTAAATAAAAATAAAATTACTACTATCGTAGTTACTCATGACTCTTACGAGGCGTTCTATTTGGGCAATAAATGTGCGCTTATCTTAGATAATGAGGTTAAGCAATTTGACGACCCTTATAACGTTTATCACTTTCCAAACTCAGTCCAGGTTGTTAATTTTCTTAATAGAGGAATATTATTACCTGCTAAGGTTACTGGAGGAGATACACTCGAAAACGATGATTTGGGCATCATAAAAGGAAAATTTATAAAGCATTATCCAACTGGATCACAAGTACAATTGTTACTTCAACCAGAGGATTTAGAACATGATGATAATAGTAATTTAAAGTTAGAGGTAGTGGATAGAAAATTTAGAGGAACAAACTTTATTTATACATTAAAGACTCCCAGTAACAGACTGATACCAGTTGCAGTTCATACTCACCATTGGGAACAGCATGAAGTTAATGAAAAGTTTGGAATTAAAAGACCGATTGAGCTTGAACATATAGTTTGCTTCTAATAAATATATTTTTTCATAAAAATGAAAAGTAATTATGATATTTTTTTAAAAGGGGTCTTAGATGTAAGTCCTTTAATGATACCGGTTATTCCTTTTGGATTAATTTTTGGAATATTAGCAATCGATATAGGTTTTACACCATTAGCTACTATGGGAATGTCTTTAATAATTTTTGGAGGAGCTTCCCAGATTGTTTTATTGCAATTATTTTCCGGAGGGGCTTCTACTTTAGTTATAATTAGTTCAGTTGGAGCGGTAAACTCACGCCATTTACTTTACGGCGCTGTTATTTCTGAACATGTTTCTGGTCTAAAGTTAGTATGGAAAATTTTAATTTCATATTTTTTAATTGATCAAGCGTTTGCTAGATCAAATGAATATTTTAAAAATAATAATAAAAAAAATAAACATTTTCATTTAATCGGTGGTGGCGCTACTTGTTGGGTAATTTGGCAATCTACTACTCTTTTAGGAATTTTAATAGGAGCTGCAATACCAGAAAAACTTGGTCTGAATTTTGCTGTACCGTTAACCTTTATTGCAATATTAGTTAATGATTTTAGAAAAGTTTTAAATTTATGTGTAATTATAGTTTCAGGTTTAGTTTCTACAATTGGATTTAATTTTATCCCTTTTAAAGCATACGTAATTGTTGCAGCTTTATCTGGATTGCTCACAGCAGTAATTTTAACAAAAATTTTAAAAAATAAAAAAGTATATGAGTGATTGGTTGTTAATAATTTATTGTGGAATAATTACATATCTAACAAGATTTTCAATGATAGCTATTTTAAAAAAAGAAATGTTTAACGATAGGATAAGAGAAGTTTTATCATTTGTACCCTCAGCTATATTTCCTGCAATAATATTTCCTGCTATTTTTTTAAATGAATTAGGAGAATTTAAATTTGAAGATAATCCAAAAATTTTAGCTGCAGCAATTGCTATGCTAGTGGGTATTTTAAGCAGAAATATTATTGCGACAATTTTTTCCGGATTAGCTTCTTATTGGTTTCTAATATTTGTGGTATAAAACCCTATGAAAAAAATTTTAGTTTTTATTTTTTGTCTACTAGCATTCAATGCTAGCTCAAGTGAAAAAAAAACAACTTTTAGCATAGATTTGTTCAATAAAGCCCAAGCAGAGGGCAAAATTGTAGTGGTTAGTTCATGGATCAAATATTGTACTTCTTGCGCAAGTCAAATGAAAGTCCTTGATAAAGCTAAAAATGATTTTGATAATCTTGAATATCTTAAATTTGAGGTAACGAATAAAGAGATAGCTAATTTGTTAAAAGTTCAGTACCAAACCACTCTTTTGATATTCAAAAATAATAAAGAAGTCTATAGAAGCATTGGTGAGATAAGTAAAGATAAAATCTACAAAGCTTTAAAGTCTTCTATTTAAATTTAAGCACCTAATTTTATATTTCTAGAAACGTTTTTCTCAAGTTCGGCTGGTTTTTTTAGATTTAAATTACTCATTATTTCAATATATTCATCAACACTATCTACTTGTAGTCTCGGATTTTGTTTTTTTTCTTTTCCAATGGTGCTAACCATTTTTCCTTTATAATCATGCCCGGGATACAAAAGTGTTTCCTCTGGTAATTTCAAGAGCTTATTAAATATTGAATTATAAGAATCTTTTGCACTTCCATTTTGAAAGTCAGTTCTGCCGGTTCCATTTATTAATAATGTATCTCCAGAGAAAAGATAATTGTTCATTAAAAAACTAAAACTATCTGAGGTATGTCCAGGTGTATACATTGCTTTAATCTTAAGATCATCCAAATTAATAAATTCATCATCTTTAACTTTAATTTCCACAGTTTCTGCAGGTGTATAATTACCCATAATTGTTGAGCATTTAGTAATTTCTTTTAGTTTAGACGAACCAGTTACATGGTCTGCATGTATGTGTGTATCGATTACTTTTACCAATCTTAAATCTAAACTTTTTAGTAAATCTATGTATTCATTTACATTTTCTAGGACTGGGTCAATAATTAAAGCTTCTCTACCTATAGATGATGCAATCAAGTAAGTGAAAGTGCTAGATTTTTTGTCAAATATTTGTTTAAAATGCATTTCTTATACTAACATAAGAACACAATATCATATATAAGAAAACAATCGTTTATATTAAATTTGATTAGAAATAATTAGTTTTTAAAAATGCAAACAGATACACAAAATATTTTTACTTGGAATTGTAAGAGTACATGGAAAGTGAGTGCTAAAAATACAATGTGGTGTTTGTTAGGATGTGCAATAGGCGATTTTGGAACTATACTATTTTTTCAAATAACAAAAATACCTTTAGCTACTTTAGCAATAATGATTTTAGCAATTATTAATGGTCTGATTACAAGTATAATTCTTGAAACAATTATTTTAATTAAACAAAAATTTTCTTTCAAGAATGCACTTAAAACAGCTATGGGAATGAGCTTCATTTCTATGATAAGTATGGAAGTAGCTATGAATTTAACAGACTATCTTTTGACAGGAGGGGCAATTTTGAATTGGTGGATTATACCTATAATGCTTGGAGTTGGATTTATTACACCATGGCCATATAATTATTGGAGGTTAAAAAAGTTTGGCATCAATTGTCATTAAAAATTGGGATAAAAAAAATTGGCTTTCATCAAAAAATTATATTTCTAAATTTAATGATTTTTTGATCAAACTTAATGACCTTAAAAAAAATTCTAAAATTTTAGATATTGGATGTGGCAGGGGCAAAATTATTGGTTCTTTGAGTTCAAAACTTCAACTTAAAAATAAACCAATTGGTATAGATTTAGTTGACCATAAAGATAGAGATAAAAGGATATTTTTTAAAAAGATCAACGTTTTGAATTTTATTTTATACGATAAGAAAAAATTTGATCTTATTCTAATTAAACAAACAATCCATCTATTTAAAATTAGTGAAATAAAGAAAATTTTATCTCAATTAAAATGTAAATTGAGCCCTGGAGGAAAAATTATTATATTTACTCTTAATCCTTATAAAAATGAGTTTCCATATTTCAAGACAATGAAAAGGAGGATTCAAGTATCTATGAAAAGAGATAAAAAAATTTTACTTTTAATATCAAAATTATATCCTAAACGAATTTTAAAACACTTTTCATATAAAGTTGTTGTAAACAAAAAAAAATATACTGATATGATTTTAGAAAGGTTTATTTCGATACTTCTTAATTTAAGTAAAAAGCAAATTTTGTCCGGAATTAATGAAATAAATTCAAAATATAGTGAAAAATTGAAATTCAACGATAAATTAGTTTGTATAATCATCAAAAATAATTAAGATAATTTACATGAATCAAGTCTTTTTAAAATTTAATAGCTTTTTTTCAAATTTCGAAGCTTTAGGATCCCTCTTTTTTAGACTTGGAGTTGGTGTAGCCTTTATTATTTACGGTTTGGGTAAATTTCCATTACCACCACAAGGTCTAATAGAATATTTTGGATTATCACCATTTTTAGCAAGTATAGTAGCAATATCAGAAGTATCTACTGGAGTTATTTTAATTATCGCAAATTTTATAAAAAACTCGATTGGTCATACGTTAACTAGGTTAGCTGGTTTAAATATTGTTGTTTTGATGGTTTGTATTTTTGCTATTGCCCACAGAGACTGGTTTATAACTAAACAATTATTTACAAGTATACAAATTTTTCTTTTAATTGGTGGTTTTTACTTTTTATTTAAAGGTAATAATAAATAATTAATCAAAATTCCGAGGTTCGCTCTTTTAGTATTTAACCAAAAGAGCTCCTCTATTTAGCCTTTTTGGCAATTAAATCCAAATGGATTTTAAGTTGTATGTTTTTTGTAATTATTAATTTAGCCAGCTAAGTATCAGGTGGCATTTGATTCATTATAATAACCTCCTTAATAGAAAAATAAAATTTGAGAAGGTTGTATTCAACAAAAAAAAATTAAAAAATTATAAATAAATTTATTGAATACAACCTAAGTTTTTTATATTGTTCGGTCATTAAAAAAACTTCACCTCTTAATAGAATTTTTAAATTGCATTAGTTCTAAATAAATATAAATTTATTAAATGAAATTTATAAGTGGACTAATTTATTTAATTATTAGTCTAGTTGCGTCTATGTTGATTATCTATGCAATAAATATAGTTGCTGGATTTGGTGGAGCTGACTATTCATTTTCTCATGGAGAAACTTTTATAATTTGGATCCTGATGGCAATTTTATTAAATAATTGTTTTAACAGATAAAAGAAACAATGGTTAATTCTATAAAAACTGATGATATTATATTTAATTTTTTTAAACAGATATGCGATGAAAAAAATGATCAAAAATGTGTTGATCTAGGAAACAAATGGATAGAGGCTATGGAAAAGAATTTAGATCAAATGGAAAAAAAACTGGATGATAAAAATAAGATAAAATATAAAGAAGATATTCAAAATAATAGAAATCATTTAAATAGGCTTAAAGGAAAGAATTCTTCAGAGTGGAAAGACTATGCCACCAAATGCATGATTGAAATTATGGATAATAAAGTGTAATTATTAAATAAAGGGGTGTCTTAACAGACTGAGATTAAACTCTACGAACCTGTCCGGTAATTCAGAAAGGGATAAAAATGAATGAAGTTTTTTTTATAAGTCAATCAACATCTTTAATTTTAGTTGTTGGTATAAGTTTATTATTTACATGCATAGGTTTATATCACTCAAAAAAATATAGAAGTTTGAATAATTATCTTACCGCTAATAGAAATATCGGCACTTTTTCATTAACAACAAGCCTTACCGCATCTGCGTTAGGAGCTTGGATTTTATTTGGTCCATCATCAGCAGCTACATGGGGGGGCATGGGTGCAATTATTGGTTATTCTTTAGGAACCGCATTTCCGATGTTTTTTTTGATTTATCTTGGAAAAAAAATTAGAAATGAATTTCCTAAAGGTTGTTCATTAATTGAATTTATTAGAAAAAAATTTAGTAAAAGTTTATTTAAGCTTATTTTATTAATGACAGTATTTTATATGTTTATCTTTTTATGTGCTGAAATAACTGCTGTAGCAGTTTTAATTAACTACATATCTGGAACAGAACTTTGGATAACGGCTTTAATAATTTTAATATTTACACTAGTTTATACTTTGTATGGTGGATTAAGGGCTTCGATATTTACTGACAATATTCAAATGATTATAATAAGTATTTTATTGATAGTATCTTTTTTTTATATAAATTCATCAATAGGATCTCAATTTTCTTTCAATTTTATTAATAAAAAAAACCCACATTTTTTAAGTAGTTCATACTTAACTGGTTATACAGCTGGTATCACTTTTTTTATCGCTGTAGCTGCAACAAATTTATTTCATCAAGGAAATTGGCAACGTATATATGCAGCTAAAAATTATAAAATTTTAAAAAAGAGTTTAATTATATCTTTTTTTATAATCATTCCTGTTGTTTTTTTTATGGGATTTACAGGAATGGTATCATTTTCTTTAGATCCAAGAGTTAGACCAGATCTTAGTTTTTTTTCTTTGCTTTTGAAAGACCGTTCTGAATTAATGTCTTTAATTATTGTTATACTTGGATTGGCTCTGACTATATCCACGTTAGATACATTAATAAATGCAATATCGAGTTTAATTGTAGTTGATGGCAAAGCTACATTTAATTTAAAAAAAACAAATTATTTCAAGTTTTCATACGCTGTTATAATAGTTTTATCGATTATATCTTTCATTGTAGCATCTAAAGGGTTTGATATTTTATATTTATTTTTGTTAGCAGATTTATTTTGTTGTGCATTTGTAGTAACAGTTTTTTATAGTTTCTATAACAAGAAAATTAACGAGAGAATAGCTTATGTTTCAATCATAATAGGATTAGTTGGTGGTTTTTTAATGTTTCCAACTCCAGATTTTTCAAAGAGTTTACTAATTGGTGTAATTATGCCAATCGAAATATTTAATCCTTTTATTACTCAATCACTATTATTTTTATCTTTTGTAATTGCAACTTTTCTACCTTTTATCGTTCTAAAAGCCCAAAAGTTTAAATAATACTCGATTGTATTAAAATAATTTATTGTTATAAGACTGGACCAATGTCAGAAGATCAAATTGTTATTAAAGAATTGTGTAAAGTTTATGATAATGGCTTTACAGCACTTAAAAATATAAATCTAAATATTAAAAAAGGAGAAATATTTGCCATGCTAGGACCTAATGGTGCTGGAAAAACTACTTTGATAAGTATTATTTGTGGAATAGTTAAACCAACATCAGGTCAAGTTACAGTTGAAAATTTTGATATTATTGACGACTATAGAGAAACAAGATCAAGAATAGGATTAGTCCCCCAAGAACTTACACTAGAGCAATTTGAAACTGTATTTAACAATGTATCATATTCAAGAGGGCTTTATGGAAAAAAATCAAATCCATCTCATATTGAAAAAGTTTTAAAACAATTGTCCCTTTGGGATAAAAAAAATTTAATTTTACGTCAGTTATCTGGAGGAATGAAAAGACGAGTTTTAATTGCAAAAGCTTTGTCTCATGAACCTAAAATTTTATTTTTAGATGAACCTACTGCTGGAGTAGACGTTGAATTGAGACAAGAAATGTGGAAAGTAGTTCAATCATTAAGAGAAACAGGTGTTACTATAATATTAACAACACACTATATTGAAGAAGCTGAGGCTATTGCTGACAGAGTCGGAGTTATAAATCAGGGAGAATTAATAATTGTTGAAAAAAAAAATGAATTGTTAAAAAAGATGGGAAATAAAACTTTAATAATTGAACTTCAGAATGAAATAAATGAAATTTCAAATACATTAAAAAAATATAATTTATCTATTGGAAATAATAAATCTTCATTGAAATATACTTATAGTTTAAAAGAAAAACAAACTGGAATAACAAATTTGCTTCAAGATTTAAAAGACACAGGTTTAAAACTTAGAGATTTGAAAACTGAACAAAGTAATTTAGAGAAAATATTCGTTTCTTTAGTTAAGGAGAATAATGAAATTTAATTTCTACGGTTTTAAAGCTATTTATTTTCATGAAATAAATCGTTTTGGGCGAACTCTAGCTCAATCACTGTTATCTCCAGTAATTTCAACTTCTCTGTATTTCATAGTATTTGGATCTGTAATAGGGAGCTACGTAGAAAATATTGACGGCATTAGCTATGGTTCATACATAGTTCCAGGTTTATTAATGCTTACTTTACTCACTCAGTCAATAAGTAATACATCTTTTGGTATTTTTTTTCCTAAATTTAATGGAACCATATATGAAATTTTAGCAGCCCCTATTTCTACATTTGAAACCGTGCTTGCTTTCGTAGGAGCCGGAGCTACTAAAACTCTAATTGTTGGAACTGTAATTTTCTGTACTTCATTATTTTTTGTTGATGTGAAAGTTCAATATCCACTACTTATGGTATTTTTATTAATATTGGTATCTTTTACTTTTGCGTTATTTGGTTTTTTAATTGGATTAATGAGTAAAGATTTTGAGCAAATGTCAATTATACCATCTTTAGTTATTACACCTATGGTTTTTTTAGGTGGAAGTTTATATTCATTAGATATGTTGCCAAAATTCTGGCAAACAATTACTTATTTTAATCCAGTAGTTTATTTAATTAATGGATTAAGATTTTCATTTTATGGAGTGTCAGATTTTAATATTTGGATAAGTATTGGAATAATGATTATTTTTTTAATAATTTGTGTCATCTCAGTTATGATATTACTAAAAAAAGGCTACAACATAAAAGCGTAATTTGCTTAAAGAGTAATAAGCCAGCATATTAATTATAAACAATGGCTCAGATTTAAAACTGTTCTGACTCAGTTGAGCCAGCCATTGCAGTGGTAGAACTTTTTCCAGAACTAATTGTGTTCGACACAGCATCAAAGTAAGATGTGCCTACTTCTCTTTGATGTTTAACACTTGTGTAACCATCTTTTTCTCGAGCAAATTCTTGTTGTTGTATTTTTGAGTAAGCAGTCATACCTTCATGTTTATATTTCTGGGCTAATTCAAAAATTGCTATATTTTGTGTATGAAATCCAGCAAGAGTAATAAATTGGAATTTATATCCCATTTCACTTATTTCTTGTTGAAATGAGGCTATTTCAGAATCTGATAAATGTTTTTTCCAATTGAAAGATGGAGAACAATTATATGCTAAAAGTTTACCAGGATATTTCTTGTGAATTGCTTCAGCAAATTTTCGAGCTTCCTTAAGATTTGGAGTAGCAGTTTCGCACCAAATCAAGTCTGAATAAGGAGCATAGGCCAATCCTCTTGAGATTGCTTGATCAATCCCAGCTTCCACATAATAAAATCCCTCTGGAGATCTTTTACCGGTCAAAAAAGGTTTGTCATTTTCATCATGATCATTTGTAATCAATTTTGCAGCATTTGCATCTGTTCTTGCCAATATAATTAATGGCACATCAGAAATATCTGCAGCAAGTCTTGCTGCTTTTAAATTTTTAATCATAGTTCCAGTTGGCACAAGAACTTTACCCCCCATATGACCACACTTTTTTTCACTTGCTAATTGATCTTCAAAATGAACACCAGCTGCACCAGCTTTAATAAATTTTTTAGCTAATTCAAAAACATTTAATGGACCACCAAAACCTGCTTCACCATCAGCAATAATTGGCAACATGTAATCAACTCTCTTTTCTTTCTTCATTTCGCCATCTATGAGTTCCATATGTTGTATTTGATCTGCTCTGATTAGAGCATTATTCATTGATTCTACTAACTTTGGCGCACTGTCATAAGGGTATAAAGATTGATCAGGGTACATTTCTCCTGCACTATTTGCATCAGCTGCTACTTGCCAACCACTAAGATAAATAGCTTTTAAACCAGCTTTTGCATGTTGAACAGCATGATTTCCCGATAAAGACCCTAAGGTATTAACGTAATTTTCAGTATTAAGGAGTTTCCATAGTTTAATCGATTGTTGTTTGCAAAGCGAATATTCAATCTTGATTGATCCTCTAAGTCTTTCTATTTCATCTGGTGTGTAATCTCTTTTTATTCCTGCAAATCTTTTTAAGTCGTAGGAGATTTTTTCAGCACTCATTATGTTCCTTTTTTTTATGTTACTTACGAGGATTTTAAAAGCTTAACGAATTTACTTAGTTTGAGTCGTTTAGGGTCTCAACTAGATCTTTCATTCCGCTCGAACCCCAATCACAATGGTCGTCCCTCATGTAGATTCCTCTTCTGTTATGTCTTGCAAGGTCTTCATGATTTATGATTTGAGCCTCATTTTCACTATTATTAAGTTTTTTGTCCATAAGAGCTTTATAATTTACAAGATTTACAAAATCTACAAAAAATAGCTATTTTACTTGTAAATTGAGTTAATTTTTTGTAAATTAAAAT